>ERZ795057.3158-NODE-3158-length-11529-cov-3.821597_pt1 | contig 11529 bp, 8 predicted proteins | sample MGYA00375141_ERZ795057 | MGnify/ENA primary metagenome ERZ795057 (study PRJEB30186, sample SAMN05720163) | activated sludge metagenome | isolation source: Anaerobic digester | place: Hong Kong | collected 2015-01-26 ... | reverse complement strand
CACGCAGGAATTGAGTGATTCGGAACTTAATTTGCTCAAGCAGGCCTGGGAAGCTACAGCCACGAGCTACTCTCCCTACAGCAGGTTTGCTGTAGGCGCCGCAGTCTTGTTGGAAAATGGTGTGATCATCACCGGAAGCAATCAGGAAAATGCCTCCTTTCCGGTAGGGTCCTGCGCAGAACGCGTTGCTGTACATTTTGCCAAAGCACAATATCCGGAAGAGGCCATAATAATGATCGCTATCCGGGCAAAAAAGGCGGACAATCCCATCATCCAGCCAGTCACTCCATGTGGTGCCTGCCGCCAATTGTTGATCGAAGTTGAGCATCAGCAAAAAAAACCAATAATACTGCTATTACAAGGGGAATCCGGACCGGTAATGCGGATCGGAGGGGTAAAAATCTTACTCCCCTTCTATTTTAGTGGAGATGTACTGCTCTCCTGAGTCTGTCCCGGGCAGCTTCCAGATCTCCCATCGTATCAATGCCGATCGGTTCATAAGATGTTTCTAGTACATGAATGGTAAAACCATGAGAAAGCCACCGCAATTGTTCAAGTTTTTCCTGCATTTCGAGCGTGGCCGGTGGCAAAGCCGCCAGCCTGAGCAGTATATCCAGTTGGAAGCCATAAACTCCGATGTGCCGATAGTGGACATTTTGATTGATCCATTGATCGGGAGGAATATCCCTCAAAAAGGGTATGGCGGCTCGACTGAAATACAACGCCCGGTCATTTTCTCCCCGGACACATTTGACCAGATTTGGGTTAACCAATTGATCCGTATTGTTAATCCTGTGAATTAATGTACCAATTTGCCATTGATTTTTTTTCATCTGCGATACCAGGCCATCGATGGCATCCGGCTCGATGAAGGGCTCATCGCCCTGAACATTGATGATGATGGCATCAGACGCGATCTGCAGGCTTTTCGCAACTTCTGCGATGCGATCGGTACCACTCGGATGATCCGGTGAGGTAATCACAATCTGATCGGTGAAAGTTTCTGCGACATGGACGACTTTTTCATGGTCGGTTGCGATGATCACATCATCGACATGTTTACAACGCATCACTCGCTCATAGACATGCTGTATGACCGGTTTCCCTTCCAGATCCAGTATAACCTTTTCAGGAAGTCGGGAGGAATTTAACCGGGCCGGTATGATAACAGTTGCCATTGTTCGTGCTTTCCGAATGGACAAAGGTATTTGTAAAAGGCAGGAATGATAAAAATACGCCCAATTATTTACACATTACATTATTTTATCATATTTTTGTTAGAAATAGAACTTATGCGCTGGATTTTACCATTCGTATTATGGGCCCAGTGGTCCTGGGCAACCGGCAACCCAACGAGTTACCTGACTCAAAAGGACACGATCATTGTACACATTACATCGAATGATCAAAAAGTCTTCAATCATATCGTGGAGGCCAAACAAACGCTGTATTCCCTGGCGCGATTCTATGGTCTTGATGTCTATCAGATATATGACTACAATCCCTGGTTGCGCAACCGGGTATTAGCCGTACACGATACCGTAATTGTTGCCCTGGACGAGCATCTACTGGTGACTGCCCGATCCGGAAATCCCAACGAATATGTACCCGTGTTCTATTCCGTGCGCAGTTCGGATAATTTATTCCGTATTGCAAGGAAATATTTTAACCAAAGTATAGAGACCATCAAAACATTAAACCACCTGGATGACAACACATTATCCATCAATCAAAAACTACTCGTAGGATACATCAGCATTCAGGGGGCGGCTTCTGTTAATCCCGTGAACAAACCGATTTTAGTTAATCAGTCTATTGAAAATCAGGAGTCAGCCCCTATTTTTAGCGCCAGTAAACCACTGACCATCGACGAATCTACCGGATTACCGGTCGACAAACCTTCCATCCGCGAAGAAGTCACTGAACTGAAAGATGCTTTTACGGCACCGAAGATTTCCTATGCTTATGACGAGCGAAGAGGGGTAGCCCTTTGGAATAAAGACATCCGCCAAAAAACGGACCTTTATGCCATGGTGCGTGATGCTCCCATCGGTTCAACCGTCGAAATCACCAACCCGATGATCAATAAAACGGTTTATGCGAAGGTGATTGCCAATATGCCTGAAGAGGTATATCCCGATAACATTTGCATCATTGTATCTCCGGGTGTGGCCAACTTGCTCGGGGCAGTAGACTCCAAATTTTTCGTAAAAGTTAAATATCTTGCGCCCCAAATCGCTAAATAATGCACTATTGCCAAAACGTCCTTGAAACCATCGGAAACACGCCGATGATCCGGTTAAACAAAGTGGTCAAGGATGTACCTGCCCTCGTACTCGGCAAAGTGGAAACATACAATCCCGGACATTCCATCAAAGACCGGATGGCGCTTAAAATGATAGAGGTCGCCGAAGACCAGGGATTGTTAAGACCCGGAGGCACAATCATCGAGTGCACGAGCGGCAATACGGGCATGGGGCTCGCCATTGCCGGGGTCATCAAAGGATACCGTTGCATTTTCACGACGAACGACAAACAGTCGAAGGAGAAAATAGATATGTTGAAGGCATTGGGGGCGGAGGTTATCGTGTGTCCCACCAATGTCACTCCGGATGATCCGCGTTCATATTACTCCGTAGCCGATAAATTAAGCAAAGAAATCCCAAACTCGTTTTGGTGTAATCAATACGATAACCTGGCAAATTCCCAGGCCCATTACGAATCAACCGGTCCGGAGATCTGGGATCAGACCGAAGGTAAAATCACCCACCTGGTCGTTGGAGTAGGAACAGGAGGCACAGTATCCGGTACCGCTAAATTCCTGAAGGAGAAAAATCCCAATATCAAAGTATGGGGTATCGATACCTACGGGTCCGTGTTCAAAAAATACAAGGAGACCGGGATCTTTGATGATAAAGAGATCTACCCCTATATCACCGAAGGCATTGGAGAAGACATCTTGCCTAAAAATGTTGACTTCAGCCTGATCGATCACTTCGAAAAGGTTACGGATAAAGACGGAGCCCTGGCAGCGCGCCGCCTGGCCCGGGAAGAAGGTCTGCTGCTGGGCTATTCAGCTGGATCAGCGCTGGCCGGGCTGCTGCAAATGGCAGATCAACTGACTGCGGCTGATGTCGTTGTTGTGATCTTTCACGACCATGGCAGTCGCTACGTTGCAAAGATTTTTAACGACGACTGGATGCGCGATCGCGGCTTTCTGGATCAGGAAAAATCCGTCCGGGACATTCTTGGCAGCAAAAAAGGAGATGACTTCATCGCCGTTAAAGAAACAGACCGCGTTCGTGATGTATTTGAAATGATGAAATCGGTCGACATTTCCCAGGTTCCCGTAATCCAGGAAGGCAAGGTAATCGGATCCATCACGGAAACTGTGATCCTCAAATACTTGCTGGATAATCCGTTGAAGCATTCGGATGAGCCGGTTTCCGGGATCATGGGACCACCCTTTCCTCTCGTGGACCGTACGGTCAAACTAAAGGAACTCCATCGATACATCACCCGTGAAACACCGGCAGTGCTGGTAGAGGACGGGCAGGGAGGATATAACATCATCACCCAGTATGATTTGATTCATGCCGTATAATGGCATGAAAAAATTTTCAGACAATCAATTGCAAAACCGATCAAGAAAGGATTGGGCATCAGGAGATTTCAAAGCCAACGCGTTTTTAAAGTATCTGAATGCCTTTGCGTTTTGCCCGATTTGCAGGTAACCCTTCCCTAATTCAAGGTACACATCGGAAATATTTGGATTTATCTTCAGAACTTTCTCATACATGGAAATAGCCTCATCGTACCGGGCCATGTCATTCAACACCTTAGCCTTAAGTATTAACGCGTTGTAATTTTTATCATTACCCTGTATTAAATCATCCAAAACACCTAATGCCAAATCATAGGACCCTTGTGCGCGAAGCGAACTGGCCATCAACCAAAGCACATATGGATTATCCGGTGCCAGTTCATTGGCCTTTAGGAGATCATTGAGCGCCTGATCTCTAAAACCTTTTCTTTCTTCCAGCTCCATCCGGCGAATATATAATTCAGCAATATCGGGCGCTTTTTCAATGGCATTATTTACCAGTGTTTCCGGAGGTTCTTCTCCATCGGTTTTGATAAAAATCGAGCTGCTAATGCTTATGTTATCCGTATAAAATTGAGCCAATAATGCGTAGTTTTTATCCCGCTCCAGGGCTTCAATCGGTACATTTGAACCCAACCGGTTTGAAAAATGATTCTCCCAAATACATACTGTCCCTTTTGGTGCATTCTTCACCAGGTCAAGTTTACACAACGAGAATTTATCTTCGTTTCGATCGTACCCGCCGACCCAATAAAACCAACCGTGTGATACAAACGTTTTTGGCGCTTGTTCCAAGCCCAGTTTCTTATAAGCCGTAACGATATCCGAGATCATATTTCGTTCCGGATTTAAATTTGCTTGCGGATTTTCAGTAATCAATGTATGCGCTAACAATACAATAATTACAGCGTAGGACCATTTGATCTGTCCGGCTTTATGCTTAATGCTGGTTCGAAGAAAAAACATGGCTACGAATGTCAATAGCGTCCAAAAAGCAACAATGGGGACATTATAATAATCAAGCTGATCAGTAATCAAGTGGTGGATTCGGAGTTTATTCCGATAAAATAATAGGGTAAGCACCAATGCTGAGCCAGCTAAAATAAATCCCATACTGCGCTTTCTGGTCATCTTATCTCCTTCCCAGCTTTGTAGCCAGTAATTAAATCCACCAAGCGCTATCATTGCAGTGAGTGGCGAAATGGGAATGAGATTTCGTAAAAAAGCCGCCGACTGACCCAAATTTATTTTCCAGGCAAAGATCGAATACATGAGGAAACCAACAACCCATTGACCTTCGATCAGAAAATTCCACTGTTTATCACGAATCCGGGTTATAAAACCGGTAAAAAAGAAAAAGAAAACCGTTGGGCCGAGAATGTAGAAATATCTTGAGAGATAGGTATTAAATGGTTGGTGGCCATATCTGTTTTCATCCGGGCCACCTTGTATCGTTCTGCTGATGATATATAATGGATCACCCGTCAAATACCACCCGGCTATATCCCATACCAAAACGCCAATTCCCAATAGTGGTATTAATTTCCATTGTTTGTTTTGAATTAACACCCATGCCCATATTGGTAATATAATGGCCATCTCTGTCCTGGCTAATGGCAACAGGGCGCCGGCCAGCACAAAGAGCATCCATTGATGACTTAATGCCAAATACAACCCGATAGCGATCAGTGTAGCCGCTAATGGTTCTGTCATGGCATCCCTTCCAACTCCAAAAAAGAATGGTTGCAGCAACAAAAACGGGATAACTAAAAAAGCGAAATTCCAATTGAGAATCCGAGCGCTTTTATACAGAAAATAGGCGCCGGATGCCGAAATTGCGGACATCAAAATTGGAATTGAAGCTTTTCCCAAATGGACCGGAATAAAGAAAATCAACATAAATAACGGCCGGTTCCATAACTCAATAAACTGGGTCGGATCATGCCAGGCAGCTAGAGCATTGTAATAACGGGTAGGACAATCCTCATCCCAGGTCGAATTACTCAGGAGTCCCCATACCACATATATTACATACAATCCAACCGTTAGAAGTATAGCCAGACGTTGTTCCTGTTCCGGAGGAATGAGATACCTGAACTTTACCTTTTCAATAGGGCTGGACTTGATGGTACCAGCAGATTTGGATTTTTTGCGGGCGCTCATGTTATTTCCCTTTAAACTAGGTACAATACGTTACAAAGTGGGTACACCACGAACGATATTACTGATAATTTCTGAAAATTCAAACCGGCTGAATTGGATTCCAGGATCGGACTAATCCAATTTATTTGTACCAGGTATTTCAGAAGAAAATGCATTTGCGCAACAGCAATCAAGGCTGATTTCAAACGGATTAGGCGTTCAATCAACCGGAATGATAACTTATTGACAATCAATAAATTTTTAACCAGATCTTATTTATTTCCGGACCTTGTAAGCAGTGGCAATAATTATTAAATTACGGTTTCATGAAGTATAATTCGGTTATGCTCACAAAAAATTTATCCTAATGGTCTATGGCAATTACTTAGTGATCCTGCTCCTCAGCCTATCGAGCAATTGGTTAATCCATGCAGTGGCCCCTCCTGCCGTACAGGTAACTGGTGGCCTGGTCGCCGGAAGTCTCGTTGAGGGTACAGAAATCCAAGTATTTAAAGGCATTCCCTTCGCCGCTCCGCCTACCGGACACAATCGCTGGAGGGCTCCCCAACCAGTCATTCCCTGGACGGGTGTCCGAAATTGTACCGCGTTCGGCCCCAGTCCCATGCAGTCCAAACCGGTACCATTTATGTACTGGTCGAAAGAATTTTTGATTCCCGAACAACCTATCAGTGAAGACTGCCTCTATTTGAATGTTTGGACAGGAGCCAAAGACAAAGCGGAAAAGCGGCCGGTACTGGTCTATATTTATGGAGGGGGTTTCAGAAGTGGAGGCAGCGGCTGTGCCATTTATGACGGGACCGCCATGGCTGAGAAGGGAATCATCTTTGTCAGCATTAACTACCGCGTCGGATGTTTCGGCTTTTTTGCACATCCGGAACTTACCGGTGAATCAGGATACGGAGCTTCGGGGAATTATGCACTCCTTGACATGATCGCTGCCCTGAAGTGGGTAAACGAGAATATTGAAGCTTTTGGCGGAGACCCGGATCAGGTGACGATTGCCGGTCAATCCGCCGGTTCCTATGGCGTGAATTTCCTGACGGCATCTCCGTTGGCCAAAGGTTTGTTTTCGAAAGCTATCGGGGAGAGCGGCGCAAATTTCTATTCCAATGCGCTGCGCGGCAACTCCGAACTGAAAAATGCTGAAAATGCAGGATTGGAATATGGCCGTACGATGCAGGCCACTGATCTGGCAGCTCTACGTGAACTTCCGGCAGAAAAAATACTTGCTACCTACCATGGAATCTCCTGGCCGATAGCTGACGACTATGTCCTTCCCGGCACAATAATGGGGATTTATCAAGCTTCCAAAGAAAACGATTTTGCATTACTTGCCGGGTGGAATGCCAACGACATTGTGATGGGTCCACCCGTGAAACAGGCTGATTTTCACGCATCCATGGAGAAGCGCTTTGGAGATGAAGTGCATCAGCTATGGGAGTTATACCCGGATCGCAACCAAGAGGAATCCGATGCGGCTCAAAAAGCCATAAACCGCGACGAATCATTTGGAGTCCAGGTATACACCTGGGCCAAGTTGCATTCCGCCAACGGAAAACCGGTATTTCTATACAACTTCAACCACCGGCTACCTGCTTATGATCCCAGCACAGACTTTGGTGCATTTCACAGCGGCGAAATCGTCTATGCATACGATAACCTCAAAACACTGGACCGCCCCTGGCAAGCTAACGACCATCAGATCGCGGCCATGATGTCTTCATACTGGGTGAATTTTGTTCGTACCGGCAATCCAAATGGGGAAGGATTGCCGAAATGGCCTGCCTTTGACGCAGTAGGCACCCAGACGATGGTTATCGATAACGAATGCAGGAATATGCCGCTCCCTACCCTGCCCCAGATCCGTTTTTGGGAGAATTATCTTCAAAACCATTGATTGCAGCCCTTCAACAGGCACCCTGGAATGACACTTAAATGCGGTCATTTAGAAAGTTGAGCATGGAAATTGAATACCTTTACGCCAATATGATCTGTTTGAAATCGTTATTCAATAAACTGTGTACATGCAACGATTCGCCGGCTTGACGATTCTTTTGCTCGTGTTTTTTAGTTCAATGAAGGGGCAAGACCGTTATTTTTCGCAGCAGTTTGCCAATCCCATGTATTCCAACCCCGCATTGACGGGCATATTTCTCGGGGATTACCGCACTTCTGTGAACTACCGTTCCCAATGGCCCAAGGCGTTGGAAAATCCCTTCTCCACGTTTGCATTGAGTGCGGATGTAAATGTAAAATTGAAAGGCAAATCCTTCTTTAGCAACGATCGTGTCGGCGCTGGCGTCCAATTTTTCGCCGATAAGCTCGGCGGGTTCGATTTCAATACCAATCAGATTTCACTTTTTGGCGCTTACCACAAGACGCTTGATGTACCTAGTCAGCTGGTACTTTCACTTGGCTTCCAGGCAGGAATCGTTCAAAAAAATGTGAATTACGACTACCTGCGTTTTGGTGATCAATTCCTGGAAGGATCCGGATATTCCAACCCCACTCAGGAACCGGCTGCCGAAAATAATTACGGATACAGTGACTATGCATTAGGCCTTAATCTGGGAAGATCACCTGCTGAAGGTGCTAAATTTGTGGTTGGTTTTGGCATGCACCATTTCGCCACCACCAACATATCGTTTTTCCGGCAGTTGGATGATGCGGCTGTAATTCCGAATCAGGTCAACTTATTTACTCGGCTTACCGGTTATGCCCAGGCAGAGGTACCAGCTGGTGACGGATTCGCTATTTCTCCACGCATATCCTATATAAATCAGGGGCCACACCGTGCATTACAAGCCGGAAGCCAATTCTTATTTGACCTGACCTCTGACCGATCACGCATCTTGTATCTGGGTGCCTGGACACGGTTTACCAATCAGCTGGAAAAATTCGGTTCTGAAAGTCTTACAGCTTTTGGAGGATTAAAGCTCGGACCGGTTTTAGTGGGGCTGAGTTATGACTCAAACATCAGCGGTATTGCTTCCCCATTTGGGCAACGCGGTTCGATTGAATTTTCACTGATTGTCATAGGCAACACGGACAGTGACGGCATCTATTGTCCGGAGTTTTAACCTCATAACTGAACCACCTCAACAATTTCCAAACCATAGCCCTCTAAACCTATTCTTTTGCGGGGTTGCCGGCTCAATAATTTAATTTTGCTGATACCCAATTCGCGAAGAATCTGAGCGCCTATCCCAAAATCTCTTTGGGGCGCTATATTTTGCAATGCCTGACCGCTCCAGTTTTTTAACTGGTTGATGATGGATTCGCCATCTCCATGTCTCATAAACAGGATAACGCCGGCTCCTTCCTCGACAATCCGCTGCATGGCTTTTTGCATAACCTGGCCACTGTCATCCAGGAGATTAGCCAGCAGATCACCGGTTCCCATGGAGGAATGCACCCGTACGAGCACGGGTTCGTGGTCCTGAATGTTACCCCGAATCACCGCCAGGTGGGTATCTCCGGTGGTAATCTGTTTAAAAACCTTGATCTCCAATTGTCCAAACTGCGTATCCAGGTGTGTTGAAAATGCTTCATTAACGATACGCTCGTGGCCCATCCGGTAAGACACCAGATCTTTGATGGAAATCACTTTAAGGTCATGTCGTGCTGCAATTTCAATCAATTGAGGCAATCTTGCCATGGTACCGTCTTCATTCAGGATTTCAACCAACACTCCGGCCGGATAAAACCCGGCCAGGCGGGCAAGATCAATAGCAGCTTCGGTATGACCCGTACGGCGCAGTACTCCTCCGGTCTTTGCTTTTAATGGAAATATGTGTCCGGGACGGGCAAAATCTTCCGACTTCACCTTCGGGTCCACCAGTGCCCGGACGCAAGTAGCCCGGTCATGTGCCGAAATGCCCGTGGTACATCCGTGACCTATCAGATCAATGGATACCGTAAAAGCCGTTTCATGCAGTGCGGTATTGTCTTGTACCATCATCGGCAAGCCCAATTCTTCTACCCTTCTTTCATCCAATGGAGCGCATATCAGACCGCGCCCATGTGTTGCCATGAAATTGATGATTTCGGGGGTAACACATTGTGCCGCACAGATAAAATCACCCTCATTTTCACGGTCTTCATCATCGACAACGATGACTACCTTCCCAGCCCGGATGTCTGCGATGGCTTCCTCAACTGTATTTAAAAGAATCTCATGATTCGTTAGACTGACCGACATGAACTAACAGATTTTCAAGTTTTTCATTAAACAAGTTCCATTGATAATGGTTCCGCACAAAATTACGTCCATTTTCCGCGATTTGCAGGTAATAGGCCCCATCTTCTAATAACCTGCAGATAGCATCCTTAAATTCTTCCGGGGTTTCAGCCAAAATTAGATGCTCGCCAGGTATTCCATTTATCGAATTATTGACCGTTGGCGTAGTTATGGTCGGCACGCCCATGGACATGGCTTCCAGGATTTTATTTTGTAGTCCAGCCCCTTCCCGGATCGGAGCAACAAAAAGTTTTGCCTCTGCGTAAGCCGTCCGGATGTCTTCCACCCAGCCAGTAATTTCAATGTCCGGCGCAGCAAGACGTCTGACCTTTGGATCCGGACGGGCACCTGCGATCTGCCACCGGTAGGATTCCCGGATCAACGGTTTGATCTCCTGGATCAGGTATTGTGCGGCTTTAATATTGGGATAATAACCCATATTACCTGCAAACAACACATCTACTCGCTTGCTTGCTTTCGATTGCGGCTGGTAATATTCAGTATCGATACCATTGGGAATCACATGCATGCGGTGCTTGCCGTGTAGGGGCATGGAAGACCGGTCGAATTCAGAAATGATGACTTGCGCGTCGTAATCAAAGAAGCAATGTTTTTCAAATCGACGCACTTGGCGGCCTTCCCAATGCCAGAACCATCGATCGAGCAGGGAAGATTGTTTAGCCCTTCTTTCCGTATTGAGAGAAAAGCAATCCATGAAGTCGATCACCTTCGGAAAAGGCAGGTTCCGGGTGTACATGGCCGAACGGATCAATTGAGTATAAATTACATCCGGATTGTGTTTAAAGATGATCTGCTGAATTTGGGATTTGATTTGCCGGCTGTAAAAATAGCCGACCTGCATGGGCAGTCCCCGGCCCGGGGCGCGAAGTAAATTGACCGCAATGCGCCATTTCTCCAGGAAGATGGGATATACGGCACTGCAAATCTGGAGGAGTGGTTTTAGATTGTCATCAGGGGATTCGGTAAGACCCACGAGTACGATCTCGTGCCGCTGACTAAGAAATCGAATTTGGTGAAACAGTCGAAGTTTGTCGCCTTTTTCGATGGGAAATGGGATGCGAGGTGCTACGATTAGAATTTTCACCGCGCAAAGGTAGCAATCTCTTTAGGTGTGTACACCAGGCACGGAATGGTTAATCACTTCCTTGCGATAAATTTCAAGCAAGTCCAAGGCGATCTGTTCATTGTTGAAATGTGCTTCGACGAATTGCCGGGCAGCTTCTCCAATTTTGTTCAATTCCGAGGGATGATCCAAATAATATTTAATCGCATTGGCGAAATCTTCCGGATCATCGGCGATCACAATTTCTTCCCCATTAGTTGCCTGTATGCCTTCGGCACCCAACGAAGTAGTAATCACCAATTTACCCAGGGCCATCCCTTCCAATATTTTTACCCGCATACCACCTCCGGAACATAAAGGGACGATCAAGACGGCAAACTGCCTCATATATTCCAGGGCATCCGCTACTTCCCCGTGAACAATCACCCGATCATTTCC
>ERZ795057.3152-NODE-3152-length-11538-cov-8.360098_pt1 | contig 11538 bp, 7 predicted proteins | sample MGYA00375141_ERZ795057 | MGnify/ENA primary metagenome ERZ795057 (study PRJEB30186, sample SAMN05720163) | activated sludge metagenome | isolation source: Anaerobic digester | place: Hong Kong | collected 2015-01-26 ... | reverse complement strand
GACCTTATCTTCATTGAAAAAAGATTTGAGAGGATCGAAGCAGCCAGGAAAAGGAAGGCTGAGCCGAAACTCGACGTTGAAGAGGAACTGCTCAACAGGATGAAATCCCACCTTGAGGAGGAGAAACACCTGAGGTCCTTTTCATTTACAGAGGAGGAGGAAAAACTTCTTTCAGGGTATCCCTTTATAACAGCCAAGGAAATTCTTGTTGTCCTTAACGTGGGAGACAATGACATAAGCGATACAGCGCTCATTGAAAAAGTGAAATCAATGCTTGCCCCTCTCTCCATTGAAGTGATGCAGGTATCGGCAAAACTTGAAGCCGAAATATCAGCACTTGACAGTGAGGAAGAGCAAAACGAATTTATGGCCGACGCAGGCATAACAGAACCTGCCCTCAATACCCTGTCATTCCTGGCAATGAAAACACTGGGTCTTATTTCATTCTTCACTGTAGGGAAAGATGAGGTACGTCAGTGGCAGGTCAGGTCCGGCTCATCCGCACCAGAGGCTGCCGGCGCAATCCACTCCGATATACAGCGCGGTTTTATACGGGCTGAGGTGATGAAATATGGCGACCTGATAGACCTCGGCAGCGAAGAGGAGCTTAAAAAAGCCGGAAAATTCCACGTAATGGGTAAAGACTACATTGTTGTGGACGGGGATATTATTAATTTCAGGTTTAACGTCTGATTTTTTAATTCATCAAAACAAAACTTATTACCCGGATCTTTACAGTTTACCGGACAACTATTTCTTTATTTACATACTTTGAAAAAAGTTTTATCTTTTTTAAATTGGCACGAAATTTTTCATTGACATAAACATCTATAAAATGTTTATTGATTTTCGTCCTGAGTAATTCAGAACAGAAAGGGGTTGTAGCTCAGTTGGTTAGAGTACCTGCCTGTCACGCAGGGTGCCGCGAGTTCGAGTCTCGTCAACCCCGATTGAAGCCTGTCAGAAATGACAGGCTTTTTTATTTTATCCGCAGATTATTAAACCAGTATTTATACCGCATAATTCATAAGTCATTGAACTGTTAGAAATAATTCAGCACAGATGAACACAGATAATCACAAATCTGACACAGCATCCAAATCTGTGTTTATCCCTGACATTAGTGTGCATCTGTGTCGTATTTTTTTAAATTCCTTAAAAAAGAATTTAATTTTTTTCATAAAGTATATTATATCGTTTCAAAAAGAAAGATGCATCTCATGGGGGGAATTATATGGATGAAAAATTTATAAGCAGACAGAACCTTAACTTTCTTCTCTATGAAGTATTAGGAACAGACAGGCTGTCACAGCATGAATACTTCGGAGAATTCAACAAAGAGACTCTTGATATGATTCTGAGAACCGCGTATGTTATGTCAGAAAGAATGATGCGGCCATACCTCCGGGAAATGGACAAAAATCCTCCCGAATATAAAGACGGTGAGGTATACGTCAATCCTGCAGTAAAAGAATTTATACTGAAATGCGGGGAGATCGGTTTTATTGCGGCCCCTTTCCCCTTTGAAGCAGGAGGGCAGCAGCTTCCCCGTACAGCAGTCGCTGCGTGCAACTATATGTTTTCAGCGGCAAATTATTCTCTCAGCGTTTATCCGGGTCTCACATCGGGCGCGGCAAACCTTATACTCAATTTCGGTTCAGATGAAATGAAAGGGTACTACCTCCCGAAGATGTTTTCGGGGGAGTGGCAGGGGACCATGGCCCTCACCGAGCCGGAAGCGGGCAGTTCACTGTCAGATGTAAAAACAAGGGCAGCAAGAACAGATGAGGGATACTTTAAAATAAAGGGCCAGAAAATATTTATTTCAGCAGGAACGCACAATGCTGTGGATAACGTGGTTCACCTTATGCTCGCAAAAATTGAAGGGGCGCCAGCGGGAGTAAAAGGGATCTCGCTTTTCGTCGTCCCCAAACTCAGGGGAGACGGAAAGGGCGGCCTTGAGCCCAATGACCTGTTCTGCGGCGGGATAGAACATAAACTGGGATACAGGGGCTCACCCATAACACAGCTCCATATAGGGGAAAACGGGGACTGCCGCGGATGGCTCGTAGGGGAGGAGAACCAGGGGCTTGCCTACATGTTCCGGATGATGAATGAGGAGAGGATAAACGTCGGTATCGGCGCAACAGGTATCGCCTCGGCAGCATATTACGACTCTCTTAAATACGCTGATGAAAGAAAACAGGGGAGACCGCTAAGCAGCAAAGATCCTGAATCCCCCCAGTGCGAATTAATAAACCATCCCGACATAAAAAGAATGCTTCTTTACCAGAAGGCAGTAAGTGAAGGCTCCCTTTCACTCGCCTTACAGGCTTCATACTACCTGGACATGCTGAACATCTGCGATCCCGAAGAGAGGGAAAAGTACGATCTGCTGACCGAGTTTCTCACTCCAATAGTTAAATCATACCCCTCTGAAAAAGGAATACTTTCAACAAGCGCGGGAATCCAGATACTGGGAGGATACGGCTACTGCGAGGATTTTAACCTTGAACTGTACTACAGGGACATGAGGATACATCCGATCCATGAAGGCACAACTGGTATCCAGGGTCAGGATATCCTGGGAAGAAAAGCCTTGATGAAAAAAGGGAAAGCGCTGCAGCTTTTCATGACAGAAATCAAAACAACTATCAAAGAGGCCGGGCAGTACAGTGAACTCTCAACTTACGCGGATAAGCTTTCCTCAGCAATAGAAACATATATAAAGACATCCGGTCAGCTTTTCGCGATAGCATCGCAGGGAAAAACAGAGGAATTTTTGTCTGACGCTACGCTCTACCTTGAAATGACAGGTACAATCGCAATCGCATGGCAATGGCTGCTTCAGGGAGTTACGGCCGTCAGGGGACTCAAATCCACTGAAGAACCGTTCTTTGAAAACTTTTACAGTTCAAAAATCCATACAATGAAATATTTCTTCAGATACGAACTCCCGGCTGTGGAGATGCTGTCTGTCATATTGGCAGATGAGGAGCGTCTGACAACAGGGGTAAGCACGGACATATTTATTGATTAATGGAGAGAAGTTGGCGTCCCGGTAATAATCAGCGATAATGGGGAGTATTCTTTACCTTGGAGGTTTACGATTGAATTAGTACACTATTTGTCATTCCGGTTTACCCATTGGGTAATACCGGAATCTTAATGACAGATCTTTGTTACTGAAAACAGGATAAATGTTCTTTACCTCAAGATTCCGGCATGGAGTGACAGAGACCTGAGCATTTCGTAAAATACTATAATACAGGGCGACTTATTTAAAACTCTTTTATATTCATCAGGTCACATCACGCAATGGCGGCAAAAAACCTGCAAATATTTATTCAATTATGCAATCCAGGTCCCGCATTACCATCTGCACTGTATAACGGGATTTTTCTTCAAGCAGTATCTCCTTGTTTACAGTTACCCTTTCAATGGTCTCCTGGTCGTAATGACGGATAGTAACAAGTTCGAGTCCCCTGTTATATTTAATCATAAATTCATCACCAAGGGCTTTCATGAGCTCAGGGATTTTCCTCTCGTCCCAGTCGGCGCAAACAGAAAAGCTGAGGGCCGTGTTCTGCATAAGATTAATCTTAATCCTGAGTCGTGAAAGTTCATGGAATATATCCCTCAGGTTCTGCTCAGCGATAAAGGAAAAATCCCTGGCGGCTATTGTCACAAGGGCCTGGTTCATTTTAAAAATGAATGACGGCACAGCAAGCCCCTCCCTGTCGCTCTGTATAACAGTCCCTTTCTCTTTAGGTTCAACAAAGGACTTCACCCACAGGGGAATTTTCTTATTCTGAAGAGGCTTGATCGTTTTAGGATGTATTACGCTGGCTCCGTAATATGCAAGCTCAATGGCATCATGATATGAAAGCTGATCCAGTTTTATCGTGTTATCAAAATACTTCGGGTCAGCGTTAAGCACACCGGGAACATCCTTCCAGATCGCCACTTTTTCCGCATCGAGGCACCAGGCCAGTATTGCCGCGGAAAAATCAGAGCCCTCCCGCCCCAGAGTCGTTGAGATATTCTCCGATGTAGCCCCGATAAACCCCTGGGTTATATACACCCTCTCCCTGTGGAACGGCATAGAGTCCTTTACAAGTTCATCTGTCTTGTCCCAGTCCACCCTGGCGTCACGATAGGTATTATCAGTTCTTATTATGGCACGGGCATCCACCCATATATTTTCCATACCTGCCATATTAAGGTACGCGCTTACAATCTTTGTGGATATTATCTCGCCAATGGAAACTATCTGATCATACTCATAATCATAGTTATCGGAATGAGGACTGCTGATACGGGTTTTCAAAGACTGGAATATTTCCTCAATATCGCCGTATATTTCATGATCTGTTTCAACAAAAAGCTCCTCAACTATACGGAAATGGTAATTATACAGGGTCTCAAACTCCTCCTCAAGCGAGTCCGTCCCGTAATAGTAGGCATGCAAAAGCCTTTCCAGCGCATTTGTTGTTTTCCCCATCGCCGAGATGACAACAGCGATTTTTTCTTCCCTGTATATATCCAGGACTTTGAAAACATTTTTAACAGAATCCGCATCCTTGACAGAAGCGCCTCCGAATTTAAAAACCTTAATCATAAACCTAACTCTCCATAAATCATAAAATCAATCATTACGACCCATGCCGTTTTTCAATAATTTTTTTTGATTAACGGCACTATTTACCCTTTAAATTGTTTCAGATCAGAAAATTTAAACCGTTGCATGAACCCTCATTATAAAACACACCTTCAGAATAATATCAAAACCGATATCACCTGTAAAACCTTAAAATTATTCAGTAATAATTCCCAAACATATATTTTATTGCAAAAAGTAAAAATTATATACCCCGCCGCCTTCGGCGGCGGGGTATATAATGCATTTTTTATAAAAAGTCAGGAAATAAATACTGAAAATTTATTACAGAACAATAAATTTATTTTCTGGTCAGTTTTTACCGTTTATCGTATAATTATATCATAGTTGCGATATTTTCCCCGTAGAGGGAAGGACGTTCAGGTAACTCTATGCACATTAAAAATCTGAAAAAAAATATCCTTTCAAAAAAACGGTTAATAAGAATATTTGATTATTTCAATTACCAGGGAATCGCACCCGATGAAAGGGAAAAAAGACGAATAGCGGTCCTTGCATTCATCATAGCAGCAATAGTTTTTATCCCCATATCAATATATCACTACATCATCTCCTCATATACAACAGCCCTGTTTAATGCAGTCACAGCTGTTGTGACCCTTATCATCTTTATAATGCTCAGGTTTTTCAGAGAGGGTAAGCGGATATACCGGATAGCGGCCTTTTTCACGGCAGTATTGCTGATTTATAACATATATACCGGTGGTGAACAGGGGGGGCTTGCCTTCTGGTCATTCATATTCCCCCTGGGAACATTCTTCATGTTCGGTATTGCAGAAGGAATCATATGGAACGGCGTTTTTCTTCTTTCCGCAGTATCAATAATGTATCTGTCACGATTTTACACTGAAATATACTTTTATTCAGGTTTTCCCATAACCAGATTCGCCTTTTCATATATCATTGTGTCTCTTCTTACAATCGGTTATGAATCAGCAAGGAGCGCAACACTCTCTGCGCTTATTAAAAAGCAAAAAAAACTTAACAGCAGCTACAACAAGATGAAGGTTGAACTTGAACTTTCAAAGAAAATTCAGAAAAACATAATTCCGGGCCTTCCGCCTGTATTCAGCGGGCTGCAGATCGCCTCACTGTACAAACCCCTCGGTGAAATTGGCGGGGATTTCTTCGACTACCTTATTATGACATCCCCGAAAAAAATAGGTTTCTTTATTTCAGATGTTACAGGACACGGGGTTCCATCAGCACTCATAACAAGCATGCTGAAAATTCTTATATCCACTTCAGGGGAACGGAGGGAAAATCCTTCAGAAATGCTCAGTTACATAAACAGTCACCTGTACGAAAAATCGGGGGGATTTCTCACCACTGCCTTCTACTGTATCTATGACCCTTCCAGAAAAATGCTTTCATATGCCCGGGGCGGACACTGTTTCCCATACCTGATAAGGAGTAATTCAGTGGAGATACTGAAAGCCGATGGATATATCATAGGGGCAAAGAAAAAACCGGCATTTGAAACAAAAAAAATTCAGCTGCAGGAGGGAGACAAGATACTCCTTTTCACGGATGGGCTGACAGAAGCGGAAAATAAAAACGGCATGCCCTTTGAAGCTGTAATTGCCGACACCCTTCTCAGGCATTCCCTCAGGAATATAAATGAATTTGTAAAAAATATTTTTAACGAAGGCCTTGCATTCAGAGGAGGTGCGACCTTTGAAGATGATGTAACTATAATTGGAATTGAACTGATCGCATCTAAAGAAAGCAGAAAAAGGCATTAACTCCTATTCGCGCCCCAGAATCTCTTCAAGCCTGTATATCCCCTCCGTAACATTTGATGCCGTTTTCTTAAGCTCATCAGACATCACATTTAGTTCAGAATAAAATTTACTGATACTGTTAATCAGGCCGCGGTATGTCTCAATTTCCCCCCTGTTCTTTTCAGTGAGTTCATCAATCATACCCGTATACTTAACAGACATATTGAAATATTCCATCAGGTCCATGAAGCTTCTGCTCATCATCTGTATCATATCAGTCAGTTTATCAAGAAATTTACGGTTCTCAATAAGTATCTTTATTACATCATCCAGTATTTCCGATGTCTCTTCAATCTGATCAGACGCCTCTATGATTCTCATTACAGACATCCTGATAATATCATTTATAGCCTTTGCCGATTTCATACTGTCATCGGCAAGCTTTGATATCTCTCCCGCTACAACGGCAAAACCGCGCCCGTGTTCTCCTGCCCTGGCGGATTCTATTGAAGCGTTGAGAGAAAGAAGAGCCGTCATGTCAGCTATATCATTTATTGTGCCGGAAATTTCGGCAATTTTTGATGATTCGTCTTTGAGGGCATTTATCGTTATTGAAGCATTATCCAGCTTCCCTTTGCATTTCCCGGTAAGGGTACCGATTGATTCGGCATCGCTTTTCACTGAATCGCTTGAGGAGAGGGTCTCGTCAAACTCCTCCTTCAGTTTGTTTATCAGCACCACGCCACGTTCATTAAAATCGATCTGTCCCCTTGTACTCTCACTGATCATTTCAAAAGATTCAATTACATTGGAGGAAGATGTCAGCGTCCCGGATACTATCGGCGACTGTTCATCAACTGAGGAGGCTATTTCACCGGAAAACCTGGAAAGAAAATCTGTCGTTTCCGTGACCTGCACTATCAGGTTTCTGGCCTCCTCAAATATCTCATCCTTCCTCCCCTTTTCTTTTTCAATCTCCTCCCTGTTCTTTTTCAGTTCACTCGATTTCTGCCAGCTTACGAACCTCATCCTGTCAAGAACGTAAACGAAGACCGCGCTGAATACAACAACAGAAATCAAATCCTGAAGGGTATACTTCTGCCTGTAGGTAACAAAAGCCATGCCATGAAGAAGCCCCCCTGCCGTAAACGAAGCAACGGACGAAGCTGTCATAAGCCAGAGCAACTCCCTCCTGATAGGTGCAACAATAATAAGAATGAGCACAAAGAAATAACCTGCAACATATACCGGGTCTGCCCCTGTCACGCCTGTAATCACCCCTGTTGCGACTTCAAGATAAAATCCCAGGGCCGCAAGGAGATACATGCTGTTTTTTTTAAATAAGGGGATAAACTGCAGCACAAGAATAATAAAAGAAACAACCGAAAGTCCGTACCTGAGTATTATTATAACAGGCCTGTCCGGATAAATAGTACCGTCAGGAACAATATATCCGAGCCATACAAAGAGGCATATAAAAGCCGCGGGAACAACAACAAGGCTGCTCTGATAATTCAGTTCACCCGCATACGAGTCCAGGAAATGTTCCCTGCCGGGAAAAATTTTTCTTTTAATTGCCTGAATCATCAGTTTCACCTTTTGAAATCGACCGGTAATAGCAGTTAAATAATTATTTACACCAATTATATGGTCTCTGTCATGCCGGTTTTTTGTAAAAAAATACCGGCATCTCATAGTATGAGTTCATGAATCTCATGTATGAGACCCCGGTATTTGACTTGCAAAACCGGGGTGACAATCAGAAGGATTATTTATAATAAAATACACATCAGTTATTATAAAAATTTTGCCTAACTCGAGTAAATAATTATCAGTACTGATTATTTAAATATCTATTCTTTTAATAATTTCATTAGACTTGTTGCAAAACTCCGTTTTGCACTCGCAGGGAAGCCCCTGCGGGGGGCTTTTTAAGGGGCTCCGCCCCTTTTACCCCATTTTAAATATTAGATTTGCAACAAGTCTATTATAAAAAATTAAACTGCCCTGTCTATCTCATCCCTGAATTTCAGAAAATCATCCAGCCGGTTGATAATAATATCATAAAGAATTCCCGGATCGATCTGTTCATATTCATGGACAATGAGATTTCTCAGGCGGACCATAGATCTGTAAGGTTCAGCAGAAGAGATGACACCTAAAACCTGAAGTTTTTCCATGGCCTCACCGGCCCCTGCTGCAGGCCCTGCGTTTTCCAGAGCTATTACCCGCTCTGCAATGTCGATCATAATTTCAGAACAGACCTGGAGGGCCCTTTCGCTCATGGAGCGGATGACCCAGTCATTCTCAAACTCCACGAAAGAGAGGCCTTTTGTATGCCTGCGGAGCTTCTGGATCTGGTCATCCAGAAGGGCGAGTTTTCTCTGTATTACTCCGTTATATTTCATCTTTCAGCCTCGAGCCTGTAACGCCTCTGCTTCTCATAATGGAACATCTGCGTTTCGTACTCCCTGCAGGTTACTGAAAAAAATTTCAGCCATGTTTCCAGATCCCTGGTAAAAAGGAGATGCCCCTTTATTGCTTCAAAGCGGTAAACAGGCTCAGTATTATTCAGTATCCCCGCGTCTACCCGCACAGGGCCCACAATTTCTTCACATATCTCCTGTAAAGTACTGAAAAAAGAGAGTGACGGCTTCTCTGAAAGATAGAGGGCTATATCAAGATCGCTGTATGGTTTAACCACGAATGTTTCAGCAGATGAGCCGAAAATACAGGCGAATAAAACTGCAGGAAGTTTCTCCCTGATTGCATCTGCCAGCTTTTCAGCAGAAAAAGGGGCAGGTTCAGTGTTGGTATTCAGATATCTCTTTGATAATCCCATGGCATTTTAACCGGTTACAGACTTCATTCTCTTCCTCATTATGATACAGATGCAGCTATATTTGTCAAATTAAAACATTTTATTTAAGCAACATAAATAAATTCAGGCTTCACATCCCCCTATCCCCATGCCGGTTGGTGAGCGAAGCCGAACCACATCCCCCTCATCCCCTCAATAAACAGATACTCACTGCCGATAAAAATAAGAGGGGATATTTTAACCCCTTTTTTATTTAAAAGCATTTCTGCAGGAGGGGGCATGAAAAGAACTATAGCGGTTATTATCACAGTAGCGATTGCACTTACTTCAGGAGTTCTTGCGGAGAACAGGTATTACGGTAAACATAAGGATGCGGTCGACAGGCAGCATGAAAAAGATATACAGAACAGGGACGCCATACTTGACGAACTTGGCGCATTTCGCGATGACATGAACTGCACAATTAAAACCCCGGGTGTAAATGTATCAACTCCTGTAGAAACAGGTGATATAACAGGGATTAAAGAAACCGACCATGTCCACTACAGCGGTGTTATTCCTCCGAAGATTTACGGTTACGTTACAACAGGTTCTCTGAACATGAGGTCCGAGGACAATGGAAAGAGCCAGATAATCGGCAAGCTTAAATTCCGTGAAAAAGTTGAAATTGTTTATCAGTCTGACAGGGTGGATGAATACGGAGGCATAAAGTCACCCTGGCTTTTAGTGCGGAAACCGAACGGGGATGAAGGATGGGTCTTCGGGGGATACCTGGCCGATGACATACCGAAAGAGAAGAACAGGGAAAGCGGAAAGACCGACTGGGGAATGATCATGCCGGCAGATGGAAGGATTTCAAGCAGGTTCGGCAAGAGGATTGATCCTATCTCAAAAAGAGGGTATTCATTCCATAAAGGGATAGATATCGCTGCTCCGAAGGGGACACCCGTTTATGCCTCAGCGGACGGTAAAGTTATAAGGGCTGAATTTGTCAGAAGCGGTTACGGAAACCTCATAATTATACAGCACGCAGATGATCTTGCAACATATTACGGCCACCTTTCAAAAATTATCGCCAGGAAGGGGGACAGGGTCTCGAAAGGTCAACTTATAGGCAAAGTAGGGAGTACCGGGAGATCAACAGGGCCGCATCTTCATTTCGAGGTCAGGAGGGGAAACAAGGCCCTTGACCCGGAGGAGTTTGTGAGGTAAGGGGAATTGCCGGTTTCAAAAAATTTAATAAATATTATAAGCCGAATTTAGCTATTATCTTTTCCAGAGGTAAAAATTTAAAATTCTGATTTAATCCTGAAGGGGTGTTGTCATCATCCTGGGCAATAAAAATCCCTTCAGGATATTCATGTCCCAGTATTCCGCTGTATGCATCTATTCCATCTGTATGGGTTACCCTGTCTATACCTTTTGCTTTATTAGCCGACAACCTGAAACTCCCCTTCCAGGCCAGGCCATCCTGGATATGAAATATTGCGAAACTATCGTTCCCCTGAACAGAAGCAACAAGATAATTCCTATCCCCCGGCAACCTGATTATTGTCAGCCCTTCAATCTCGGGAGTCAGATAATAATTTTTACTGCTTATATTAATAACCTTCTCGCCGATCATACTACCGGTCGGTTCTGCATCAAACATCCAGATACCGCCATGCTCCTCAGCTACAAAAAGTAAATTCTTTTCATCAAAAGCAACACACCCCTCAGCTGTTGAGTTTACTTTAACCGTTCTTTCGAATTCAGCATCAATCCTGCCATTACCCGCATCAAAGAGTCGCCACTGTTCAATCTGCCCGGAATGATCAGTAACAAAAACATATAATAGACCTGAGATGCTGCTTTTATACATACAAATGCCGTAAGCATCTGAAAAATCAGTAAAAATATCTCTATTGGATATATCTTCCGGTATCAGCAATACCTCATTCATTTTGTAAATTGAAATAGTGTTGTTGGAGCGATTACTTGCAGCTATAATACAGACAGAACTCCCCCCAAGGTTAAAATCATATCTTAAGTCGACATTATTCAACAGGCCGTCATTAATATATGCGGTTATTTTACCACTCAAATCATATACAACAAGTCCCCCTTTCTTGTCAGTGGCTATAATTCGACTTAATGTAATATCTGCATCATTTATCCATATAGCACAGTCATCTGCAGCGTCCCCGCCATTTACAACAGGCTCTGTTTCCAAAAAGGATGGGAGCTCTTCAGCAGGATAATAATACTCATAATCAATATTTATACATGAAACAATAAATATCAAAAGAGTATAAATACCTTTTTTATAAAAC
>ERZ795057.3150-NODE-3150-length-11543-cov-10.101497_pt1 | contig 11543 bp, 7 predicted proteins | sample MGYA00375141_ERZ795057 | MGnify/ENA primary metagenome ERZ795057 (study PRJEB30186, sample SAMN05720163) | activated sludge metagenome | isolation source: Anaerobic digester | place: Hong Kong | collected 2015-01-26 ... | reverse complement strand
GGAAGAAATGGCTGAAATTCAGGGCATTTAAAGATGGCAGGATGAATGTTACCTATTATGATGACAACGGCCGCCGGGAGAAGAAAGGCAAGGCACTGATGATTTACGACGCAGCAGAACTCAGGTATTGCTGGCACGGCAAGTGGAAATACTATGAGAACGGACGCTATGTCCGTGAGGCGGTGTACAACATGGGCAATGAAACGCCCGTACTGCGGAAACAGCGCCGGCGCTGAAAAGAAATTCGTTAACTGACAATCAGGAATGTCCCAGCGTATCCGCGCCTTCGGTGGTCCAGTCGTAGTTGTACAACCCTTCAAGCAACCGTTGCTGTTTTTCCTCGGGAGAGAGGCGCTCATAAGCCTGTTTTTCGGCTTCAAACGCGGCGCGCTTTTCGGCTTCCACCCGGTGAATCTCATCCAGGTAAGCCTGCTCCACCCTGCGCTTCAGAAAATCGGAAGCGACGGCCGGGAACAATTCAAGCAGTAATTCTTCTTTTTCATCAGCAGCCAGTTTCACCCCGCCGTATTCATGGAAAACCGGATTTTCCTGACGCTTGTAAAACCGGGTATCATAGGGCGTTTCTTCGCGAACGCCCGCAATGCTGTAGCGGAATTCAGGATCAACCGGAACAGGCGTTTTGCCGTAAATCCCTTTCACCAGGTTGACAAACTGAATCGACTTTGTGGTGTACATGGGTTGCCCCTTCGACTCATCAATGGCGCAGTTCACCGCCTGCACCCCCACAATCTGGCTGGTTGGCGTCACCAGGGGCGGGCAGCCGGCATCCATGCGCACGGAAGGTATTATCTCAAGCGTCCGGGGAAGCAGCTTTTCCAGCTTCAGCTGCTTCAGCTGTGCCAGCATATTGGAATACATTCCACCTGGCACTTCCGCCTCCTTCACCTTCTCATCCGGCTCCGGAAAATTAAAATAACTTTCAATCCTTCCGCAGGCGCTCAGCAGATCATCTTCCTTGTCCGCCTTGGCATAGGCAATGGCCAGCTCAAACAGCTCATCAATATCCCTGGGCAGTTTGTCCGTAACAATATTGAACTCCTTCGGAAATTCCTTATACTGATCATATTCAGCCAGTTCGTGCCTGATTTCGCGGAGCAGGGCATCTATCTGCACCACCGCTTCACGATTTACCCCCGTTTCAATATTCATGCGGTCGCAGAAAAGCTGGATGATCTCAAACGAGGCGGCTGCCGTTCCGCCCGAAAACGACATGATGTTGGTGTCCACTATATCCGCGCCGTTTACGATGGCCATCAGGGTGGAAGCCAGGCCATAACCCGGCGTGCAATGGGTATGGAAATCTACCGGGATATCCAGGTTTTTCTTCAGCAACCTCACCAGCCTGCCCGCCCTCAGGGGCGGAATCAAGCCGGCCATGTCCTTGATGGAGATCATGTCGGCGCCCATTCCCTGAAGCTTCAGCGCTTTTTCAATGTAATACTCGTCCGTAAAGATATGGGTCTGCAGTGGTTTGGCCTGCAGCAGCGCTTTCAGCCTTTTAAGCCGCGAAAAATAAGGATCTACGGTGTAGCAGATGGCACAATCGGCAATCCCGCCGTTTTCTTTCACCGATCTGATGGTCGATCCGATGTTGTCGGTATCGTTCAGGGCATCGAAAATCCGCATAATGCTGATACCGGATCTGATGGCATTCCGGTTAAACCCGTCAATCACATCATCCGGATATGGATTGTAACCAAAGAGATTTCTTCCGCGCGACAGGGCGGTGAGCTTCGTGGTATCTCCAACGCCCTCCTTAATCTTTTCAAGCCTGCTCCAGGGATTTTCATTCAGGTAGCGCATCACCGAGTCGGGCACCGCCCCACCCCATACTTCCATGGCATAAAAGCCGGCTTCACGGTAAAAAGGCAATACCCGGTCAACCTGCTGCTGGGTCATGCGGGTGGCAAACAGCGACTGCTGTCCGTCGCGTAAGGTCAAGTCTCTGATTAAAAGCTTTTTAGTCATATAGTAGTGAAAATATGTATAAACAGACAACGCAATACAATCGGGAAAAATTATACCGGGACAATTATTTCTGCCTATGCGACAAAAGTAAAAACTTTAATATTCAATGCGATAGGAAACGAAAAATAAAAGATTAAATCAAACTGACGGGGACTTCCGCTATGTGATGTGCCTGTATTGACGCTCAATAGTCCGATAAATTTAAGAACCGCGCAAGGACGCAAAGATCCCGCAAAAGTGGCGGGGCTGGCAGCAATCAATTGATTATGAATAATTTGTCATCACTAAGCAGGTTTTCATAATCCGCTATAAATCAATTTATTATAAATTTTCAACGGAATATTGAGCTCTGCTACCTACCTTTAAATGTTTGCCACCATCCCGAACGCGAACAGGACATAAAAGCACAAAAACGCACCAAAGATTTTTTCTCTTTTCGTGAAGAAACCGCTGGGCGGCATATGAAATACAGCCCTGAACACAGGATAATTTGTAAAAAACAAGGAATTTCATTGAATGGCAAATTCAATGATGTATCATTCGGAATTACATCCAATCATCCGGAAGCGGAGTGCACCCCGCCGGTGGCGGCGGGAGATAAATTCCGGATAGCCGGGGACCTGGTAAAAAGAGTCTGATACCGGGAAGCCGGCACAGGAGCTTATTGTTGAATTGCAAATCCGATGGTATGTCAGGCGGAATTCAAACTCCGCTTGGCCGGGCCCGGAAAAAACCAGGGTTAAATTACATCCACCTCGATCGCCTGAAGCACCTCTTTGGTGTCATCATCATACACAAAAGCAATCACACTGCAGTTTTCAGGCACATTTTCCTCTTTAAGGATATATTTGAATGATTTCACCAGCGATTCGGGATTCGGCGTTCCCGCAACGGCAATGCTGCTTCCCCAGGTTGATGTAATGGCCGAACGCAACACATGATTGTGTACATATTCCTCGATAACCGGCGTATCGCCCGAGCCGGGATCATTGTTCTTCTGCGGCTTCACAATGCCGTTTTCGGCAAGCACCACCACCAGTCTGAGGTTTCTGTCAAGCGTAGTGATAAACCTGGTCTTGATATGGGTGCACAGCTTCCTTTCCGCAGCGTCATAGTCGTTGATCATCTGCAGATCAAGCAGCGGCTGTGTCGACAGGGCGTCGGTTACGTTAGCGCCCCAGGCGGTCGGCGTGATGATGTGGTTGTTGGGATGTCCCCTGCGGTTAACCATACCATTGGGATTTCCTACCATCCCGACCCCGAAAAAAACGTCCCAGGCAGTTCCGGCCTCCGTCCTGAAATCATAGGTAAAATCACCCCCGGGTGTGGGATTGGCAAAATACCCGGCATGCACCGCCAGCAGCACCAGCTTATCTCCGTGCACTTCTTTAAGATCGTGCGCCAGTTTGGCTGCTTTGGGACAGTTTACACAGGTGTGGCCCGTGTAGTCCTCCAGCAGGACCCGCTTCTGCACCGCTGTTACCGCAGGAAATTCAGGTACCGGACAGGCTGCCGTATCAAGCGACCCCGTTTTTTTGGTGAAGGGTTCCTCAATCTTATCACATGAACTGATCAGGGCTATTCCCGAGAGCAGCAGAACCGTTCCTATAAATGCTTTTATGCTGATTTTCATCGTTTTGTCTTTTTCAGTTTACACTCAGAAAGCGCTGGTCAGGGTAATGGTTAATCCGTTGGAAGCAGGGACATTGCGGCAGACGCCGCCGACGCAAAGAATGCCTTCACGCTGCTTGCCGTAAGTAAGCGTCAGGCGGTTTGATCCGTAAGTATAGCCCGCCGAAACCGCCGGATAATGAAACCTCCTGTCCTTGTCAGGGTTTCCGTAGTTGTACTGATCCGCAACCGTGAGGTACCATTTGGGCGCCACGGTATATTCGATCAGGAACTGCAGCCAGTCGCCTTCATCCTCTTTCGTGAGCAGGTGCTGATACTCCAGTTTCACGGCCCTTTTATCCGTAAGGCGGTATGTACCGTCGGCAATAAAAATATGCGCGTTCACCATAGGATCGCCCGGATGCCCTTCAATGACATCAATATTATACTTCAGGTTTACGTAAGATACCAGCAATTTGAAATCGGCAGTGAATTTCCGCTGGATCTCGATGTTGAAATCCCGGAAATAGAGTTCATTGCCGAAAGCCAGGAAGGGTGAGGTATATCCCGCTGTTCCCGCCCCGCCGGGAACAGTGTCGCCTTCAAGCGGATCGCGCTGTATGGAAGTGATGCGGGAGTAGTTGATGGCAATATCGGTACCGTATTTCCCCCCGATTTTACTGCCACGCTTGATTTTGTAATTCACCTGCCCCTGAAGCGCCATTTCACCGTTGGGCTGGGTGGCATAGGGGTACATGGCGGAGAGTGCATAGGCATGCTGGCGGGTGAGGGCCGGAAGATAATTGATATCCAGCGCGCTCCCCGTTTCGGTGCGTTTCGACTTAAAACTCATGTTATCGGTACGCTTGGCCGAAACAATAACGCCCAGTCCCCTGGTGGAATAGGAGGTCTGCAACAGCAGCGACTCCCCGTTTTTATAGATATAATCATTCATGGCCGAGGGGTCGTTCATTTTGTTTGCATACTCCCCGTCGATGGCAAATCCGCCCCTTGAAATATTGAAACGGGCCGCCCACGAAGCCACATTGGCAGGAAGGATCAGCAGCTCATCAGGCCCTGCCGAAATCTCCTCAGTGTCCTGATACTTGCTTACAAAACTTCCTCCCAGTGTTACCCTTGTCCTGTATTTCGCTTCCTTATCGAAAATATCGTTCAGCGCAAACTCACCGTCAAGTCCGCGAACGATGCCCGGTCCCTGTTCCCAGAAATAACGCTGGGTACCGATCAGACCTTTCAAAACAACACCTTCGGTCGGGCTGAACCGGACTTTGGCGCCTTTCAAGGCATTGTCGTAACCAAGGTTCCGTTCTTCGTAACTGCGGAGCACCATACCCGAGCCGAACTGCTCGTAAAAATTTCCCACGGTGATCTCAAACTGCTCGTTTCTCCAGGAACCAAACCAGTAAGGTACACCATTACCCTTATAGCGGGGATCGTATCCCAGTATGGGATTGAGGTAACTTTCAGCGCGCAGGCCGGCACTGAAGTTTCCATTGGTATAAAGCAGGTTGGCAAATGAGTTCATGCGCATTTTTTCAGCTACCTCAAAAGCCCCGATGGCCGAGTCGGCACGGTAAACCTGCGCATCGAGCTGAAAATTGCCGCTTACGCGACCGCCTTCCAGGAAATTCTGGGCACGAACAACGGGAACAGCCAGCAAAAGCAACGCTGCTGCAAACATGGTCAGGGAGGTTGTTTTCAATGGATTCAGATTGAAAGGGTTATTCCGGTTTTTAAACTTTTCGATCCTGAGATTGGTTGTTTATCTCCGGGCATCAGTGAGATTCTACCGCTTCTCCGCGGTTGAGTTTACGCACCATCTCGATCAGCTGAAGTTCGCTGCCTTCGCTGAAGGAAGTATGCTGCCAAACGATCTCTCCGTTGCCGTTCACTAAAAATGTGTGGGGAATCATATTCACGTTCATCGCGCGTTTGAAGTCGCCGTTGGCATCCAGCAGCACTTCGTAATCCCAGCCTTTGCCGTTTACGGTAGGACCTACCTTAGAGGTTGACCTGGCATCGTCGATGGACACGGCCACCAGCTTCACACCGGTCTCCTCAACCCAGTCCTGATAAACATCGGCAATGGTAGTCAGTTCGTTGATACAGGGCTTGCACCACAATGCCCAGAAACTGACGATCATCGGTTTGCCGTCATTGTTTAAATCAGCAGTATTGAATACTTTGCCATCCAAAGTTTTAACATTGACTGCGGGCAGTTTTTTCAGGTTTTTTTCAGCATCCTGGGCTGCAGCGCCCATCACAAAAGTGAGCATCAGGGAGAAGAAAATAATTTTTTTCATGTCGTTTTGTTTGTTTCTCAGCTTTCAATTCAATAATCATGCCTGTCAGGCAATGTATACTTCAAGGATCTCCGAAGGTGACGAAGGAATTATATCAACCCTGTCGATGCCTGCAGGAATCAGCACAGCCTCTCCCTGCGAAAGGGCAATCTGGGGCTCGGTGGTTCCGTCGTGAACCAGGGTCACTGAACCGGCCACGCAAACGTAAATCACAAACGAGTCCAGCTCGCTGTAATCCTTGCCCAGGGTCTTGTCAAGGCTGATCAGGTTGGTGGTGAAAAACGGACTTGTCACCAGGTTGGCCGACCCATTCTTATTCGGTTTATATTTTGACTTATAATCGTCGTAAACATTGAAGTCAATGGCATCCAGGGCTTCCTCAATGTGCAGCTCCCGCGATTTACCTTCGTGGTCAACCCGGTCCCAGTCGTAAATCCGGTAAGTAGTGTCGGAAGTCTGCTGTATTTCGGCCAGAAAGGTACCAGGTCCCAGGGCGTGCACCCTTCCGGCAGGCATATAGAAAACGTCACCCTTCTTTACCTTCTCCACATTCAATATATCGCGCAGCGTTTTGTTATGGAGGTGGGTGAGGTAGGTTTCCCTGTCCACCTTCCGGCTGAAACCGCTGATCAGTTCAGAATCCGGATCGGCATCAATGATGTACCACATTTCCGACTTGCCGTAGCCGATTTTGCGCTTCGCGGCGAGTTCGTCATCCGGATGAACCTGAATGGAAAGGTAATCCGCGGCATCAATAAACTTGACCAGGATGGGAAATTCATCACCGAACCTCTCATAAACAGCATCCCCGACCAGGTCGCCCATGTAAATCTCTACCAGTTCATTCAGGTCGTTTCCTGCAAGGAACCCATTGACAATCGCGGTCTGATTGCCATCCACGCCCGAGAGTACCCAGGCTTCACCGCAATTGGGCAGGGGGGAAAAATCAATTCCAAGTACTGACCGGATCTTGGTCCCTCCCCAGATCTTATCTTTGAGTACAGGTTTGAATTTTAGCGGATAAAGCTGGTTCTCCATAAGTAACTATGAATTTAATATTGACCCTCAGAACGTCGGATGGAGGGTAAAATTTCCCGGCAACGGGGTAAAATTACAATTAAAATCAATCATTCAAATAGTCACATACTTAATTGGTAACTTTGTAAAATCTTAAAAAGCCCCCTTATTGAATTATTTTAAAATGTTTGATTTGTTGCAGCGATTCAGATTTCAGCAATGGCAGAAGAGAGGAAAAAGCATCTTAAAAAGCCTGACTGGTTAAAAATCAGGTTGCCCGGAGGAAAAAATTTTACCCGGGTCAAAGAAATTGTTGAAGGCAACCACCTTCACACCATCTGCAGCAGCGGCAACTGCCCGAATATGGGTGAATGCTGGAATGCCGGAACCGCCACATTCATGATACTGGGGGATATCTGCACCCGTTCGTGCCGGTTTTGCGCCACCAAAACCGGCAGGCCATTTTCTGCAGATCCCCTCGAACCTCGGCGGGTAGCTGAATCAATCAGGCTGATGAAGCTGAAGCATTGTGTCATTACCTCGGTTGACCGCGACGATCTGCCTGATGGCGGGGCGGCACACTGGGCTGAAACCATCCGGCAGGTCAGGACCATTAACCCGGGAGTCACCATTGAAGTGCTGATCCCTGACTTCTCAGGCAACCTGAAGGATGTTGATAAAGTGATTGCGGAAAAGCCGGATATCATATCGCACAATCTTGAAACGGTGCGCCGGCTTACGCCATTGATCAGAAGCGCCGCCCGTTACGACAGGAGCCTTGAAGTGCTGAAACACATCGCTGATTCGAAGACGGCAGCTAAATCGGGAATCATGGCCGGAATCGGTGAAACCGGGGCCGAAGTGCTTGAAACAATGGATGATCTGCTGTCGGCCGGGGTCAGTATTATGACCATTGGCCAGTATCTCCAGCCTACGCGCGCTCATCTGCCGGTTGAAGAATACATCACTCCGGAAATATTTGAAAAATATCGTATTGCAGGAATAGAAAAGGGATTCAGGCACATTGAAAGCAGACCTTTGGTAAGGTCATCCTATCACGCTGAAAAACATGTGCTTTAAAAGCCGGGTATGGGCACAAACAAAACGCAGCACCCGGATGGATGCTGCGCCCTGTAAAACATTCATCAATAACTACCTCACAATAAGTTTATAACTAAACTGTCGGGAGTCACTGATTATGCTGGCTACATAAATTCCTGACGGGATATTCAGGTTCAGGAAGTAATGATTGCTGCCCTGCAGCTGACCGCTGTAAACCTGCTGACCCTGAAGGTTGTAAAGCATCAGGCTGAGTTTACCGGTATTTTCCGTCTGCACCCTGATTTCCTTGTTATAGGAGTATATGGCCAGGCCGCTGTTTTCCGGCCGGTCAATCCCGATGGAAATCAGGTCAAGGAGCAGTACATTGTCAAGTCCGCCGGAAGGATTGCGTGTGTCGGTTTCTATCCAAACCCCTGAAGGAACTTCATAGGTATGTACAATGGTTCCGTCTTCACCGCTGCGGATTTCCACGCGCTGCACACCGGCATCGTTCACATTCGGTACAATTCCGCCCCATGATCCGTCAGATCCGGCTACCTCACTGATATAAAAAGGCGCATAAGAAGTGATGGAAGCAAAGTCCACTTCGCTGGTTTCGATATGGGCTGCATAAAGCGGGCGGCCTGTGCCAGCGGTGTTGTCATAAAGCAATGCAAAATCCTTGGGGGTATCTTCACTGATGCCCATGATGGCCGTTCCATAAGTGGGATCAGCTTCAGTTCCGAACTGCAGCACGGTAGCATAATCGGCAGTGGTGAGGCGATGGGCAACATCGCTTCCACCGGCACCATCATTCAGCGAAATGCGCATGTAAATCTGGTTACCCGGCGTGAACCTCGCGTTACCGGTCGGCTCTGCGATAAACCATCCGGTGAAGGCTCCGGTAGCATCGGTGGTAAATTCGCCGTACTCACCCGGATTTGCCAGGGAGGTGCTGGTGGTGCGCGAATAGGTTCCGTCAGCGGCGATAAAGATGCAGTTGCCCGCACCATCGGCCGTTGGCAGGTCCGATTCAAGCACAACCTTGTTGAAATACCTGTAAGTTGCTTCAGGCGTCAGGTTTTCGAGGGTAGCCCAAAATGCATAAGGTACACGGGTATTGTTGGACCCGTTGATTCCCTGAACAAACTGCGGCAGGATCACACCCGAAATTCCCGGCTGCACGGCGGCGGTAACACTGCCGTTGCAGGTGACCACTTTATCTGCTGCGCCTCCGCCGGCGTTAAGAATGGTTTGTCCGCTGTAATCGCCGGCGGGGAGTCCGGCAACCAGACGAACGGAAACGGTTACCGGCTGGCCGGTAATCACGCCTTCGGCAAACGGAAATTCCAGTGACGCAGTAAAGTTTACTCCATCCGCTGACAGCTCATAATCTTCAGGTGCAGAAACCACAATATTTCCGCTGCCTTCAAGATCGGTTCCGCTAAGCAGATAAGTTTGAACCTCTGACGGTCCGCTGCCTTCCACATAATTAAATCCGCTGAGTGTAGCAGGAGAAACGGTCAGCAGAGGATCACCTGAGGGCAATAGATCAATTACAAGAATATCAACTTCTCCTCCGAAGGGATTCCGGGTATCGTAGATTCCCCATACACCATTTTCGGAAGTATGCACGGCCACCAGGCTTCCGTCGGCATTGCTTCGTTCTTCAATCCGGCGAATACCATCGGGAAGCAGGTTGGGAACGATACCGCCCCAGGAGCCGTTGACTCCCTGTACCTGTCCGGTGTAAAATCCAACATAAGTACCCGCAGCAGCAAAATCGACGCCGGTAGTTTCAATACTGCTTCCGTAAACAGGCCTTCCGGTACCGGCCATGTTATCATATAGATAAACAAGATTACCCGCTGCAGCTTCGGAGATTCCCCGGATTCCGGTTCCCATCTCAGGCAGATTCTGATTTCCGAAATTGATTACGGTTGCAGCTTCCGCAGATGTAACCCGGTTCACCACAGATGTCCCTTCATTACCATCATTCAGCATAATCCGCATGAAAAGCTGATTACCCGGGGTAAACCTGGCGTTACCGCTGGGTTCGATCATAAACCATCCTGTGTATTCTCCGTTCGCATCCGTTGTAAACTCTCCATATTCTCCGGGATTCCCAAGATTGGTAGATGTGGTTCGCAAGAAACTGCCATCGGAATTGACAAAAATAGTATTCCCTGCCCCATTGCTTGTCGGCGAATCAGTACCAAGAACTATCTTATTAAAATAGCGATAGGTGGTATTTGGGTATAAATTACTGATGGTAGCACTAAATGCATAAGGAACCCGCTGCGAATTCGTTCCATTGATTCCCTGAATATATGCAGGTATTGTAGCTACGCTGAAATAAGGAACCAGATCGGTAACCGTACCATTGCAGGTCACGTTTGCAGCAGCGGCACCCCCTCCTGAATGTACAATCACCTCATTGTCGTAATTTCCTATTGCAAGATCAGCTTTAAGCCTCACGGAGACGGTAACAGGCTGTCCGGTGACGACCCCTCCCGCAAACGGGAATTCAAGCATCGAAACGAAGTCACTGCCATTGGATGAAATTTCATAGTTTTCAGGTGCAGTGACAACAATATTGCCGCTTCCGGCCAGATTTTCTCCGGTAAGCTCATAGGTTTGAGCAGATGAAGGCCCGTTGCCAATCTCATAGGTAAATCCGCTGAGGGTGGCAGGTGTCGCTGTGATCACAGGTAAATCTCCTGGCATTACCGAGACATTATCGACCTGCCAGAGGCGATAGAACCCTGCATTATAATGGTATTTGAAAGCAATATAAACATTCGATCCCATTATGGAAGAAAGATCAATAGCTCCTGAAGGTGTCCAAACCTGCTCCTCAGCCGGATAATTAAAGGTAAGTTCATTCCAGGTTGATGAAGTGGGGTCTCCAACACCCGGATAATCTGTAGAATACAACACCTTGAAATAATTATCCGCATCATCGCTGCCATAACGCATCCAACTTTCAAATGAAAGGTTGCAATTGAAGTTTTCATTCAGATTGATTCCTGGAAGAATAAGCCAATCTTCTTCAAGCACGCCGGTGTTGAAACCGTTCATATAGGCATATTCTCCGGATGTACTGTGTTTCCAGAACTGTGAGGGCCCTGCAACACTTTTTGTATAACAAAGTCCGAAACCTGATGAAAAATCTTCAGTATAGGGCAATGTAGTTGTGGCGGGCGCTTCCACATTACCATTGCATATGACGACAGCATTAGTCGCACCACCGCCCGCATTGATAATCTGTTCACCGGTGTAGGTTCCGCCGTTTAATCCGGCCTTTAACCTTACATAAACAGGCACGGCACTGAGGGCGCCTGCAGAATACGGCACACTAAGAACGGACTGTGAAAAACTGACATCATCCAGGGAAATCTCATAATTTGCCGGTGGGGTAATGGTAATATTCCCACTGGCCGGGGTAAGGTTGGAACCTGAAAGATTATAGCTTTGAGATGCGGAAGGTCCGTTGTTAACAGTATATGTAAATCCGGAAAGGGTTCCAGGTGATGCTGAGATCGCCGGATTGGTTCCTGA
>ERZ795057.3149-NODE-3149-length-11551-cov-3.474165_pt1 | contig 11551 bp, 8 predicted proteins | sample MGYA00375141_ERZ795057 | MGnify/ENA primary metagenome ERZ795057 (study PRJEB30186, sample SAMN05720163) | activated sludge metagenome | isolation source: Anaerobic digester | place: Hong Kong | collected 2015-01-26 ... | reverse complement strand
TTCGCCATATCCGCCGTGAAATGATCCAGCTTGTCCTTGATCGCATCTATGGGAATCCCCAAAGACAGATGGATTTTCTGCGCCAGCAGGTCGATCGGCTGCAGCAGGTCGATATAGACGCCGCTGGGATTCGCCTGATAGAATTCCTCAATGAACTCCTTTTTATCAACGACCTCCGCGATGGAGTTCAGGCGGCGGAAATTTTCAAACTCCAGATGCGATTTGATCGGGCCCTTTTTGTCATCGTGATCAGCGTCCGTCGCGAACTTTAAAAACCGCGTGATCTGCTTTGCGATGATCTCCACCGGATATCCGACGTCGTGAAACAGCGAGGCAAGCCCCCAGCGGAAAAAAAATTCCTCGTGTTTTGTTTTATAGTTTTCGGGATATTTCTTATCATCCAGTACCGTTTTTGAAAATATCTCCCGGTATTTTCCGTTGCGGATGTACACGCAAAGGCCGAGGATGAACACATTGACGGAATGGATATAATGGTCGCGCTGCTTTTCAATCAGCGTCGCCGCCCGCTCCTCATACGCGCTGAGAACGTCCAACAGATCCATGAACGGGTTTTTATCGCCTTCAAGCACGATACGGTAGTACCCGAAAAACAGCTTGTACACATCAAATGCCGTCTCTTTTGTTTCGTCATTGAGAAAAGCTTCCAGGGATTGCTCCAGGAATTCTTTCGTGCTCCTGCCCGGGTCATCCCCGGTCAATTCCAGTTCCCTGAAGAAATCGTGGATATACGCCGCCAAATCGTTTTGCTGCAACCGCTTCTGCTGTTTCATCATAGCCAATATTCCTTATCCAGATCTTGCTGTGAGTTGTTAGTTTCAACTCATTTCCTATGAAATGATTATACCATAGACAGGGTTGCATTCCAATGATACCCCTTGCCTGTTTCGCCATCAGGCGTCACAGGGATTGTTTGCCGGTGTTTTGATTACTTCATCGGCGGTCGTGTTTCTGTGCTATAATGGGCTCAGCATTCAACGTATATCAGCTATGGACAGATTGATATTCATTTTTCTGAATTTGATGAATCGAGGTGCATGAATTATGAAGCGGATCACCGTATTTCTCGCCGTGCTTTGCGTTATCCTGTTTTCAATTTCATCGGTAACGGCGAAATACTACACCTTATCCGATGAAAACCAGATCATTCTGCAAGACGAGCCCGACCGGATGATTAAGCCCGCCGGCGCCGACGATACGGGCCAAATAAGCGCCAACCCCGTCATTGCGGGCGAAAGCCCCGTAACCGGGCTTCCATGGTCGGGCAGATACCTGCCTATGATGGTGATGATCAACAATGCCGGCGGCGGCATCGGCAAATTCATGCCCTGGGGCGCGCAGTATGCGGACATCACCTATGAAATGCTGCACACCCGCGACGGCGTGACACGCATGGCCTTTTTATTCAGCGACTTTGTGCCCGATTCCGTCGGGCCTGTCCGCTCCGTGCGGCAGCCGGCGATCATGATTCACAGCGAGTGGCTTGCGGGGTTTGTGTTCTGGGGCGGACCGAAGGTGGCGAATAACAACATTGTCGAATTCTTCATTCAAACCGACGTCCGCAGGAGAGGCATTCTGTTTGACGGCGTAGGCATTGCCAGCGGCGTGCCTCCCGAACGCTTATGGGACAGTGTGCACGGTGTGATATCATCCTGCAATGTTAATGTGAATCTGTCCGGTATCCGGGATCTGATTTCGGCGGATTATGTCGCGCCCGAGCATCCTTTCCTGTTCACGGACGAACGGCTGTACGACGACCGCGCAAGCGTTCACCGGTTCAGCCTGGATTACGGAAGCGGCGGCAGCATTTCGCATTTTGATTATGACGAAGCCACGGATTCCTATGTGCGGACCGTCGACGTGGACGGAGAGACATACCAATACATGACCTATCTCACCAGCGACAGCCGCAGGGACCGCAACGAAGATGAAATGCTCCTGCTGACCTATCAAAACGTGATCGTGCAGCGGACCGAGTACACCTTCGCCAACAACCACGGCAGTATGCCGCTGATGGAAGCCGTGGGCTCCGGCAACGCGGATATCTTTATCGGCGGGCGCTATATCCCCGGGTATTGGGTACGCACGGACCTGGATTCGCCGACGTATTATTTCGACGAATACGGCAACCAAATCGTTCTGTCGCGCGGCAAGACCTTCATCGCTATGCTGCCAGGCATGGCGAGGCTGGGCTATCAGGAGGCCGAATAGAGGACGGGCGTACGCCATCTTAACCCGCGCGCCCTTGAAGGTTCAGTAAAAAATCAAACAAATTCAAACCCGATAGCTTATACTATTTCCCGCCGCTCGTTCCGGGCCGTAAATCCCTTCTCCAGTACTGGAGAGATACCTTCGCTACTGTGTAGCAGATCATTTGACAACGCAGAAGCGGCGCGTATTGGTATCATTGACAGGAACTTAAAAATGATATAGTTTATTAGGTATAAAAAGTGAGATTACGCAGGATTGGGATCGGTTTTAGCGGATTGGTCTTGCGAACCCTGATATAGGAACTGGCTGCTTTGAAGGGTTTCGGAGTGAACCGGCGGGAATACCGAAGATTTGTACTCTTTGTTTGACATGAGGTGACGGAAATGAAGGTGGGAGTGAAAGATATCGCTCAAAAGGCGGGGGTATCTCCCGCTACCGTTTCCAACGTTTTGAACCAACGCGCAAATGTCAGTCAGTCGGTACGCAACCGTGTGCTGGACATTTGCCGGGAGATGGATTACCACGTCAAAACCGCAAAGAAGCTGCGCCAGGCTTCCAACACGGGGACGGTTCTTTTTATTTTCAGCGATTTCAACCGGCAATTCTATTTAAAGGTACTCCAAGGTGTCAATGATTATGTCTGCGCACATGGCTATCATTTGATCATTTGCACCTGTTCTTCCTACGAACGCTTTATGACCTCACGCTTTACCAACGGCTGCATTATGCTGGACAGCCACTGCACGAACGAATTTCTCGTTGAGAAAGCCCGGCAGGGATATCCGATTGTTACGCTGGATCGTTCGTTAGATGAAGCCAATATTTGTAATTTGCTCGTAAATAACTATAAACCAATGGCTGAACTCGTAACCGGACTTGTGGAGCGAGGATACCGTGATTTCGCTTTTCTGGGCGGGCTTGACACACTGGACACACAGGAGCGTTATACCGCTTTCCGGGATGTGCTTGCGCGCAACGGGATTCCCTTTCCGCGTGAGCGGTATCTGACGGGTGATTTTCGGCAAAAAAGCGGAAATCGCATCGCACAATTACTCATGATCAGCGAAAATCTGCCCGAGGTGCTTGTATGCGCTAACGACGATATGGCTATTGGCGCGATTCAAGCGTTCCGTGCGGAAGGAATCCGCATCCCGGAAGATATCGCTGTTACCGGTTTTGACGGGCTCCCTTTAACGCGGGTTTTAGATCTGACGACTGTCGTTATACCATTTTATGAGCGCGGTTATCTTGCGGCACAGCATCTGTTGTCACTGATCGAGGGCGAACCCGGCGTCGCTTCCCATCTTTATTTACAGGCCAAGGTGAAGTGGCGCGGATCCGTGCAGGCCGCGGTTGGAGAGCGCCAAAAAGTTTAATAAAATCTATACTGTTTATGTAAATAGTTAGTTGATTGTGCATGTATATCTGACTGATATTTTGTTCAATAGTTACATATTGTGGCGTTCGGGTTGTTAATGTTTAGTGATTGGTATACCCTGTTAATAGAAGCTGCACATATGAATCATAAAGTAACATGTGCATGAAAACATCAAAAAAGGGAGGATTTTTCATGGTGTACAAAAAAACCGTATCTTTTCTGCTCTGCTTCGTCATGCTGCTATTGATGACCTTCAGCAGCGCCAGCGCCGAACCTGCCGTTGATAAATTAACCATTTACATGGGTAAAGGTGAAATCACGGATGCTTTCCAGCAACTGTGCAACGATTACCAGAGTGCAACTGGTATCACAGTAGAAATGGTCAGCACCGCAGGAGAAGACGGTGGCGCTCTGCTCAAAAGCTATCTGACCAGCGACGACACACTTAACATGTTCACCTGCGGGCCCGGCTCCAACGCGGAAACCTATAACGCATATCTTGCCGATATGAGTGATCTCGACTGCGTGGCCCAGATTTCTACCAGCGCTCTTGCGGAATGTACCAACGCAGAGGGAAAACTTCAGGGAATTCCCATGACGGTAGAAGGCTATGGCTTGGTCTGCAATACCTCGTTGATGGACAGCGCAGCCATTATCGATCTGGCTTCCTTTACCGCTTACATGGAAAGCAGCAAAGCCGCGGGCATCAACGGCCTGGAGCTTTCTGCCGAGAACTACTTCCTGATCTGCCACATACTCGGCTATGCGTTTTCATTGCAGGATGATGTCAGCGCATTTACGCAGGACTTAATCAACGGTGACGTTGAACTTAAGTCAAACGAGATCTTTGTGGAATGGGCCAATTTCTATGATGCCATCCGCCAAAACGCAACAGCCGATCCGTTAACGACTACCTACGATACCGCCTGCGGCGATTTTGCCACCGGCAAAGCGGGCATGCTGCATCAGGGTAACTGGTGTTATTCCATGTTCGCAAATTACGAAATCACTTTCGACATGGGCATGATTCCTCTGCCGCTTCTTGGAAATGATAAAATCTGCGCTTCTGTGCCTAATATGTTCTGCGTGAACAGCCGTTGCACCGCCGAAGAGCAGCAGGCTTCCAAGGACTTCATCGACTGGCTCTATACATCCGAAACCGGCAAAAGCTATCTGTATGGCGACTTTAGCTTTATCCCGCTCATCGCCGAGGATAACGCCACGTTAGATCCTCTCTCCGCGCAGGTAAAGCAGTATGTCGCAGATAACAAGGTGATTCCTTTTGCAACAAGCTATTGGCCCACAGGTATTGACGTGGATCTGGTAGCGATCGGACAAGAATATTTCAGTGAAATGACCATGACCAATGATGAACTGTTGGATGATATCCAAGCCGCCTTTGAATCCTATAAGTAGCCGAAGGCTAATGACGAGTCAAGGGTAGCGTGCGCCATTTCAACTGAAAGAGGTGCGGACATCTGCGGTGTCTGCACCTCTTTTCCAAAGTATTGTGTTTTTGGAGGTGAACCAGGTGAAACGCGGAAAAGGATGGTATGCCCTCTTTATATTTCCGCTTCTTTTGATTTTTCTTCTCATCAATATTATCCCGTTTATTATGGGTGTGGGATATGCATTTGTGGAATGGGATGGGTTGACGCCGGGCGGGGCGGTATATGTCGGACTGGCAAATTTCGCGAAGATTTTTACCGATGTACAATTTGGCAAGGATACGATTCATACCCTGATTTATACTGCTTTTACACTCATCATCGTTAACGTGCTGGCAATGGTTTTTGCGTTGATTGTAACGTCCGAACTGCGTGTACGCAATGCGGCGCGCGCCATGCTGTTTATACCGTATCTGATCGGCGGATTGATACTTGGCTATGTCTGGAAATATATTTTTAATAATGCGATAGTGGGCATCGGCGAGCAAATCGGCAGCACGGTGCTGAGCAAAAGCCTCCTGAGCGGTAAAACCACCGCTATGATTGCTATGGTCATTACGGACGTCTGGAAAATGGCGGGATATATTATGATCGTTTATATTACGGGCATCCAGGCTATTCCGGGCGAAGTGCTGGAATCGGCACATGTGGACGGCGCCGGCTTTTGGACGACGCTTTTTAAGATCAAGCTGCCGCTGTTGATGTCCTCGATTACGATTTGCCTGTTCCTTACCCTGTCGGATTCTTTCAAGGTATATGATATCAACCTTGCGCTTACGGGAGGGGGCCCCAGCAAGGCAACTGAAATGCTGGCAATGAACATATATAATGAAATCTTCACAAAATCCCATTTCGGGTACGGCCAGTCAAAAGCGTTTATTTTCTTCGTATGCATTATGGCGTTCACTTTAATGCAGGTATCGTTTACCCGCAGAAAGGAGGTTGAACTTTAATGAAGCATATACTCAGGACAATGGGCAACATACTGTTGATTTTGTTCTCCTGCGCGTGGTTGTTTCCCCTGTATGTCGTAGTCGTCAATTCTTTCAAAAACCGTGCGGAAATGTATGAAAATGTTTTAGCGCTTCCGCAGAATCTCTCATTCAGCTACTATACGGAAGCTCTTTCCCGCATGAATTATCTCAATGCTTTTAAAAATTCGCTGTTGGTAACCGTGTTTTCCTGTATATTCATCGTGCTGTTCGCCTCCATGTGCGCATGGATGATCACCCGTTCCAACGGAAAATTCTCCAAATTCCTGTACGGTTTTTTCGTAGCTACCATGCTTATTCCTTTCCAAACCGTCATGATGCCTCTGATGCAGGAGATGAATTGGATCAAATCGATTACAGGGATCGCGATTAAAAACACGCTGGGAGGACTGGTGTTCATGTACATCGGATTTGGCGCTCCGATGGCAGTGTTCCTGTACTCCGGCTTTGTGAAAAGCATCCCTCTTGCATTGGAAGAGGCGGCGCTCATCGACGGCTGCAATCAAGGCGGCATCTTTTTCAAGATCGTCTTCCCCTTGCTGAAATCCACCACGATGACGGTAATTATTCTTGATGTGATATGGATATGGAATGATTACCTGTTGCCTGCGCTTACCCTTACGTCGCCCGGGAACCGTACCATTCCGCTCAGCACCTTTTCCTTCTTTGGCAATTTCAAAGTTGAGTGGTCATTGGCTATGGCAGGATTGACGCTGACGATCATCCCGGTAGTCGTATTCTATCTGTGCGCGCAAGAGTCCATTGTGAAAGGCGTAGTATCCGGCGCGGTTAAAGGCTAGGTACGCATGATGCGATTTTTGTGGAGGATAAAGGATGACAGATTACCATATACTTCGAAAAGAAGGTTTTACCAGTGATCCGGAGCAGTTGCTTGTAAATGAAACCCTGTTCCATAATGCAAACGGGTATCTTGGCGTTCGGAGTAATTTTGAAGAAGGATATCCGGCCGGCGTATCTACAATAAGAGGCACGTATATTAACGCCTTTTATGATATCACGCCCATGCCGCAGGCGGAAATTCTGTATGGATTTCCCACAAAAAAGGAAACGATTGTTAATCTCTGTGATACGCAGACCATTGTGCTCGAATTGGATGGAGAACATTTTTCCCTGTTTGAAGGCGAGACGCTTGCGTTCGCTCGCGAGCTGGATATGCAGCGCGGATTAACTAAACGGACACTCACATGGCGTTCTCCCGGCGGAAAAATTACAGATATTATATTTACGCGAATGGCCTCATTTGCTATACTGCCACTCTTCACTATCCGTTTCACGATTACCCCGCGAAACTGGAGCGGTGATATTTGGGTAGCATCAACGCACAGTGGCGCCGTGCGAAATAACGCCAACGAAAACGATCCGCGCGTGGGCGATAACCATGCGCAAATGATGTTTACAGACAGAATAGAGGAAAAGGACGGCATATCCTTCTTATCGGCACATACGGGCCGATCCGGCCTTCGCCTCGTCTCCGCGGTCGCACATCGCGCGCCCGAGGGCGCCAAACGCATCGGCGAAAAAGACAAGGAAGAGTTTCGCATGCGGTTTAAAGTGCATGCGGAGAAGGGATGTACGCTCTGCTTTGAAAAACTTAGCGTACTGTGCGACTCCCGCCGCTATGATGATCCGCTCCGAAGCGCACAGGAAGTAATGGCGGAAGCAATAGCCGTACCGTTGGACGTTTGGTATGCCCGGCAAGAGGAATACCTGGCGCGTTTTTGGGAACAAGCTGATGTCTCCATCACGGGAGATGAACGCCTGTCCCAATCTGTATGGTTCAGCCTGTATGAGCTTTTGCAATCCGTCGGTAAGGACGCATTCTCCAGCGTGGCCGCGAAAGGCCTTTCCGGGGAGGGCTACGAAGGACATTTTTTCTGGGATACCGAGATGTATGTGCTTCCGCTGTTTTCACTTATCATACCGGGGATTGCCCGCAGTCTTCTCTCCTTCCGGTGGAATCTCCTGCCGGCCGCCCGCAAACACGCCCGTACCATGGGGCATGCTTCCGGTGCGTTATACCCTTGGCGCACGATCGCCGGCCCGGAATGCTCCGGGCATTACCCCTCCGGTTCAGCGCAGTATCACCTCAACGCCGATATTGCCTATGCCATCATCCAATATTATCTGCTAACGGAGGATATGGATTTTTTAGCGGAAAAGGGCGCGGAGATACTCTTCGAAACAGCGCGTCTCTGGCTGGATGCGGGCAACTGGCATGAGGGGAGTTTCCGCATCCCTTGTGTGACTGGCCCCGATGAATACACGTTCATTGTCAATAATAATTACTATACGAATGTCTGCGCGCAGTATAATCTGCAATGGGCTGTAAAGGTTTATGCGCTGCTGGAGGAAGCGGGAAAACTCAAGCGGGTAGCTTGCAAAATCGGATTGCGGGCCGAGGAGATAGATGCGTTTGGAAAAGCGGCCAACGACATGCTGCTGCTATACGATCCGCAGCTTGGCATCAACCCGCAGGACGACACCTTTCTAAGCAAACCCGTCTGGGATATTCCCGCTACGCCAAAAGAAAACTTCCCGCTGCTGCTTCATTACCACCCGCTATACATCAATCGCTATCAGGTATGCAAACAGGCGGACACCATACTTTCACATTTTGTTCATGAGGATTGCCAAAGTGAGGAAACGATGCGGCGATCCTATGATTATTATGAGAAGATTACGACGCACGATTCCTCGCTGTCCACCTGCATTTTCAGCATTATGGCGGCCCGGTTGGGAGATGCGGACAAGGCTTACTGCTATTTTTCCATATCTTCCATGCTGGACATCGACAACATCCATCACAACACCCGCGATGGAATCCACACTGCCAATATGGGTGGTACTTACATGGGAATAGTCTATGGTTTCGCCGGACTCCGCATCAAAGAGGACGGGTTATGGTTCCGTCCGTGTATTCCGGCAGCATGGCGGGCTTATCGGTTTAGTATTCTATACAAGGGCAGCCGTATTGAGATTGAGGTCGATCAAAAGCGCGCCGTTTTTCGCCTGCGCTCCGGCGTTCCCAGGATGATTATTGTCTTTAGCCAACCAATGGAGCTGAAGTCCAAGACGGTCATTGTGTTACCGGAGAAGGAGCAGCTTTCTTGAGCAAAAAATGAATTAAGGATGTTCGCCGGAGCTGATACCCGGATTCGAACCGGGAACCACATCCTTACCAATCTCACTTTACGCTTTTTCTCGCAAAAAGAATAGCGGATCTTTGAAGGCAACTATCTCACAGCCAAGCAACAGATACGCAGAATCACGCCTGAAAGCATGCGTTATTGCTGACGATTGAAAGCATCCAATAAATAGTCATAGGTGTTTTGCATTGATGTATGCGGTTTTAAATAGTGCGGTTTAGAGCAAATCTCAACCGTCATCGGGCCGCTGTATTCATAGCTGCGCAATTGTTGCAGATATACCTGAATAGGCGCATGCCCTTCCCCCCAGGGAAGCTGGTTGGTTTCGTTGAGATGCACGCGGAAAATCCGGCCGTTCATGAGATCGAAATAGGATCGCAAGGTTTCTCCGTTCACGGTCATGTGCGTTGTATCAACAACCGCCCCTAATGCGGGGGAGTTCACCTCATCGATCATTTTTTTGAGCGTGCAGCTATCGCCTACCAGATTCGATTCCACGATCTGTATGGCTTCAAGGGCTAATATCCGATCAGACTGAACTGCATAGTCTGCCAGTTCGGCTAATGAATCGCGAGATCGCTTCCAGGCCTCCCCCACGCTCTCGTCATGTAGTCCGGTTCCCGGCACCAACTGCAGTGTTTTTGCGCCTAAAATCTGTGAGGCGTCAATGGCTCGTTTAATGTAGGCAATGGCCTGAGCCCGTATCTTCGGGTCGCGGTCCGCGATGTTCAACGGCATGCCGATGACCTTCGGCGTGATATTATCCACGGATAACCCCAGCGCATCGCACCTTGAACGCAGCGCCTGGCATTGCGCTTCATAATCATTATCCAATACCATATGGGGGTACCCGGTCCATAGGTCAATGCGGTGAAATCCAATTTTGGCGACGGATTCCAAAAAATAGTTCATCGAATAGAACTGATAGGATATATTCATCGCGGCGACGCGATCCAACATCAACGGTTTCATTGACTGCTCCTTTACCGCATGATGCCGCGGATGTACGAAAAACACCGTTCCATCGCGGCATGCGGATCCATCTCATAAAGTTTGTTGTAGAGTTCAAAGGTGACAGCGCCACGGTATCCGGCATCGTCCAGCGTATGAAGGTAGCTTTCAAGCGGAAGACGGCCTTCGCCCGGAATGAAATGACCCCCGGGATTACCGTCGGCAAAATGCATGTGCCGAAAATCCGGCCCCAGCATTTCAACGCACTGCGCAAAATTTTCGCCGGCGGTTTCGGTGGCGCAATTATCAAGCATTGCTTTGAAATTCGGACTGTTTACCTCTTGCACCATGCGGCTGGTGAGCGGCGTCGTATAGACGGTGTTGGTGGTATATCTGGAAGCCTCTTCAATGACCAACGTAACATCACACTTCCGGCCTTTTTCGGCCAAACGGGAAAGGGCGTCACGGGACCGATCCCATGCCTCTGATTCGGGAAGGTCATAGCTGGCGCGCCCGCCCAACACTTGCGTATAGGGGCACTCCAATTGCGAAGTGAATTCAATCACCCGTTCCAATATTTGGATACTTCGATCGCGCACCGCCGCGTCTTCCGTCGCAATGTTGACGGGATAAGTGCATTGCTCAAACGTCGTGCAGCACAGGGTTAGGCCGTGCTCTTTCAACTTGCGTTTCAAGGCGGCAGCTTCCTGGGCGGTAGCGTCCATTGGGCTAAAGTGGGGATAGTGAGCATAAAATTCAATCAGATGAATATCCAGGCGAACCATGGACCGTAAAAAATAGTCCAACGTGTGTTTTACATAATGAAAATTTGAGCCCGCAAACTGATCGAGTGATAGCTTTTTCACGCTATTCTCCTTTGGCGCTCTGATCACGCAGCGCTATCAAGGTTTTGTTTCGATGAACACAGCAAGGATTGATCGATATCAATCCGGATTAACAACGTTGGAAAAAAGCGAACACAGGACGTACGACATAACGACGTACGTCCTGTGTTCCTAGATTGATTAGTCTTCCAGCGTATCACGCAGGCTTTGTACATATTCGTACAGTCCGGCCGTATCCCAAAATCCTTCAGCTTCAAGCTCGGCTGCCAAGGGCACCATTTTTTCAATGAAGGCTTCCTTGTCAAACTCAACAAATTCAGCGCCGGACTCAAGGATCAATTCCTTATCCGTTTCCCACTTCTCCTGAATGGTGGCGTTGTAGTACTCGGACGCTTCGTCGGCACAAGCCTGTACGACGGCTTGCTGTTCTTCTGACAAACGGTTCCATGCAGCGTTGGACAGGCTGATACATTCCAGCGGATAGGCATAGTCGACCAGCGTGATATAAGGGCAGGACTTGTAGAAGCCCATCGGGTAGATG
>ERZ795057.3147-NODE-3147-length-11558-cov-4.030340_pt1 | contig 11558 bp, 9 predicted proteins | sample MGYA00375141_ERZ795057 | MGnify/ENA primary metagenome ERZ795057 (study PRJEB30186, sample SAMN05720163) | activated sludge metagenome | isolation source: Anaerobic digester | place: Hong Kong | collected 2015-01-26 ... | reverse complement strand
CATTATCAGTTAAATCTGTATATAAGACATTTTTCAATTGTTTTTCTTGTTCTTGTCGTGCACCATTCACTAAAACTGACCACAATGGCAGCAAGAATGTGACAATAAACAACATCAATGCCATCACTAAAGCAAACCACCAAGAAAAATAACCTAAGCCAATAATCAAGAAAGCATACAAAATCCATGCAATGACTGTTGGAAAAATCGTACGTAAATACAAATTTTGAATATGGTTAATATCTTCTGCTAATAATCCTAAAATATCTCCCATTCGGTAATTACGTTTAAAGAAAATCGCATCTTTTTCTAATGTGGTATACAACTTCAAACGTAATTCTGAGGTCATCCGCAACACCCAATTATGACTAACTAAACGTTCTACGTAACGAAAAACTGGTCGACTAACACCAAAACCTCGTGTGAAAACAATCGGTACATAAATCATCAGAATATTTTCCGGCAACGATGCTGCACGACTAATCAAATAACCTGAGTTAAACATTAATGCTCCCGCAGAGAAAAAGGTTAGAAAACCTAAAACTAACGCAAGCACTAACGCTTTTTTGTATTTTTTCAAAAATGGTTTCACCCAAGTATCTTTTTTGAAAGCTTTAAATAGAGGAATATTATGCATGCTCTTCCCTCCTCATTTGCTGCGTGAGGGCGTAAAAATGACCCTTTTGTGCCGTTAACTCTGCAAAACTTCCTATTTCTACAATTTGTCCTTTTTCGATAACAATAATTTCATCCATTTGATGCATCCAATGCAAACGATGGGTTGCAAAAAAGACTAAACGGTTATCCATTAAAGGCAACATACGCTCTTTTAATTCTACCTCAGTTTCAATATCCAAATGGGCGGTCGGTTCATCCAGCAAGAGAATTTTGCGTTCTTTATCTAAGAATGCTCGTGCTACGGCAATTCTCTGTGCTTGTCCACCACTTAATGCTCGCGCACCACCACCTAATTGCGTATTCAAACCATCTGGTAATTCGGCAACCAATTCAGATAATCCAGCAACATGCACTGCTTCTAAAATCTCTTCTTCCGTTGCTTCTGGTGTATAAAAGGCAATATTTTCACGTAAAGATGCTTGGAAAACGTAAGGATTTTGTGGAATATAAATCATTTGTTTTTGCCAATCTTGTTGTGCAAAGTTATTCACTGATTGGCCATCAAGCATAATCTCTCCAGAGGTTGGTTGTAAAAAACCACTCAATGTATTGATAAACGTTGATTTACCAGAGCCACTCATACCGATAATTCCAATTTTTTTAAAACCTTTCACTTGATAATTCACTGCTAATGCTTCTTGTTCATCATAAGCTACTTTAACATCGGTTAATGCCAAGGTGGATTTGTTAGACCAGGTTGCCACAGCGACTTGTTCGCCTTCAATTTCAGGCTCTTCTAAAATTTCACGAATAGCTGTCATCGCATTTTTTCCATCTAACGTTGCATGATAGTCACTTGCAAAATCACGTACTGGTAAGAAATATTCTGGTGATAAAATTAAAACCGTTAATGCTGGAAACAATAAAATGCCACCTTCAATTAAACGTAGCCCTAACAACACCGCCACAATCGCCACCGATAACGTCGTAAAGAAATCTAAGGCAAAGGTTGATAAAATCCCAATACGCAAGGTACTCATTGTTGCTTTACGAAATTGCTCACTTGTTTTAAAAATACTTTTGCCGTATTTTTTACTCAAACCAAACATCTTCAATGTATCAATTCCTCGTAAAGAATCAATAAAGTGATTGGATAAGATTTGGAAAGCTTTGTATTGTCGATCAGCTTTGGCTTGTGCTGCATATCCTAAAATAATCATAAAAATGATAATTAATGGGAAAACGAGCAACAAGACAACTCCCGATTCAACATCTAAAAAGAACACCACTGCCAAAATCGGCCAAGGAATAATCATCATATTCATCATTTTTGCTAAAATCAAATGAATATAATTTTCAACTTGTCCAATGCCATCTAATGCCATAGTAGTCATATTCCCTGTTCCTTGTTTTTGTACAATGTGGGGACCAACACGAAAGATTTTTTCTAATAACTGTTGACGCAAATAACTCGCTTGTTCAGCTGAATAATGATCCAACAATTTATCACGTAAAAAAGTTACACCATGGCGTGCAAAATAAATCACAGCAAAGGCACCGATCATCAAATATTGATCGGTGATTTTTCCGCCACTCCATAAATTCGTGATAACGGTTGCTAATGTATAAGCTTGCCCAATTATAAAGAGGGCTTGCAAGGCTGAAAGCCCTGCAAGCATCCCCATAATTTTTCGAATATTGGGCAAACCGAGAATCGCTTTGTCCATCATAAGATTAGTACCCCGCTACATTTGTGTGTTTAATACGTTTTCTAAAGATATAATATGACCAAATTGTATAACCTAAAACAAATGGTAATAAACCAATTGCTACAAAGCTCATAATTTTTAACGTATATGGTGAAGAAGAGGCATTTTCAATTAATAAATCGTACTCTGGACTAATTGAACTAATAATCAAACGAGGGAACAATCCTGTAAATAACAACGCCACTAATGACACCAATGTTAAGCCACTTGCAAGAAAAGCTGTTGTTTCTTTTCCTTTAAACAAGGCTAAGTTTGCGACAACCGTTAAAATAATCATTAATGCTAAGAAGATAACTGTTGATGTCAAACGAACTTCAAAGAAATCAGTGTTAAAATACAACAAGATTGCAAAAGCCGCAAGTCCCACATAAGCAACACCGTATAACGCTTGGGCATAGTTACGTGCACGCGTACGAATTGGTCCAGTTGTTTTTAATGAAATATAATTTAAGCCATGTAAATAAGATAATAAGGTTAACGCTACCCCGCCTACAATGGAAAGAGGATTAACGTAATCCGTAAAGGTTGCACTTAAATCACCATTGGCATTAATTGGCATGCCTTGCACTAAACTAGTGAAAAGTAAGCCAAAGCAAAATGGCACAATTAAACTCCCAATACTTAATGTCCAGCCCCAAATCCAACGTTTGTCAGCTGGCATGTGGTGACGGAATTCAAACGATACCCCACGAATAATTAAACCGACTAATACGAGTAACAAAATCAGATAATAGCCACTAAATAGTGACGCATACCAGTATGGAAATGACGCAAACATCGCGCCTCCTGCAGTAACTAACCACACTTCATTTCCATCCCAAACCGGTCCAATTGTTTCAATCAATTGATCTTCTTCTTTTTCATTGTGTGCCAGTGTTTTAACAGACATCCCAACTCCAAAGTCAAATCCTTCAAGGAAAAAGAAACCTGCAAATAAGACACCAATTAAAATGTACCAAAATAATTGTAGATTACTCATTAAAAGCACCTCCTGCAAATGGATCAATTGTAGGTTCTTCATGTTCTGCAGCTTCTAACACATCTGGTCCTTTTTTCAATGTACGAATAACTAAATACACCATAACAGAACCTAGAATAGTAAATAACGTAAAGTACGAAATATTTGAAATGAGTAAGGATGTTGCGGAAACGTTTGGTGACACACTTTCTTCAATGGTAAATAATCCGTAAGCAGTCCAAGGATAACGACCTAACTCTGTTAATAACCAACCTGCTGTATTTGCTAAGAATGGTGCAAAAGTAGTCAATGCCACAATCCAAAGCATCCACGGCTTTTCATAGAGAATTGGTTTCTTCTTCCGTGTGAAGAATAAGCCAACTATTGAGACCATCAACATTAACATCCCAAACCCTGCCATTACACGGAAGTTCCAGAATAAAGCATTAACTGGTGGGAAGTAATTTCTTTCTCCATATTCTTCAATTAATCGTTCATTGATGGTGTTCATTCCATCTACTGAACCGGATAATTCATGGTAAGATAAAATACTTAACACATATGGTACTTCTATACCAAAGACACGTTCTTTTTCTTTTTCATTCATCCATGCAACTAGCGTCCAAGCTGCGGGATCTTCTGAATCTTCATATAATCCTTCTGCCGCTGCAAATTTCATTGGTTGTGTTTCCAACATCGCTTTCATTTGGAAGTCTCCTGCTGCTAATACCGCAACTGAACCAACCAAACCGACCCATAAACCGACACGTAATGATTTTTGATACACGGTACGACTAAGCTCTGTTAAACTGTCTTTCTTCAATAAACGGAAAGCCGCCATCCCAGCAACAGCAATCCCACCTAACGTAATCGCCCCTGCAATAACATGAGAGAACTCATACATTACTTTCGGGTTGGTAACTAAAGCCACGAAATCGTTCATTTCCGCACGACCATTGTTGATTGTATAACCTACTGGATGTTGCATGAAACTATTGGCAACTAGAATCCAGAATGCTGACATCATTGATCCTACAAAAACCAACCACATAAAAACAACGTGTAATTTAGGGCTAACTTTATCCCAAGTAAACATCCACAAACCTAAGAATGTTGATTCCAAAAAGAAAGCAAGTAAAGCTTCCACGGCTAATGGTGCACCAAAAATATCTCCCATAAAACGAGAATATTCTGACCAGTTCATACCAAATTGGAATTCTTGAATAAGTCCTGTTACTACCCCTACTGCAAAACTCAGTAAGAATATATTTCCCCAAAATTTCGCCATTTTTTTGTAAAATTCATCTTTTTTCGTCACATAGAGAGTTTCCATAATTGCAACAACTAATCCAGTACCGATAGAAAATGGTACAAAGAAATAGTGGAATACAGTTGTCATCGCAAACTGGATTCGAGCTAATGTAACAATATCCATAATGATTCCTCCTCTTCTTTATTTTAGTCAAAATAAAGATAATTAAATCTATGCGTGAACCCTTGAAATAGTGCTAAAATTACATAATTTGTTACAAATTACTCTTGCTAATAATTTCATTAAAAAATAATCGTTTTTCAGTAATTTTTTCCCTAAATCGTTCACTCACACTTCTTCATTATCAATGATATTCCTTTTTTGCAGAATTGCAATAATTAGGCTTAAAAAAGTGCTTTCTTTGCACATTTATTTTAACTTTGTGAAAAAATAATATTATTTTTATTAAAATAAACGACTTGCGTTATAAATATTAATTAATAAAACACATAAAATAATTCCTTGAAAGATAATCGTCACTTTTTTATCAGAAAATATGCGGCTTGCTCTTGCGCCCAATCCCCCCCCTAAAATAGCTGCCGGCACAACAAACCACAGCATGGTTAAATCATATCTCGCAAAACCTGTCGACAAAGCAAGCGTGGCTAATTTAGAAAGCTGTGAAAAGAAAATCGTACAAATCGAATACACTGTTGCATCTTTAATCGGCATCGCAAACATTAACATCAACACTGATACATTGATTGGTCCCCCACCAATTCCTAAAAAACTGGCAAGAAATCCTAAAATTAATCCGCACAAAAGATACCAAGGAATCCCTTTTAACGTAAAATTTTTCCATTCATAACGAGAATAGAAAAAAGCAAATAGCAAGGTGATTATTGTCAAAATGATTTGAAGCAATTGAACCAGCTTTTCGTCTGCTACACGCAACAACGCTTCAAATAAAATATTTCCAAAAATACCACCCAAAACGGCACCTAATGAAATCCAACTAACTAAGTCAAAACGAATGGATATCCCATTTTTAACTTGGCGATAGGTAGAAACAATCGACATGACAAACACAGCGACTGTCGAATAAAAAGAAATGGCAGCCACTGAATCCAATGCCATAAAATCCAACACCGGTTTGATAATTACACCACCGCCCATACCTGAAACAGAACCAATCGTGTTTGCAAAAATAATAACTAGAAAATACAAGAGACCTTTCATTTATTCTCCCCCCTTTCTTTTAAAATGCTTCAAAATAAAGCCTTCTCTTTTAATGATACTCTTTCAAAAATAAAAAGCCAATGGTCGAAAAGATTTATCTTGATGGAATAAAAAAACAGAAAATTTGAATAATTCACAAAAAAATAGATTGAAAAATAAAAAATTGCGTGTTAATATAACCGAAAATGAGAATCATTCTCATTTAAAAGGAAGGATTCTCATTAAATTAAGCAGAACAGAAGGTGCCTCTTTGCAATTAGCAAAAATAATTAATAAACCCACTCTCCCACGCAATGCGCAGTTTTTTATCACATTGGGATTCGTTGCACTTTTTATTTTTTCCATTTTGTTTTCATTAGGAAATGGCCAAGCCGATATTTCATTTACTGATATTTGGCAAATCCTTTTATATAAAACAACTCACGGAGCACTTGGTTCGATTGATACTATCAATCAATCCGTCATCAATATCATTTGGTTTGTTCGTACGCCACGAGTTTTAGCTGCCATTTTTATTGGTTGTGGGTTAGCAATTAGTGGTACGGTCATGCAAGCGGTGGTGCAAAATCCTTTGGCTGATCCGTATATTTTAGGAATTTCTTCTGGAGCTTCTCTGGGAGCGACTTTTGCTATTATGGTTGGTTTTGGAACGGCTAGTATTTTTTCACAAATCAGTTTATCGTTTAGCGCGTTTCTAGGTGCACTATTAGCAACTTTTTTTGTTCTTTTGCTTTCTAGTTTTGGCGGTAAAATGACTTCAATTAAGCTAGTCTTATCAGGTACCGTAATCAATTCGATTTTCGGGTCAATCTCTAGTTTGATTGTCTTTTTGGCAAATAATGCAGAAGGAATGAAAACAGTCACGTTTTGGTCGATGGGAAGTTTGGCTTCTGCAAGCTGGGGCAAATTACCTCTTCTAGCTATCGTCACAATGTTGGTGAGTGTATTCTTTTCTTTCCAATTTCGAGTGTTAAACACGATGCTTTTAGGTGATGAAGTGGCCGTGACCTTGGGCATTCCCTTAGCAACCTATCGTAAGCTTTATATGGTGATTGCTTCCTTGCTAACAGGTCTAATTGTAGCAAACTCCGGTATGATTGGCTTTGTTGGTTTAATTATTCCTCACATCGTGCGTGGTATGTATGGTTCCGACCATAAAAAATTATTGCCAATGTCTGGATTTGTAGGTGCTTTATTTTTAGTTTGGACCGATTTATTGTCTCGAGTGTTATTACCAAATACAGATCTACCAATTGGTATCTTAACAGCAATTATTGGCGCACCGATTTTTATCTATATTATTTTAAAAAAAGAATATCGTTTTGGAGGTTAGAGATGTTAGAAATACAAAATTTATCAGTCAAATTAGGAAAAAAAGATATCATTCAACAACTCTCTCTTTCCATGGAGACAAATCAGTTCATAGGCATCATTGGTGCAAATGGGAGTGGCAAATCAACCTTGCTAAAAACAATTTATAAAGGTTTAATACCGACAACAGGAAAAATTGTTTATAACGAGATGAATTTACTGCATACCCCAGCTAAAAAGATCGCACAAAAACTGAGTGTCGTTGGTCAATTTAATGAATTAAGTTTTGATTTTACGGTTTTTCAAATGGTTTTATTAGGTCGAACACCTCATAAGCGTTTGTTAGAAACGGATTCTCAAGAAGATTACGACATTGTGGAATATGCCTTACACGAAATGGGCTTAACAGACTATCGCAATGAAAGCTTTCTTTCTCTTTCTGGTGGTGAAAAACAACGGGTCATCTTAGCACGTGCACTGGCACAGCAACCAGAATTTTTAATTTTAGATGAACCCACAAATCATTTAGATATTCGTTATCAATTAGAATTGATGGAAAGCGTCAAAAACTTGAATATCGGTATTTTAGCAGCCTTACATGATTTAGATTTAGCCGCAGCTTATTGTGATTACGTCTATGCGATGAAAAATGGTGAAATTATCGCTGCCGGTACGCCAGAAGAAATTTTTACAGAAGCATTAATTGAAGAACTTTACGGGATTCGCTGCGTTGTTTACCGCAACCCGATTACGGAACATTTAGCATTTCATTATTATATTTAGAATGGGTGGAACTTAGATGAAAAAAACATTAACTCTTTTAGCAACAGCCTTTATCTTTACATTAAGTGGCTGTGGAAATACAAATGATGCAACAGACAGCACGACCTCAGCGGATAGCAAATATCCTTTAACCATCAAAAACGTAACGAAAGTTGAAGGCGGTACGGAATGGACTGAAAAAGACCAAGTTTTCGATAAAGCGCCAGAACGCGTCTTAGCAAATACTCGCCCAGCAGCAGAGCTATTGTTGCACTTAGGTTTAAAAGATAAAATTGCCGGTGTGGGGGCTGTGTTTGGCATGGACGATCCCGATGTGAAAACTGAATTTGATGAATTAAATCATTTATCAGATGGTTACATCAATAAAGAAACTGCCTTAAGTGTTGATCCTGATTTGATTTTTGGTCGTGGTGGTTTGTTTGATAACGCTGAATGGGGCAATGGAACTGTTGGCTCCATTAATGAAATGGGTATTAAAACGTATGTACAAGAAACATCTACTCAAAATGCTACCTTCGAATCTGTTTACAATGACATTGATAACTTAGGAAAAATCTTTGATGTCGAGCCTGCTGCTGAAAGCTTCAAAGCAGATTTAAAAGAGCGTGAACAACACTTAAAAGATCGCGTCAAAGAAGTTGGCAAAGATCAAAGCTTTGTCTTATTGTTTATGAGTGATCCAAGTGAAGTTTCTATTTATCCTGCCTATGGCGAAAGTTTCTTTAACTCAATGTTTGATATGATTGGTTTAGATAACGTATTGCGTGATGTGCAAGGCGATGTTTCTTTAGAAACATTAATTGAAACAGATCCTGACATGTTAATCGTTCCTGACTGGACAACAACGACGGAAGGCACGAAAAAGAACGATATGATTGATGCTGTGTTAAGCAATGAAAAATTATCAAGCATGAAAGCAGTCAAAAATAAACAAGTGTATTCAGTTGATTACAACTACATGTTTGGTTATGGCTACCAATCATTAGCAGGTATGGAATTATTAATTGACGAAATGTATGGTGAAGAATAGAAAGAGGGATTCGATGACACAATCAATAGTTGATGTGGTAATTATTGGTGGCGGTCCAGCTGGATTGTATGCTGCCTTTTATGCAGGTCTTCGTGATTTAACGGTAACAGTGCTGGAAGCACAAGACGAACTTGGTGGAAAAATCAATTTTTATCCAGAAAAATTCGTTTGGGATATCGGCGCACTTCCTGCAACACGTGGGATTGATGTACGTACGAACTTAATCCAACAAGCCCAAACATTTAACGCAAACTTCTACACAAGCTCCAAAGCTGTAGAAATTACTAAAGAAGAGAACGTCTTCTATGTTGAAGACGAGCAAGGACGCATTCATCCTTGTCGTACAGTGTTATTTGCCATCGGTGGTGGGATTGTTTCCCCTAAAAAATTAACTGTACCGATTGATACAGCCGTTCAAGACCATGTCTATTATGCCTTTCCAGATTATCGTCTACTAAAAGACATGCATATGATTGTTTCTGGTGGTGGCGATGGAGCGGTTGATTATGCCAATGAATGCTTGAAATTTACAGATAATGTGACCATTATCTATCGTGGGGAAAAACTAAAAGCCCATGAAGCTTCTGTCACCTCTTTTAAAGAAAATGGTGGAAAAGTGGTGCTAGCAAGCGATATTCGTGCGATTCGTCAAAGTCCTGCACAACGAATGGAACTCTTATTAGACGATCATACCACTTTAACCGCTGATCATCTTTTAGTACAACACGGACATGATCGCGACAGTTCATTTTTAAATAAGCTTTCTTTTGAATTTAACCGAGAGCAAGATTTTTATTTAGCTTGTGATGAACCGACAATTACCAATATTCCCGGCTGTTTTGCAGCTGGTGACATTCAATTTTCAAAAGGAAAGGTCTATCTATTAGCTGGTGCTTTCCAAGAAGCTGCCTTGAGTGTCAACCAAATTAAGCAATACCTTGACCCTGAAAGTTATGGTCATGGCATGGTTTCTTCTCATAATGAAAAATTTGATGATTTGAATCAAGCGTTAATTGATTAATGAATGGAGTTAGAACTTCTAAGTAAGAACGTTCTAACTCTTTTTTCTTAAAAAGAGAGATACGCTTATTAACTGAATCTGTTCGTAATATCCCAACAACATCAAAATATGGCAGTCGGCTTTTTAATACTTTTTATGAACGTGATTTAGTGAAGTTAGTTGATGAATTAAACACGATGATTGATACCTATGAAGCAGAAAGAGAACAGCTAAATATAACTGAACAAACGATTAAACATGCCATTACCAGCGTTTCTCACGATTTACGAACGCCTTTAACTGCGATTAAAGGATACCTACAGTTATTGCAAAATGAGCAAGAGCTAAATCCAACACATCTGATACAAATTGGGACATCGGTTGAACGATTGATTGTACTGACGAATGAATTCTATGAATTAGCTAAATTCACCATTGATTCAGAGCCAATGAATTGGCAAAAAATAGAAGTCATTCAAACAATTGAAACCATCTTTTTAAGCTATTACGAAAATTTTGAAAAACAAGGTATTCAAGTTGATTTTCCAACAGATTGCCCTACTTATTGGCTTATTACTGATGAACAAAAGTTTCAACGAATTATCGAAAATCTCATACAAAATATTTTACGTTATCGACAAACCAAAGCATTGCTTGACTACGAAGAAGAGGACAACTATTTGAAAATCTTTTGCAACGATACCGACCGTTCTACCTTAACAACTACTCGCATGTTCGAGCCTTTTTACACGGATAACATTAGTCGAACCAATCAAAATGGCTCGGGGTTAGGGTTGTTTTATACCAAGAAAATAGTGATTGAATGACATGGTACGATGACCGCTTCTTCAAAAGAAAACCTATTTTGTCTCATCCTACGTTTTGAAAGTACTTTTGATTAAATTATCAGAAGTGCTTTTTTCTTTTACGCAAGACAAATTATGAGGAAATTTTATGACTTATGAAATCTAAGAAAAAAAGAAAAACCGCAGTATCTTCGTATTTATAGAATGAACGGCTTAAAACAATCCCCTGGAAATTCGCTCTTATTAATAGAAAATAGCGCTTATTGACTATAATTTCTTGCTTTTTTGATCTAAAAACTACGTAATTAAACGAATTACAATCAATTAAGCGGCTATTTAGCACATTAAGTGTACAAAATAGCCGTTAAGGAATTTTTGTCTGAAAAACATCTTATGATATGTTTGCAATGAGGTGATGATATGTTCAAATTATTGTTAGAAAAACCCGATCAATTAATCTATCAAATTTTTGGTTATTTACAAGAAACAAATCCATATTCGTTAACAACTTTAGCCTTTCACGTTAATAAAAAACCTGAAACTATCCGTCGTGCCTTACAAGAGTGGCAACAAGATGCGCATAATCGTTCAACAGGAATTGGCTTCTACATAAAAAAAGATGAAATCCACGGTATCTATGCCAAAGAACATGCGCAGCTTTTTTTTAGTACCTTGTTACACCGCAGTGAGTCCTTTCAACTTCTATTAAAAGTTCTACGCCATCCGTATCGTTCTGCGACTCAGTTACAACAAGAAATGCATTTAAGTGCAGCGACTTTTCAACGACGTGTG
>ERZ795057.3145-NODE-3145-length-11567-cov-4.606758_pt1 | contig 11567 bp, 5 predicted proteins | sample MGYA00375141_ERZ795057 | MGnify/ENA primary metagenome ERZ795057 (study PRJEB30186, sample SAMN05720163) | activated sludge metagenome | isolation source: Anaerobic digester | place: Hong Kong | collected 2015-01-26 ... | reverse complement strand
CCGCCACGGGTATCGTTATATCCTCCGCCGGTATTGTCACGATAGTTCCCGCGGGGCTTATCGTTGTAGCCGCCCCTCGTATCGCTGCTGCGGTTCCCCCGGGGACGGTCGCTGTAGACACCGCGGTTGTCATGCCGGTAATTCCCGCCACGGGTATCGTTATATCCTCCGCCGGTATTGTCACGATAGTTCCCGCGGGACTTATCGCCGTAGCCGCCCCGCGTATCGCTGCTGCGGTTCCCCCGGGGCCGATCGCTGTAGACGCCGCGATCGTCATGCCGGTAATTCCCGCCGCGGCTGCTGTTATATCCGCCACCTGTGTTATCACGGTTATTACCACGGGGTTTGCCGCCGTAACCGCTCCTTGTATCATTGCGGGAGCTTTCATGGGACGCGCCGTTATATCGCCCCCCCGATCCGTTTCGGGAATTTTCACCTCTGCCAAACCCTTCCCGGCTTGTTGAAGAATGGCCCGGGCTGCTCCGTTCATGTTTCCGGGCCTGCTGTTCATGATTCCGGATGGTAAGGGCTTTGGCTTTTTTCGTGGACAGTTCATGACTGACACGCAGTTCCCTTTCAAAAAATACCTTTTCATTCAGGTTCCGGACAGCCTTCTCCGCCTCCTCGTTGCTGGACATCTCCACAAAAGCGTGTCCCTTTCTCGGGCGCATTTTTACTGACAGTACTGTACCGTATTGCTCAAACAGGGCCCGCAGGTCCTCAACTGTTGCACTGTAATTTACATTTCCGACAAATAATTTCTGCTGGTTCATTGGATGCCTCTTTAATAAGTAGTCTTCCATGCAAAGAACCTTCTGCCGGTCATCGTAAAAGATGTACTTCCGCAGAGAACCCTGTACAATCAGACATGTATTTTGATTTATTGCAATATAATAGTAAATCTCAGGGAAAGCCAGTGAAATAACTGCTTATTTCGTGGTAGCAATTCGCAATAATCCTATTGCATGCTTTGAAAGTATACCTCTTTTTTAGTAATATACATAATAATACTGATAAAATAGTTCGTAAAATTATTTTTTCGATGTAATACTTTATAACTCCGGCAGTTCAGTTCCTGAATTCATTATAGAGCATATTGTTCTTGCCATAGGGGCTGGTCTGTTATACACTCACTCAATTCCGCCGTATATATACTGCTGCGGCACAGCATGTCCCCTGCTGATGATAAGGGGAAATACATTATCGGGTGATACAAAACCATGAACAATATTGGCCTCTATAAAAACGAATATGAACATGACTCCTGCGGCATCGGATTTGTGGCACACATACAGGGATGCAAGTCCCATGACATTGTCAGCAGGGGGCTTGAAGTGCTGTGCCGTATGGAACATCGCGGCGCTGAGGGAGCGGACAACAAAACCGGAGACGGCTCCGGTATTATGCTGCAGGTTCCACGGGAATTTTTCGCGACGGTGATGAATGGTCTCCCGGAAAACGGCGCCTATGCCGTGGGAATGACATTCCTCCCATCGAACACCAGTGACGCGGATGCCTGCAGGAGCCACGTTGAAGATGTCCTCAATGAAGAGGGGCTTGAATTCCTCGGGTGGAGAGAAGTGCCGGTGAATAACAGCGATATCGGCATTATCGCGAAAGAATCGGAACCGCGGGTCAGCCAGTTTTTTGTTGCACAGAACATCGAAAACCAGGAGGACTTCGAAAGGAAGCTCTATATTGTCCGGAAAACCATTGAACGCCGGGTCCGGGAATCATCTCTTGTACAGAAAAAATCTTTTTATATCCCGTCCCTTTCAGGACGCACCATTGTCTACAAGGGGATGCTGACCCCTTCCCAGGTGGGGAACTACTACACCGACCTGCAGAATGCGGAAATGAAGAGCGCCATTGCCCTTGTGCATTCACGTTTCAGCACCAACACTTTTCCCTCATGGGACCTGGCCCAGCCCTTCAGGATGCTCGCCCATAATGGTGAAATCAATACCGTTAAGGGAAACAGGTTCTGGATGCAGTCACGGGAATCGAATTTTAAAAGCGGCCTCTTCGGAAATGAAATCAGAAAAATACTGCCGGTAATAGAACCGGGGAAAAGCGATTCCGCGTCCTTTGATAATGCCCTTGAACTGCTGGTAATGGCGGGGAGGTCAATGCCCCATTCACTCATGATGCTGATCCCGGAGTCATGGAATGAAAAAAATCCGATCCCGGAAAACCTGAAATATTTTTATGAATACCATTCCACCATCATGGAGCCATGGGACGGCCCCGCTTCCATGGTATTCTGCGACGGGCGGTATGTGGGAGGGACCCTGGACAGGAACGGCCTGCGACCCTCCCGTTATGTTGTCACCAGTGACAACCTTATTGTCATGGGTTCTGAAGTCGGAGTCCAGACATTTCCCCCTGAAAAAGTTATCTATAAAGGAAGGCTCATGCCGGGCAAGCTTCTTCTGGTTGATACCGCTGAAGGGCGGATAATACCGGACGCGGAAATAAAGGACCGTATTGCCGGAAGCAGGCCCTACCGTGAATGGGTCGAGACACACAGGATCAATCTCGGTGACACTGCGGACCACGGCCAGGGAAACCCTGTTGCCCTTCCGGAAAAGGACCTCCACACGCTGAACCTTGTATTCGGCTATTCGCGGGAGGACCTTGAGACTATCATCTCTCCCATGGTCCTTGAGGGAAAAGAGCCCACCGGTTCCATGGGTACCGATACACCCCTTGCGGTGTTCTCGGACAAACCCCAGCCCATGTTTAACTACTTCAAGCAGGTATTCGCACAGGTGACAAACCCCCCCATTGACCCCATCAGGGAGGAACTTGTGATGACCCTCACCAGCTACATCGGGTGCCAGGGGAACCTTCTCGATGAATCACCCGAACACTGCCGGATGCTGAAGTACAGGAACCCGGTAATGACCAACAGCGACATTGAAAAAATCCGGAAACTGGACAATCCCCACTTCCGTGTCGCCACTATTCCCATGGTATTCCGCGCAGCGGAAGGGCCTGAAGGGCTCCGAACAGCAGTGGAGCAGCTCTGCATTGAAGCTGAAACAAAAATTGAAGATGACTATAATTTCATTATCCTGTCGGACAGGAACCAGGGGCCGGGGTACGCCCCTATCCCGTCACTGATGGCCTGCGGCGCGGTGCACCACCACCTCATCAGAAAAAAAATGCGGAGCCGTGTGGGGTTGATACTGGAAACAGGTGAAGCCCGGGAGGTAATGCATTTTGCGCTTCTATTCAGCTACGGGGCCGGCGCGGTGAACCCGTACGGAGCTTTCGCGAACATATTCGGCCTCTACCGGGAGACATTCAAAAAGGATGTCCTGAAATATTACAACGCCAAGGAAAACTACATAAAGGCCCTGAACATGGGACTCCTGAAAGTTATTTCCAAGATGGGGATATCCACCCTGCGAAGCTACCGGGGCGCCCAGGTATTTGAAGCCATTGGCCTCGGGAAAGATATTATCGATACATGCTTCACCGGCACGGAGTCCAGAATTGGAGGGATCGGCTTCAGGGAAGCCGCAGAGGAAGTACTGGCACGATACCGCACGGCATATGAAACCCGGCCCGGGCTTTTGGATTCATCCGGGGTATATCAGTACCGGAAATACGGTGAACGTCACGCATGGAACCCGGAAAGCATTTACCTGCTGCAGAACGCGGCCCGCACCGGCTCCTATGAAAAATACAGGGAATTCGCGTCACTTGTAAATGAACAGAATAGAAAGCCCCATGTGATACGGGGACTTTTCGATTTCAGAAAACAGTCACCCGTTCCTCTTGAAGACGTCGAACCGGCGTCGGAAATTGTGAAACGGTTTGTAACCGGTGCTATGTCATTCGGCTCACTCAGTATTGAGGCCCACGAGGCCCTTGCCGCGGCGATGAACAGGATCGGAGGAAAAAGCAACTCCGGAGAAGGAGGGGAGAAATCGGAGCGGTATCTGCCCCAGGCGGACGGTACTATGCTCCGGAGCGCGATCAAGCAGGTGGCCTCGGGCCGTTTCGGCGTCACCAGCAACTACCTTGCCAACGCCGATGAAATTCAGATAAAGATGGCCCAGGGGGCAAAACCCGGCGAAGGGGGACAACTGCCCGGTTTCAAGGTGGACAAAGTGATTGCCGGCACACGGCATTCCACTCCCGGGGTCACCCTTATATCGCCCCCGCCCCACCATGATATATATTCCATTGAAGACCTTGCGCAGCTTATCTTCGACCTGAAAAACGCGAACCCCGCGGCGCGCATCAGCGTAAAGCTCGTTTCAGAAAGCGGAATAGGCACCATTGCCGCGGGTGTCGCCAAAGCCCATGCTGACAATATCACCATAAGCGGCTACGACGGCGGTACCGGTGCAAGCCCGATAAGTTCAATAAAACACGCGGGACTCCCATGGGAGCTTGGACTTGCAGAAACGAACCAGACCCTGGTGCTGAACGGCCTCAGGGGAAGGGTGAGGATACAGACGGACGGACAGCTTAAAACCGGAAGGGACGTGGTGATTGCCGCGCTCCTCGGCGCGGAGGAGTTCGCATTCGGCACCGCGTCACTGATTGTCCTTGGATGCATCATGATGCGTAAGTGCCATAAGAACACATGTCCCGTTGGCGTTGCCACGCAGGACCCGGAGCTCCGGAAGCGGTTTGCGGGAAAACCGGAACACCTCATCAACTACTTCACCTTCATCGCGGAAGAGGCACGGGAAATAATGGCGGAACTCGGGGTCACAAAATTTGATGACCTCGTCGGCAGGTCCGACATGCTTGAACCCCGCGCCGTTGATCACTGGAAGGCGCGAACCGTGGATACCGGCCCCATACTCGTTTTACCGGAACCCCTCTTCGGCACATCACGCCGGTGCACGGAACAGCAGGTCCATAAAATTGACGATGTCATTGACCGCTGGCTCATTGAGCAGTCATTCCCCGCTATCGCGGGGTCAAGGAAGGCCGATCTTGAAGCCGAAATCAGCAACACCGACAGGGCTGTGGGGGCAATGCTTTCCTGGGAAATTTCCAGGCGCTACGGCGACAGCGGCCTCCCCGACAACAGCATCAACTGCACCTTCAGGGGAAGCGCGGGGCAGAGCTTCGGCGCCTTTCTGCAGCGCGGTGTCACCTTCCGCCTCGAAGGGGACGCAAACGATTATTTCGGGAAGGGGCTTTCCGGGGGCCGCCTCATCGCGGTGCCTCCCGCGGGTTCCCCTTTTAAACCGGAGGAAAATATAATCATCGGCAATACTGTACTGTACGGCGCCACGTCGGGTGAAGCCTTTATACGCGGCATCGCGGGTGAACGTTTCTGCGTACGGAACAGCGGTGTTGAAGCCGTGGTTGAGGGGACAGGGGACCATTGCGCCGAATACATGACCGGGGGCCGTATCGTTGTTCTCGGCCGCGTTGGGCGGAACTTCGGCGCCGGCATGAGCGGCGGTATTGCCTATGTACTGAATATTGAAGGCGACTTCGAGTATTACTGCAACAAAGGGATGGTGGAACTATCCCCCCTTCAGGAATATGACGATCAGGAATATGTAAAGAAGATGCTCACCAAGCATGCTGCATTCACAGGCAGCACAATCGCAGGTGAAATACTTGAAAACTGGCACCGTTACATGACACGGTTTATACGGGTAATGCCCTTTGAATACAAGCGCGCGCTCCAGGAAAAGAAACTGGAACAGATTGAAAAAGAACTCAGAGAAATACGGGAAGAAGAACAACTGGAGGTAATATCAGATGGGTGATCCGAAGGGCTTTTTAAAATACAGACGCGAGGAGGCAGGATACCGCCCTGTCGAGGAAAGGATACGGGACTACGGGGAGGTTGAAAAAATGCTCCCCGACGAGGCACGGCGCGCCCAGGCGGGGCGCTGTATGGACTGCGGCGTACCCTTCTGCCACTGGGGCTGCCCCATCTCAAATATAATGCCGGAATGGCAGGATAAAATTTTCCGTGGCGACTGGAAGGGCGCGTACGAACTGCTCCGTGAAACCAGCAGTTTCCCTGAATTTACCGGACGTGTATGCCCCGCTCCCTGCGAGGCGGCATGCGTCCTTGCCATCAATGACGACCCGGTGACAATCCGACAGAATGAGCTGTCTGTAATTGAAAAAGCTTTTGAACTTGGTCTCGTGAAACCTGAACCACCCGCGTCCAGGTCCGGGAAAAAAGTCGCGGTAATTGGAAGCGGACCTGCGGGCCTCGCATGTGCCGACCGCCTCAACAGATACGGACACAGCGTGGTGCTCTTTGAGGCGGAAGAACGTGTCGGCGGATATCTCCGCTACGGAATACCTGACTTTAAACTGGAAAAGAAAATCGTGGACCGCCGGGCAGACCTTATGATTCAGGAGGGTATTGAGATCAGGACCGGGGTCAATGTCGGACATGACATATCGGCGGAAGAACTGGCAGATCAATTTGACGCGGTGTGTATTGCCGTCGGCGCACGGGAACCCCGTGACCTCGCAATTGAAGGCCGTGATAATCACGGAATATATTTCGCGATGGAATACCTCGCCCAGCAGAACAGAATTGTAAGCGGCGAACATATAGATGAGGAAACGCTTATCAGCGCCCTGAACAGGGACGTTCTGGTAATCGGGGGAGGCGACACCGGCTCCGATTGTGTCGGCACCGCGAACCGTCAGGGGGCCAGGAGCATCACCCAGCTTGAGCTGCTTCCCCAGCCCCCGCTGCACAGGCCGGAACACGAGCCCTGGCCGTTATGGCCGAAAGTCCTGAAAACCTCCAGTTCCCATGAAGAGGGTTGTGTGCGGATGTGGAATATTCTCACCAGAAAATTCACCGGCGAACACGGGAAGGTAACCGGGGCTGATGCGGTACAGGTGGAATGGTCATCAGCGGATAGCGGGAAAATGGAAATGCGCGAAGTACCGGGGACAGAGTTCAGCATCAAAGCCGACCTGGTGCTTCTTGCCATGGGATTTCTCCATCCGGTCCATGATGGAATTGTCTCCGGCTTCAAACTTGACCTTGATCCAAGGGGTAACATCTCCGTGGACAGCAGTATGATGACATCCCGGAAAGGAGTATTTGCCGCAGGCGACGCAAGCCGCGGCGCCTCGCTGGTGGTATGGGCCATACATGAAGGAAAAGATGCCGCTGACGGGATTCATGAATTTCTGGCAGAGACCACATGACAACCGGGAAAAAAATCGGCACATAGTACAGCAGAAAAAAATTTGAAACGGGAATAGTATCATTGTATCACAATAACACTATTCCCGATCAATCACCTGTTAATATACTGTATCATCTGAATATACACGCCGTCAGGATCTTCAATAAAACATATCTTCCTGTCCGCACGGAGCTGCACCGGAGGGATGATAAAATTTACTTCATGCTCATGGAGTTTTGCCGCAAGTGAATCAAGATCATCGACGGTGAGGGCGATATGATACAGCCCTGTCATGGCCTTCGGCTCCGCCTGCTGATCACCGGGATTTCCCGCTTCAATTTCAATAGAAAAATCATCGTTCCCGACAAAGTAATAATTCTTCTCAAGTATTGTTATTGTCTCCAGTTTTCTTAGCCCGAGGATGTCACAATAAAAATGAAGCGACCGTTCGACATCTGAACTTTTAATACCAGCGTGGTTCCACCGCATATCATCCTCCGTATTGTTCTTTTGTGAGTTTAAAGCAGAGTGAAGATACCTCAAGTGTATGCTGAATGTCTTTCTCCTCCATGGCGGCGCACACAAACCAGTTATGGTGAGGGTGGAAGAAAATGCCGCGTTTGGCAGCTTCCCCGCAGAAAAACCTGTTTTTCTCAAATGTCGGGTCATCATGGAAATTCATAAATGGCATTGCGGGAGGTCCGGAAAGGGTGACCGTAATCCCCTGTGATGACGCGGCCTCCGCCATTCCATTCATCAGCATTGTACCAAGCTTCTGTATTTTCTCAATGGCGCCGCTTGCCTGTATCTCATCAATGGTTGCAATGGCCGCCGCAAAGGGAACTCCTGAGAAAAAATGCGTCCCGGTGAAAAAAACTTTCGCCCCGGCCTCTTTCATTGACTCCCGCCCCATGGCAACTGCGATAGGATATCCGTTTGCCATCGCTTTTCCGAAACACTGAAGGTCGGCATTATACCCGTAATGCTGTGCGCTGCCGGACAGGTTAAGTCTGAAGCCGCATCGTATATCATCAATAATAATGAGAAAATTCTCCTTCTCCGCAAGGGTGTTTACGGTATTGACAAATTCTTTTGCAGGCAGTTCCTGCTCTTTCATCGCATCGTGACGGTGAGGAGTGAGTATAATGGCTGCAATGCTGCCCCTGTTTTCCTCAACTGCACGTTTCAGGCTTTCCGGATCATTATATTCAATGTACTGAATATGGCTCTTCCACTCGTCAGGAATTCCCGCCCCATGGGGCTGGCACCACGCATGGGACCCGTGATAGGAACCCCTGGCTGCCAGTATGACCCATTTCCCGGTATACACCCTGGCAACCGCAATAGCATAGGAAGTGACATCGGAACCGTTTTTCCCGAACACGCACCAATCACCGTTATGAATGGTATCAGTCATTTTTTTTGCCAGCGGTATCCACTGGTCACTGGGCAGGGTAAAGCAATCTGCGTTTTCCATCTGTTTTTTCGCCGCTGCTTCCACTTTCGGATGCTTAAGCCCGAGAAGATTGGTCCCGAATGAACACATATAATCAATAAATTCGTTTCCATCTACATCCCATATTCTGCACCCGTCACCACGTGTGATAAAAGCCGGGTACGAACCAAAAGTAAGAAATGCGGGCGTGCGCGGCCCGTAAATACCATTGGGCACATATTTTTTCGCTTCTTCAAAAAGATCATAGGATTTTTTAAAGTCATATACTTTCATATTGAATCCCCCATTATAGTATTATGCACAGAGCACAATCGATAAAACGAACAGAAATAAAATGATATATTGACATATACACCATGATCTGGTAGCTTTGTTCGGTAATTGTTCTCGCTAATTAATATCTATACCATATCCGTTCAGCAGTATACACAATCGCCATGAAGAACAACAAAGCTACTATATATTTCACTATAGTGAAATATATTATACTATAGTGTCAACAAATAAACTAAAGAAAAATAGAAAAATATGGAAACGACAAAAAGAAAACCCCGCGCCGCGAAATCTGAGGAAAGAAAAGCCTGGGAAAGAGAACAGCGGATCAACAGACTGATTGATATCGTTCAGGAATTATTCTTCACCCATGGATATGACGGAACAACGGTTGAGGACATTGCCCGTGCAGCCGGATACACGAAGAGAAGCATCTATCTCTACTTCAAAGACAGGGATGAGCTGTTCCTTGCCGTTGTCCAGAGGGGACAAACTCTGTTTAAGCAGGCAATTTCAGACGCATTGAAAAACCGGAAAAATAATAAAAAAAATCCCCTTATCATTGATATTGGAAGGGCATTCTACCGGTTTTCACTTGATTACCCTGACCATTTCAAGCTCCTCATGACATACGAATCCCGGCTGCACCGTTATTACAACAGGGATGAGTTGACTGACGAGGGCAATTTTAAGTCCCAATGCCAGAACCTGTCTTTTGAGTATGGGAGCCTGGTTACCTCTGCAATTGAGGATGATATAAAAGCCGGCCACATAAAAACAACCCTCACCGCACGGCAGCTGATGCTGCTCCTGTGGGGACAGATTTTCGGAGTCATGCAGATAATACTCATGCGGCAGGAATCCTTTGAGGAGGCATATGGCATTAAACCGGAGGCTCTTTTCGAAAAATATCTCCAGATGGAGATAAAATCCCTGCAATAATAATATTCGTGATATACTGTATTCTGTACCTTGTGATGAAAATTCAAAAAAGTGGATGACAAAAAAGATATCTCCCCCACTTTGGTCATCTTCACGCCGCGTATATAACCACCTGAGGAAACGGTATTAACCAATGAAAAAGCTTAAAAATATAGCTATAATTGCCCACGTCGACCACGGGAAAACCACCCTCGTCGATGCCATGCTCAGACAGTCCGGTGTCTTCCGGTCAAACCAGAAGGTCGAGGAACGCGTTATGGACTCCAACGACCTTGAAAAAGAAAAGGGCATTACCATTTTATCGAAAAACGCCGCCATCATGTATGAAGGCTATAAGATAAATATTGTCGACACGCCGGGACATGCTGACTTCGGCGGCGAAGTCCAGCGAATCATGAAAATGGTCGACTCTGTGCTGCTCCTTGTTGACGCCTTTGAGGGGACCATGCCCCAGACCAAATATGTGCTGAAAAAATCACTGGAACTTGGTCACCGGCCTATCGTTGTCATAAACAAGATCGACCGTCCGAACTCCCGTCCGCACGAAGTGCTTGATATGATTTTCGACCTCTTTGTTGATCTCAATGCGTCAAACGAACAGCTCGATTTCCCTGTAGTATACACCTCCGCGAAAGAGGGGCTGGCAAAGCTCCAGATTGAAGACGACGGGAAAGACCTGAAACCGCTCTTCGAAACCATCATCAACAATGTGAAAGAACCCGGCGGGGACCGTAATAAACCGCTCCAGTTTCTGACATCGGCAATTGAGTACGATAACTATCTCGGCAGGATGGGTACCGGGAAGATACACAACGGTATTGTACGGCAGGGTGATGAAGTGGTGCTTCTCAAGCGCGACGGCGAGCGGCTTCTGTACCGCATCACAAAAATATTTTCCTACGAAGGTCTTTCCCGTGTTGACATTAAAGAGGCCTTTGCGGGCGATATAGTGACCCTCGCGGGCATGGAGAAAATTGATATCGGTGAAACCGTGGCGGACAGGGAGCATCCGGAACCTCTGCCCCTGATATCGATAGACGACCCCACACTGGCAATGACATTTTTGCCGAATGACTCCCCGTTTATGGGAAAAGAAGGAAAGTATGTTACCTCAACAGCGCTCTGGGAACGGCTGCAGCGTGAACTCCAGACAAATGTCAGCCTTGTCATTGAACGGAGCAGCCTTTCCGATTCCTATACAGTAAAGGGACGGGGGGAACTCCAGCTCGCGATACTCATTGAAAACATGCGCCGTGAGGGATATGAATTTCAGGTTTCCAAACCGGTGGTAATATACCGTGACCTGAACGGGAAGAAGACGGAACCGATCGAACTGGCAGTCATTGATGTCGCGGATGAATTTGTGGGAGTGGTAATCGAAAAGCTCGGCGTCCGGAAAGGGGAAATGATAAACATGGTGCAGGGCACTGACGGCTACACCCGCCTTGAGTTCAAGGTTCCCGGACGGGGCCTTATCGGATTCAGGAACGAATTCATGACAGAAACACGGGGGACGGGAATACTGAACCACAGCTTCTACGAATATGAATATTACAAGGGTGAAATTCCCCGCCGCAGCAGGGGTGTCCTGGTACAGCTTGAAGGGGGAAAATCAATTGCCTACGGCCTTGACAACCTTCAGGACCGGGGAACGCTTTTTATCGGCCCCGGTGTGGAAGTGTATGAGGGGATGATTGTGGGTGAAAACAGCCGTGAGGGGGACATGGTGGTGAACGTGTGTA
>ERZ795057.3144-NODE-3144-length-11576-cov-5.781095_pt1 | contig 11576 bp, 17 predicted proteins | sample MGYA00375141_ERZ795057 | MGnify/ENA primary metagenome ERZ795057 (study PRJEB30186, sample SAMN05720163) | activated sludge metagenome | isolation source: Anaerobic digester | place: Hong Kong | collected 2015-01-26 ... | reverse complement strand
ATGAAACAGGCACAGGTGCAGTTGTACTGGCTACTTCGCCAACACTTGTCACACCTGCACTTGGTACGCCTTCAACAGTTGTTTTGACAAACGCCACAGGGCTTCCTGTTGGTGGCCTGGCAAATGGCACAGATGGTCAGTTGATCACCTGGAATTCATCAGGGGTTGCCACTGCCTTTGGCCCTGGCACAGATGGTCAGATTGTTCAATCGAACGGCACAGGGGCAGCACCAACATTTGAGAACAAAAGGGAAGTGCCAAACTTCAATGCACAGACTGGCACCACCTACACCTTCGCACTGACTGATGCCATCAGCTTTGTCACCCTGTCAAATGCCAGTGGCATCACAGCCACAGTGCCACCCAACAGCAGTGTTGCCTTCCCTGTTGGTACGGTGATTGACTTTGCTGCAATCGGGGCAGGTCAGGTGACAATTGCCCCTGGATCAGGTGTAACAATCAACAGTGCTGACAGCAAATTGAAGCTGCGTGTGCAGTATTCTGGTGCATCACTGATCAAGACGGCCACAGATACCTGGCTGCTGGTTGGTGACATCACAAACTAAAAAGAGCATGAAAAAAGCCTTCTTTTTCTTACTGGTGTACTTGTGCAGTGTATCTGCATTTCAGGCACAAAATTTTGGAATTGTTGCTTCTTCCATTCAGACTGGTGGTGGCGGCTTCACCGGCATCCTTGATGATGTGCCGGGTGCATCCATAGCCATTGGCACAAGGAAGCTGGACAAAGACTACACAGGCAGCATCATCAGGATCATCAGGGCATCAGATTCATCAGAACAGGACATTGGTGCCAGTGGTGAAGATATAGATGAAGGAGCCATCAACACCTTCTGTTCAGGCACAACATGCTATGTTGGAATTGCCTATGATCAAAGTGGGAACAGCCATGATGCCTATGGCAAAGGATATCCAACACAGACAGAATTGCCCATCATTTATGAAAGTGGTGCAATTGTAAAGTTGAACGGCAAGGCAGCCTTCAAGATAACGCACCCGCGCGTTTTTGAATGGACAGAAGCAAGTGCATCACTTTCAGACTTCCTGACACCTGGCAATTCATCAACAAAGGCTGTGACTGTTCACATGGTGGGGCAGCAATCTTCATCAAGTGGTGGGGCATACAAATTCATCATCAACAGTGCATCAGATGTGCTGTGGTGTTATGAATCATCAAGTGCAGAACGCACAGACTTTGTGGCAACATCGGCATCATCTGGCACTGTGTTCACTGATGATGCGCAGAAGGAATGGATTTGGCGTGTTAGCGGGGGCAGTCACACCTGGCATGAAAATGGCACACAGATTGCATCCAGCACAAACAATTCGACGCAAAACACAACGCAAACAAACCTGACCTTCAACATTGGTGGGCTTGGATTTTCCACCCGGAACATGGAAGGCTATGTTCAGGAATTGATAGTGTGGAAGCCGGCTGAAACTGTGGCAACAATTTTCAGCAATGCAGATACTTACTATTCAATCCCATAAACGGCATTGTTTTTGACCAAATAGATTGACATGATGCAAAACAGCAATGGTGTTGGTGGCACTATCAGTACAAAAAAAAGCAGTATTGACATTTCAAAAGTATTGCGAAGGCAGGCCCTTCACATCATGGCTTTTGGTTTTGTCGCCGGGTACAGGAAGCAGAATGACAAGCCAATGATTGAAGCAGTCAGGCAGTTTCAGCTGCACTTCAACATCAAAGAAGATGACTGGCAGGCTGACAGCATCATCAGGGAAATTCACCGCATGACTGTTGAATATCTTGCTGATGGCGTTTAACTTTGCATAAAAAGAAGAAGATCATGGGCAAGCATATTGTGCAAAACACAGTCAACCTGGAAGTCACTGAAATGACTGACCTGGAATACAGGAACGCCAAAAGCCGGCAGAGAAACTTGAAGATTGTTGGGAAGGCAAAGGTGGCCAAAGTCGCCATTGACAAGATCAGAAAAGAAGAAGCCGAACAACCGGATGAACAGACCAAATAAAAGCGTTTAACTTTGCATTGCATTGACAGGGGTGGTGCCCGTCACATGCAAACTGAATTCAACATCTTTAAAAAGGCACATGCTGCCAGCAATCATGCTGGTTGTATGTGCCTTTTCCATTTTTAGGATATGGCAAAACAAGTCAAGAAACAGGAAATGATTGAAGTGGCCAGGCCGGGTGAAGCTTCAAAGCTTCTGCCAGTTGGACTGTGGAACATCATGCAGAACAAACATGGCCTTGAAGTAGTGCAAAAGAAGGTGCCAAAGGTGGTGGCAGACAAGATGGCCACCACGCAAGTGAAGTAAACAAATCCGACCAATATACATGAAGGATGTGATTTTTGGGTTTTTGGCTAAAACCTTAAACAAAAGCCATGAGCAGTTGGCAGACCTGCTTTATCAAAAGTCTGATGATGCAAATGCTGATCCAGTATTGAAAACTGATGCACTTCAAGTATTGCTTGACCTTGATGCAAAACGGGTTAGTGATCTGAAGCCTGACACAAAGGACATCTTCAACAACGGCTACAAAAAAGCACAGGCTGAAGTGGCTGAAAGTTGGGAAGCTGACATCAGGGATGTGTTCAAAATTGATCAGGAAGCAAAACTGAAGGGGGCTGAACTTTTGGGTGCTGTAAAAGCGGCAACAGCAGGAAAATCCAAAGACCCGGCTGCCATCAAAACAAGTGCAGAATACCTTGAACTTGAACGGGAGAGCAAAAAGGCACTGGATGCCCTTGCTGCAAAACACCGGGAAGAACTTGAAGCAATAGATTCAAAATACAAAAAGGAATCTACATGGCAGAATGTGCAGGGTGAAATCAGGAAGCACCTGATGGAATTGAACCCTGTATTGCCTGAAGATACCGGCAAGCGTGAACGGTTGCTTGAATTATTCGCCGGCATGTTTAGTGGCTATGACTGGCAGGCTGACAATGGCACCTTCATTCCAATGAAGGATGGAAACAGGGTTGAAAATGCCCAAAAATATCCAAAGTCATTGGCTGATCTTGTCAAGGAAGGTGCTGAATCAATGTTTGACTTCGCCAAACAGCCGCCTGCTGGAAACGCAGGCAACAAGAATGGCAAAGATTCAGGCAGTGGATCAGGCACCACAGTGACAACCAGGTTCAAGGATGAATCAGACTATCTGAAGCAGTATGCTGAAGAAACTGATCCAGCGAAGAAAACGGCACTTTATGATGCCTACAAAGCACAGACAGCAGAAGGTGGTGGTGAATAGTTAGCCGCAATTTGTTGACTGTAATTTGAAAAAATATGGCTTTTACCGTAGCACTACCTGAAATCTATCGCGGAATTGACACCGCATGGGATGATGCCATTCACCGCACACAATTCACTGTGCAGGCGAAGGCTGCCAAAATTTGTCTTGAAAATCAAACCGCGAAAATCCAGCCCATGATTGAAGGATCAGGGCCAAACGCGAAAACCCGGACGGTCAAGGTCCACTGGATCAACGGCTGTGCAATCACAGATGGCGCCGCAACCGATGAATGCGTTGCCAGTGCAGTTGAACTGACTGATGATGAACAAGACCACGCACTGACCAGCACCCGTGAAGCCAGCTTCAAGGTTTCCTGGAAAGCAGGGCGTGTGACACCACACCAATTGAATGAACAGGTCAGCACCGGCATGCTTCGCGCAATGAAGGCGCTGGATGAATACCTTGCTGTGCAGATGTATGGCTTCCTTGCCGCCAACAATGGAACGCACGAATACACTTTGAGTGTGGGCGCTGCCCTGTCTGATGTGTGGCAGATCGGTGCTGCCAGTTGGGATGTTGACCTTTACCCTGAATTCATCCTTGCCGCCAATTTCGCGCACTTTGAAAACCCCATGCTGTTGCATGGCACCAACCTTTTCACTGATGCTTACAAGGCCAGCAAGTATGCCGCCAATGCTGATGGCAAGGGGGAAAACAACCTGTATCAGGCAATTCCTTCTGAATGGGATGCTGTTGGTGCCAGCAATGCCAGTGCTGCTGCAATGTCATGGCTGATCAACAAAGGATCAATGGCGTTGGGCACCGGCAACTACTTTGACACTGCACCACGCGAATTCGCCGGCAATCACCGGGTGTACAAAGTGGCAAGCAAAAACCTGCCAGGCGTGTTCTATGATGTGCATGAACTTGAAACCTGTACTTCTGATGATTTTGTGATCAGCTACAAACTGAATGTGTACTTTGACTACTTCCTGAACCCGCTTTCTTGTGTGGCAGGTCGTACCGGCATCCTTCAGTTCGAGCAAACGTAGTACAGGCCACTGAATTTGGTTGTTGTTTTATTGAATATAAAAGAAGGCAGGCCGGCTTCATTGCTTGCCTGCCTTCACAACTTTTTGGCACATGGCATCTTGCTTTGACACTATCATTGGACTGTCTGACCGTGACTGTGACTGCTTTGCAACAGGCAGGCCGGATGGATCAGGTCTGTTGACACAGCAAAAACTTTCATGGGAATTCCAGAAGTTCACCTGTCCAGACACACCACCTTCACCATTTACCCTGACCACCACCTTCAATCTTCCAACTGATGACCCTGAAGCGAACATTCAGCTGTTTGCCGGCACAGCCCTGGAAAAAGATGTTGACTTCACCATCACTGGTGCAAATCAAATAACCATCACAACACCTGTGCCTGGCCAGGTGTATCAGGTTTGGTATCTGGCAACCATCCAGGCTGTTTTGTCTGTGGCTGAATATACACAAAGTGATTCTGGCCTATACATCACCGACCTTCTGCCTGAAGAAGAAATTGCCGGCATGGAAAGCTGTGATGAAACAATTTGGGATTTGCTTGTGAAGGCAAGACAGACGGCAATCAGGGAATTCCAGGCAGCCCTGAACACCACAATGGTCAGGCGCTTCCAGGTGAAGCAAGAAACCTTTGAAGGCTTCATTGGCGAAGCCAGGGGCGCCCAATACATGACTACAACACCTGTGTATGCCGGCATCAGGATCAGGACAAATGCTGTGCGTTCTGGATATCTAAAAATAAAACGCATACTGGCACTTTTTGAGGCCACAGGAACAATCAGCTGTACCATTTACAACAAGGATGGAATTGCTGTATCACCGGCCTTTGACATTGACACGGCTGCAAACGGACGGGCTGTGACTGATGTGAACATCACACTTCCCTTGCTTGGTGACTTTGAAAGTGAACAGGATTATTTTCTTGTGTACACATACAATGCGGCCAACAAGCCGAAATTGAACCTGACAGTGTGTGGATGCGGCACCAATAAATTCACACCGCATACAGATGTGAACAACTACCCTGTTGCCGCAAAGTACACCGGCAAAAATGCCTGGCACAACTGGATTCTGGTGGGTGGATGGCAGCAAGATGACCTTGACTTCAGCAGTGCATCAGATCAGGTCAGCACATACATGAACGGCCTGGCACTTGAAGTTGAAGTTGGCTGTGACATTGCTGAAGGCCTGTGCAATATGCTTGGTAACTTTGATTCAAACCAGTATGCAATGTCAAGTGCAATGGCCATACAAAGGAAGGCTGCTGCCTATCTGGTGAAGCGAAGAAGAAGTGCATCAACACCAAACAGGAACAATTTGGTGATGACCAAAGGGCTTCAGGAACAAGTTGCTGAATGGGAAGGTGATTTTGCTGAAATCATGCAATTTCTGACCACAAACATACCTTCAACGGCCAATGACTGCCTTGAATGCAAAGCAAGGACACAATTGACAGGAATTTTTGGGTGATGGCATCACTGGAAAGCATAAAACAAGGGATTCTGGCAGCAAAAAATGAACTGCTGGCAGCATTGTCACCAGAAGCACTGATGGCTGGTGCAGATATTGCTGCCCTTGTTGAAAATCGCATTGTTTCAACCGGCACTGATAGCACTGGAAAAAGGTTGTCACCATACAGCACCAAAGAATTGCCAGCATTTTTCTACTTTGGCAGATCAAGAAACCAGAAGGGTGAAGCAGCTGTCAGGAAGAAGGCAAAGCAGGGCGCTGGTGTTTCATACCGTGAATTCAGGCAATTCAACGGCCTGAATGTTTCCAACAAAAACCTGGAATTCACAGGGGAAATGTGGCAGGGTTTTGGTGTGGTTGGAGCTGTCAGCCTGTCGCCTGGAATTGTTGAAGTGACAATTGGCGGAAAAAATCAAAGGACCCGGCAGCTGTTGGGGTATCACAGTGAAAGGGAAGGAACGAATGTGACAGCACCGAGCAATGCAGAACTTCAGGCTGTCAGTGCCGGGATATCAGCCAGGCTGGTGGCCATCATTCAAAAGAACTTGTCAAAGTAAACCATACAACATGCTTGAACATATTGGTGAAGTGATCAGAACATCATTGGCCGGCCTGACCTGGATCACCAGGGGTGCAGGGTACACAGAACCAGTGCAATCTTCAGACAATGGAGAACCCAAACTTTTTCCAGGCGCCAAACCTTTTCCAGGAATAGTGTGTGAACCTGGCCAGTATGTGAATGTTGGCCCTGATGATGGCCAGGCTGCCATTGCTTTTGTGGATGCACCTGAACCAATGAAGTCAAAAGGGCGTGCAAAGTATTCTGATGTGAAAGTTCCAGTCAGGGTTGTTGTGTGGTATGATGAACGCAAACTTTCAACACCAGGTGGAAGTGTGCCGGCAAACATGGTTGGTGATATCATCACAGCAGTCAAGGCAGCAAGTTTTGACACAGAAGGCTTCCTGATCACAAAGGCGAAATTCACAGGCCTTGAACATGATCCTGTGCGAATTTGGGCAAGGTACGGCCTGTCAGTCAATGACAGTGGCCTGTTCATGCTGCCATACAGCACTTTTGCTGTGAACTTTGATGTCATGGGAAGGTTCAACCCTGCATGCTTCACACAGCCCATCACAGTCGACCTGACAGCATGTTAAATTTGGTACTTTTCCTGTATTCTTTACAAGTTGCAGTTGTTGCCCACACCATCACACTTCTGATGGAAGAAGGGCACATTTTTCACTTTTGGTCAAGGTTTCTGAACAGAAAGCAATGGTCATGGCCTTCCTGGAAGCTCAAAATGTTGGGCGACTGTGAACGCTGTTTTTGTGGTCAAATAGGCTTTTGGTCTGCCTTCCTGTTTTTGGGCCTGTGCCCTGTTGAATTCGATCTTGATTTTTACATGATCACCTTCAGCAGCACAAAACTTTTCCAACTGATCACCTTCACAGCAATGGTGATCTTCACAACAGAAATTTTCCGTAAATGGCTGACAAACTGAAGAAGGTTGGTGACAATCCAAAGCATCTGACTGGTGCATCAGGCACTAAATACATCATTCATCAGGGGTTGACCCTCAAAGCGTATGAAATACTTGAAGAACTGCATGTGCAGATGAAGGTGGGCAACACTGCTGGTGATCTGCTGAAGATGCTGCAACAGGCCTATGCCACGCAGAATCAGGGCAAGTTTGCTGACACATCTATTCACCTGTACAACTGCATCAACATTGGTGAAAGGATGGTTGAAGGCAGGCACCCGGCATGGATGATGGCCTTGACCCTGTTTGCCAGGCCTGAAGGATCAAATGTGAATAAATGGGATGAAGCAACCGCTTCTGACTGGATTGATGACATCAGTGAAGCCGGGTATGATGCTGCTGAACTTTTTGGTTTAGCCTCCATTGTCATCAAAGAATACGCTTTCTACTGGCAGCCCAGTTTCCACGATACTTCAACAGGATCAACAGGAAACGGCGAAGGAAGCAAGACAGTGGGGGCGAAAAGCTAACAAGTGAAATTGAAGCAATCACTGCACTTCAAAACTTCTGGACAAGCTTGAAATTGAATGTCATGGCCAGGCAGCCAGGCCTGACATGGGATGCCATTGACAACATGCCAATTGTGTCATTTTTCCACACATTGAAGTTGACTGAAAAGAAGGCAATGGCTGAACAGGAAAAGATCAGGGGCAAAGGATCAAAGGCAGTCAGGCTTCAGGGCAAAAAGAATGGGTGACACCACCCTTCATGGCATCACCCAACACACTTCAGGCCTGAAAAGGCCCCGCCTATATCTTGCCGGCAAAAATGGTGCCATCAGTTTGCAGAACTTCCTTTTGAATACATGCCCAAATTGAATGTCATTGGTATGGATCAGGCGAATGAAACCACACCTTCTGTTCAGAATTGTGTGGTGCATCAGGCCATGACACAAGGATTGATGTGGCGCCACCTTCAGCTTCACTGAAGGCATGCAAAAACATCTTCTGGCCTGGCAATTCTGCTGTCAGTGGTTTTGCTTCCATATTACAACCTTAATTTCTGATCTGTACCATTCAGGTTTGGTCCGTTCAAGTATGCTGATCAGGCCTTTTGGCTTCAGCCTGCCTTCCTTGAACCGCTTATTGGCTTTTGCTATTTCACCACGCATTTTCCGGCTGACAGTTTTCCAGTTGTCCGGCTGATATATCCGGCCAATAAAGTCATGCCATGCCTGTGATGGAGTCAGTTTTTTTTCTGGCAATTCAGCCTGTGTCTTGTCCATTAGAAAGGTTTTGCTGCAAAGATAGGGTGTGGTGTGGAAATTGTTGCAACAAAATTTGCTGTTTGTGGAAATTGTTGCCACATTTGCAGAACAATTGCGCAAAAGAATTGCGCGCAAACAACATGCAATACACACTTTTTCCTTCAACAAAAACAACAACAATGAAGAAAGGAATTGAAAAAATCGTACCTGTCAAACGGCGTGCATCAGCAGGCGCCTTCCCTATCATCAAAGTCACCTGTGACAACACAGGCGCAAAACGGAAAGCTGCTGTGCGCAACATTTACCTGACATATCTGATGCGTGACACAGGCCTTGACTGGCAGGAAATGTGTGCAGGATGGACAAAGGCAAACAAGCTGGCAATATGGGATGGCGCCGGTGATCCTGATGCTTTTCACATCAGCCAAAGTCATCACAACAGCAAAGGCAAGACCTACACCATCAGCAACACTGATCTGGTTGAAGCAATCTTTGTCAAGTACGGAATTGCCATGCCTGAAGGTGATGATCAAATCAGCAACCTGACCTTCAAGGCCATTGAAATGGCTGCTGATCCTGGAACCTTCCAACTTGAACTGACAGCATGAACAACAACGGCACAACATTGACCATTGCTGTGCTGATCAGCCAGGGCAAGGCTTCTGCATCTTCATTCAGAAACTTCTGGAAGGAAGCTGAAGATGCAGGCCTTGTGTCTGGTGTTTTTGATCGCAATGCACAACTGACACAGGCGCAATTTGACTGGTTTGAAGCAAGATGCCCGAACAAAAAGGCGCCAAAAAACGGCGCAAAGGTGGGCACCAAAAGGCGCAAATCAGAAGTCAAGTTGCCGGAATTGCGCCCAAATACAGGCCAAAAACCCGAACAAAAGCCGGCTGAAGATGGCGCAAATGCAGGCGCAAAAGGGGAAACAGAAACGGCTGGAAACTGGATCAAAAGCCGGTGGTTTTTGGTGACAGCAATGCTGCTGTTGTTCGCGGCACAAGCAATCCACACATCCGGCTTCTTCTGGCACAACACGCCTGTTGAAGAAGTCTTTGGGCTGCGCCTATCATTGGCCATTTTGTGTGGCATTGGCCTGGACACAGTTGCACTGGTGATGACAGCACATGGTGGTGGCAAATCTTATCTGTACATTTTCGCTTCATTTCACTTTGTTATCAACATGCTTTTCCACAGCCAGCAATACCTGATGCAGGCCTTTGAAGATTTGACATGGTTTGAATTTGGGCTGAAGTTCATGGGCGCTGGTGTTTTGTCGGGCGCCCTGGCCTATGGCCTTTTTTCATACACAGAACTGTTCACAAAAGCATTCAGAACAAATGGATGAACGCGAAAAAACAAGGTTAAGGGCAAAAATGCTGATTCGCAACCTTCGCATTCAATATGAACAGAAAAAGGCAATCAGAATGTTGCATGAGGCATTGCAGGACCTTTTGGATGAACAAAACGGGGCGCCATTGATCAGGCGTGAAGCACAATGGAATGAAGCCATGAAGAAAGCATCTAAAGCACTTGATTTTGCAAACAAACTGAAGGACAATGGGCATCTTGATTGAAGCAGACAGCACACCAAAACGCCACAGGCCGGAAAAACAGAATCCCATCAGCATACCTGGCAAGTGGCACACACCAACCCTGTATGAATGGACACACACAGGGTTTGGATCATCTGACCTTACTGACAGGGAAGTTGAACTTGTTGCAAAGGTGCTGCGAGTGAAGAAGGTGAATGTCACCAGAACAGCGAAGATCAAAGAACTGATGAAGTACAAGACCTGTGCTGAAATTGTGGTTGCCCTTCGCCATGAACCCAAATGTGGTGAATCAACAATCAGACACACACACGCTGCCCTATCGCAGGCAGAAGCAGAAAGGATTGCTTCAGGCAATGCAAAAAAATAATTGCACCGCTAACACATTGAAAAGCAACAACATGGAAGTGCGTTTTTTTGATACCGTCTTTAAAAATCCAGTGCAAAAAAGGTGGAATTTGCACTATGAACAGCCATACTGTGAACTGTTTGACCCAACAGAAGGCAAGCTGTACAGGATCACATCAACAAGCACATACGCCATCATTGGTGACAACAGCTTTCCACTTGACCTGTGCCCATACCCATTCACGCAGATACAAATGAAGGTGATTTTGGCCTTCATGGGTGCTGACTGGAAGAAGGTTGCAATGCGTTTGGCTGTGTGGGTGCCTGGCTGGATCATCCTGGCACTTGCCATCACTGCCTTCAGCCTTATTGTCAACCACCCGGCATGCAGTGAAATGCTGAAGAACACCTTGATGATGTGGTTTTTGGTGACAGTTTCCATCATGGCACTGTTCTTTGCCCTGTTCATAGCCTGGCAGTTTTTCAGGTCGGCACAGAATGTGGCAAAAGAAGAAATGCAACTTCTGATGGCTGGTGCTGCCAGGTTGAGTGAAGGCGCCATTGATATCAGGCCTGACCTGCTGGTGATCCAGGAAGAAGAAGAACCGGGTGATAAATTCATGTACAGGGTTAAAACAGCATGCACCAATGTTGGTGAAGGTGTGTGGCTGGTTGCATTTGGCTACCGTGAACCGATGGCTGCAATATTCAAGACACCAACCAATGCAATTGTATTTGAACGTGCTGATCCACCATTTCAAAAAGAAGTGTGGCTTGATCAGCACCGCATTTGCCCGATCAACGCAACATTTGACAGTGAAACATACCATGAATTCAATGAATACATAAAAGCATTTTTATTCTACTATAAAAAGTGGGCACCCATGAAAAAAGTCACAGCAGTACCTTCTGATGAAGCAGCAATCACATGGATGGATGCCATCAGCAAGAAAACAACAGCCATCATCCTGGCACTGGTTTGTGCAGTGTCACTGATGGGGCAGCCAGCATCAACACAGGTGGATGGCGTTCTGAAACGCAGTGCTTCAGACATCCCTGAAAAAGGGGTTGAAGTTCAATACATCTTTGACAGTGGCACCATCCTGAAAAGGGTTGGTGATGGCATACACGCATACAAGAAACTTTTGACCATCCTGCCAG
>ERZ795057.3141-NODE-3141-length-11580-cov-5.886334_pt1 | contig 11580 bp, 11 predicted proteins | sample MGYA00375141_ERZ795057 | MGnify/ENA primary metagenome ERZ795057 (study PRJEB30186, sample SAMN05720163) | activated sludge metagenome | isolation source: Anaerobic digester | place: Hong Kong | collected 2015-01-26 ... | reverse complement strand
GTTCGTCGCGGCGATCACACCACGCCCTGGTCCAGCATGGAGTCGGCGACCTTCACGAAGCCGGCGATGTTGGCGCCCTTCACGTAGTTCACCACGCCCTTGCTGTCGCGGCCGTATTGCACACAGCTCATGTGGATGTCCTTCATGATGCCGTGCAGCTTGGCGTCCACCTCCTCGCGGGTCCAGCTGTAGCGCAGGCTGTTCTGGCTCATCTCCAGGCCGCTGGTGGCCACACCGCCGGCGTTGCTGGCCTTGCCCGGGGCGAAGATCACGCCCTTGGCCAGGAAGGCCTCCACCGCGTCGGGCGTGCAGGGCATGTTGGCCCCTTCGGCCACGCACTTCACGCCGTTCTTGATCAGCTCCTTGGCGTGCTTGCCGTTCAGTTCGTTCTGGGTGGCGCAGGGCAGGGCCACGTCCACCTTGCCGCACACCTCCCAGGCGCTGGCACCTTTGAAGAACTTGGCGTTCTTGTACTTCTTCGCGTACTCCTCGATGCGGCCGCGCTTCACGTTCTTGAGCTCCATCAGGAAGTCGAGCTTGCCGGCATGGATGCCATCGGGATCGAAGATGGACCCGCTGGAATCCGAGGCGGTCACCACCCGGGCACCCAGCTGGGCGGCCTTCTCGATGGCGTACTGGGCCACGTTGCCGCTGCCGCTCACTGCCACGCACTTGCCATGGATGCTGTCCTTCACACGGTTCAGCATCTCCTCGGCGAAGTACACGCAGCCGTAGCCGGTGGCCTCCGGCCGGATCAGCGACCCGCCCCAGTTGCGGCCCTTGCCGGTGAGCACGCCGGTGAACTCATTGCGCAGGCGCTTGTACTGCCCGAACATGTATCCGATCTCACGGCCACCCACGCCGATGTCGCCGGCGGGCACGTCGGTGTCGGGGCCGATGTGGCGGAAGAGTTCCGTCATGAAGCTCTGGCAGAAGCGCATCACCTCCTGATCGCTCTTGCCCTTGGGGTCGAAATCGGAACCGCCCTTGCCGCCGCCCATGGGCAGGGTGGTGAGGCTGTTCTTGAAGATCTGCTCGAAGCCCAGGAACTTCAGGATGCTCAGGTTCACGCTGGGGTGGAAGCGCAGGCCGCCCTTGTAGGGGCCGATGGCGCTGTTGAACTCCACGCGGAATCCCCGGTTCACCTGCACGTTGCCCCTGTCATCGACCCAGGGAATGCGGAAGATGATGGTGCGCTCGGGCTCCACGATCCGTTCCAGGATGCGGCCCTCCCGGTACTTCGGACGGCGGTCGATGTAGGGGATCACCGTCTCGGCCACCTCGTGCACGGCCTGCAGGAACTCCGGCTCGTGCGGGTTCTTCGCGGCCACTTCGTTCATGAACGCGTCCACCTTCTTCGTCAGGGCGGCGGACATTTTGGGGCTTGCCATCGCGTGGATGTTGGATTGGATGTTGGGGGGCAAATGTAGGGAGAGCCCGCACCGGGCACCACCGTCGCGAGGGGTGCCTGGAGACAGTTTTCCACAAGCCCACCGTGGGCTAGGCGAGCGTGTACACCTTGCCCGGCAGGGCCTTCACCAGCCCGCTGAACTCCAGGTCCAGCAGGATGCCGGCCGTTCGCCCCTGCGGGATGCCACTGGCCAGGCACAGGGTGTCGATGTCCGTGCGGCCCTGCTGCTTCAGCACGTCGACCACCGCCTGCTGCTCGGGCAGGAGGTCCTGGAACAGATCGGCCTGAACAGGTGCGGCCGGCTTCTTTCCCGGAAGCCATTCCATGAGCCGGAGCACATCCTCCGGTCCGGTGATCAACGCGGCCCGGTTCTGCTGGATGAGCCGGTTGCACCCCTCGCTCGCCGGATCGCCCGGGCGCCCCGGGACGGCGAACACGTCGCGGTCGTAGCTGTCGGCGATGTCGGCGGTGATCAGGCTGCCGCCCTTGGGGCCGCTCTCCACCACGATGGTACAGTCGCTCAGGCCGGCGATCACCCGGTTGCGGGCGGGGAAGTTGCCGGGCACGAAGGGGCTGCCGCTGGGTTGTTCCGCCACCAGCCCACCCTGCTCCAGCATGGCCTTCGCCGTGGCGGCATGCACACCGGGGTACAGGCGGTCCAGCCCATGCGCCACCGCCGCCACCGTGGGCAGGCCGTGCTTCAACGCCGCCCGGTGCGCCGTGATATCGATGCCGTAGGCCAGCCCGCTCACGATGGTGACACCGGCGCTGGCCAGGCCTTCCACCAGCGCCTCGCAGAGATGTCTGCCATGCTCCGTGGGGCGCCGGGTGCCCACGATGGCCACCGAACGCTCCGGGTCCAGGTCGGCGTTCCCCTTCACATAGAGGAGCACTGGAGCATCCACGGCATGCTTCAGGCGTCGGGGATATCCGGCATCCTGGTAGAACAACATGCGGAGACCCTGCTTCCGCACCCAGTCCAGTTCGCGTTCGGCACGAAGCAGCGTCGACTTCCCGGTGATCTCCGACAGGAGCTTGGGGCCGATGCCCGGCACCTTGGCCAGGGCCTTGCCCACCTTGGGATCGGTGAACAACGCATCCACCCCTCCACAGTAAGCGACCAGGTTGCGTGCATTCACCGGCCCGATGCCCTTGAGCATGGCCAGCGCGATCCGGTGGATCCATCGCCTTTCCTCCCCCTCCATCTCCTTCACGTCCCGCGGCTACATTTACCGCAGGGGCTCACGACCAAAGGTAAGGGTGGAACCATGAGAACGATGCCGGTCATCCTGCTGCTTTCAACGGCATGGAACCTACGGGCGCAGGACGCCACGTTGAGGGGACGCGTGACCGATGCGGACGGTGCTGCGCCACTGCCCGGGGTGAACGTCGTGTACGGCGTGGGACAGGGCACCGCCACCGATGCCGAGGGCCGCTATGGACTCGCGTTGGCACCCGGCACCTACACGTTCACCTTCAGTCTGGTGGGCTACGCGAAGCACACGGAGGAACGCACGCTGGTTGCCGGACAACAGCTTGAGCTGGATGTGACCCTGTCCGCAGCCCAACAGCTCCTGGACATGGTGGTGGTCACCGCCGGGCGTTTTGAACAGCGCGTGGGCGAGGTGACGCAATCGCTGAGCGTGCTGCCGCCGCAGGTGGTCCAGAACAAGAACATCAACGCGCTCAACGACGCCATGGACCAGGTGCCAGGCGTGGTGGTGATCGACAACGACCCGCAGATCCGCGCGGGCAGCGGGTTCAGCTACGGTGCCGGCAGCCGGGTGATGATGCTGGTGGACGACATGCCGATCCTGAGCGGTGACATCGGCCGGCCGTCGTGGACCTTCCTGCCCATCGAGAACCTGGAGCAGGTGGAGGTGATCAAGGGGGCCAGCAGCGTGATGCACGGCAGCGCGGCCCTGAGCGGGGTCATCAACGTGCGCACCGCTTACCCGCGCAGCGAGCCCAGGACCCGGGCCACGGTGTTCGCCGGGATGTACGATGCCCCGGAACGCAAGGGTGCGAAGTGGTGGGGCGACAACAACCCCCTGCAGGGCGGTGCCAGCTTCTTCCACAGCCGCCAGTTCGGGAACTTCGATCTGGTGCTCGGCGGCAACGCCTTCAGCGACGCCGGCTACATCGGTCCCGAGCCGATCCCGCCCGATACCCTGGCCAAGGACCCCTACCGCACCGCGCCCGCCAACTACGAGAACCGCATCCGCTTCAACGTGGGCACCCGCTGGCGCAGCAAGCGCACCGAGGGCCTGAGCTACGGCATCAACGCCAACGTGATGAAGAGCCGCAGCACCAACGTCTTCATCTGGAACGATGTGGACAGCGGGCTGTACCGGTCCTTCCCAGGCACCGTGACCCGCACCCTGGGCACCCAGTACACCATCGATCCCTTCGTGGTGTACCACCGGCCGGGCGGCATGCGGCACAGCCTGAAGGTGCGCTACTACTTCCAGGACTTCGAGAACGACAACGCCCAGAGCAACGCCAGCCACTTCCTCTTCGGCGAGTACCAGGTGCAGCAGCAGTTCGACCTGCTGGGCCCCACCACGCTCACGGCCGGCGTGGTCGGTCAGCGCACCCGAAGCGTGGCCGAGCTCTACACCGGCAACAGCGAGGGCAGCGACCGCAACACCGCCACCAACGCGGCGGGCTACCTGCAACTGGACAAGAAACTGCTGCATGACCGCCTGGCGCTCTCCGCGGGTGTACGCTACGAACGCTTCCAGGTGAACGAGGACGAACAGGCCAGGCCCGTGGTGCGGGCGGGTGCCACCTACCGCTTGCTGGAGGGGACCTTCCTGCGGGGCAGCTACGGCCAGGGGTTCCGCTTCCCCACCATCGGCGAACGCTTCATCACCACCGGCATCGGGCAGCTCAACATCTACCCCAATCCCGACCTGCGTCCCGAGGAGAGTTGGAACCTGGAGGCCGGGGTCAAGCAGGGATTCCGCATCAGGGACTTCACCGGCTACATCGACGCCGTGGTGTTCCGCCAGGAGTTCAGCGACTACGTGGAGTTCACCTTCGGGCAGTGGGGCGACCCCAGCGACCTGGACAACCTGCTTGGCCTGGGTTTCCGCAGCGTGAACACGGGAGGCGCGAGGGTCACCGGCTACGAACTGGAGCTGGCCGGCCGGGGGAACGCCGGGGGCGTGGAATGGGCCGCCCTGCTGGGCTGGACGCACACCCTGCCCGTGAGCACCACCCCCGATCAGGTGTACGCCACGCCCACCTTCCCCAACTCCATCTGGCCCGCCAGCACTTACACCAACACCAGCTACGACCCCTCGGACAACATCCTGAAATTCCGCGTGCAGGACCTGTTCCGCGGCGACCTGCAGGGCGAACGGGGCCGCTGGATGGCCGGGGTGAGCGTGCGCTTCAACAGCCATGTGCGCAACATCGACCGGGCCTTCGTGGACCTGGACGAGAGCGGCCTGCTGCCCACCGGCGTGGGGCAGTGGATGGCCACCCACACCACCGGCGACTGGATCCTGGACACGCGCTTCGGCTGGCGGATCGGAGAGCACCAGCGCATCACCTTCATCGTGAACAACCTGACCAACACCGAGTACGCCGTGCGGCCTTTGGCCATCGAACCCATGCGCTCGTACCAGGTGCAGTTCACCTACAGCCACTGATCCCATGCGCATCCTCGGCATCGTTCCCGCACGCCACGCCAGCACCCGCCTGCCCGGCAAACCGCTGGTGGACATCGGGGGAAAGAGCATGGTGCAGCGCGTGGTGGAACAAGCCACTGCATGTACCGCGCTGGATGCGGTGGTGGTGGCCACGGACGACCAGCGGATCGCGGCGCATGTGGAGGACTTCGGCGGCAGGGCGGTGCTCACCTCGCCCGACCACCCCAGCGGCACGGACCGGTGCGAGGAGGCACTGGAGCAGGTCGGTGGCGGCTACGACGCGGTGGTGAACATCCAGGGCGATGAACCCTTCATCGTGCCCGACCAGATCGGGGAGCTGTGCGCCTTGTTCGAGGACCCGGGCGTGCGCATCGCCACCCTGGCCCAGGTGGTCACCGACGACCATGACCTGGATGACAGCGGTGAGGTGCTGATCGCGACCGACTCCCATATGAATGCGCTCTACTTCAGCCGTGCCGCCATTCCGCACCTGCGCGATGCGGCACCCGGACCTCGCCATGCCCGCTTCCGTTTCCTGAAGCACGTGGGGCTGTATGGCTATCGCGCTGATGCGCTGGAGGCCATCGTTCACTTGGCGCCCTCGCCGCTGGAACTTGCCGAAGGACTGGAGCAACTGCGTTGGCTGGAACATGGCTTCCGCGTGCGGGTGGGCCTCACGGAGCACCCCTCGTTCTGCGTGGATACCGAGGCCGACCTCGCGCGGGCCCGCGAGCGCGTATCCACTCCGTAACTTGGCCGCGGCATGGCCATCGCCCGAGACATCCATGAACTGCTGTACCGGCACGACTGCGTGGTCGTTCCCGGCTTCGGGGGCTTCCTGACGCACTACCGCCCGGCCCGGGTGGACGAGGCGCGTGGCCTGGTGCTGCCCCCGGCCAAGGACATCAGCTTCAACAAGGACCTGGTGCGCAACGATGGTCTGCTCGCCGACCGCGTGGCACGGCGGGCGAACACGGATTTTGATGGCGCCAACGCCCTGATCGAGGCGGACGTGGTCTCCTGGAGAAGGACCCTCGCCGAACGCGGAAGGATGGAGCTGCCCCAGGTGGGCGTGCTGTTCCGCGACGGTGCCGGAAACCTCCGGTTCGAACCGGACCCGCACGCCAATCACCTGCGCGATGCGTTCGGGCTTCGGCCCATCGCCGCACGTCCGGTGAAGCGGGAGGCCTCACCGGTCATCCCCATGGATACCGCTCCGTTGCGGGAACAGGACCGGCGCACCAACTGGATGTGGGCCGCGGCCGCGGCCTCCGCGATCGTCTTCGGTGCCTCCGCCTGGTTCCTGACCATCGGTCGCACCGGCGGCCCGGAATCCGCCGGCATCTGGAGCACCAAGGAAGTGCCGACCTACACCGAGCGGAGCGGCGGCATCCCTTCCCTGGACGAGGAAGGGGCCCTGGAGGATCTCGCACTGACGGAGGGCTCCGATGTCCGTGAACTGGACCTGGGAGATGGCCGCTCGCTGTACGTGGACCTCGGCGCACCGATTGACAGCACGCATGTGGAAGTGCCCGTCCCCGGACCGATCAATGGCCGGTACCACGTGATCGCGGGCTGCTTCGCCGAGCAGGAGAACGCGGAACGCCTCGTTGGAAGATTGAAGGAACGGGGCTTCGCCGCCCATGTGGTGGATACCCACGGCGGTCTGCACCGGGTGGCCTTCGGCACCTTCCCGCAGCGCCAGGCCGCGCTGGAAGCCCTTGCCGCCGTGCGCCGGCATGATGCGCCCGATGCATGGCTGCTCATCCAGTGAGCTGCGGTTCGTCAGGTGAGGCACCTGCATGAAGCCCTACATTTGGCGCCCCAGCTCAGAGCGGTGGAACCACGTGTGATCGAGCTCGACGCCTGTACGCTGACCTTCATCGAGGAGGACATCGCGCACTGTCACTTTCATGACGGGGCCACCGCCGACAAGGCCCAGGTCCAGGCCATGTTCGATGCCATGGCCAAGGCCCGCGGCGGTGCCAAGAGCCTGTTCCTCGTGAGCTTCGGACAGGGCGCCACCCTGACGAACGACGCCCGGGCGCACGCCTCCTCACCCGAGAGCAGTGCCTACATCGCCGCCGATGCGATCCTGCTGCGGGATTTCGGACATCAGCTCTCGGCCAACGCCTTCGTGCGGGTGAACCGGCCCCAGCGCCCCATCCAGCTGTTCAGCGACAAGGACGAGGCCGTCACCTGGCTGAAGCAGCAACGCCATCTTCTCGCCGAATGATCTTCCGAACCCTGTTGACGACCGCCATCGCGGTCCTGACCCTTCCCATGCTTCGCGCCCAGGTGGTGAACGAAACCCCTGTGCTCGAGATCAAGGGCATCAAGGGTGAAGTGACCGCCCTCGCGATCTCCCCCAAGGAGGACGCGATCCTGGTGGGCACCACCGAAGGTGCCGTCCTGTACGACCTGGAGAAAGGGAAGAAGCTGCATGCCTTCCCCTTTAGCGAGGACGGCGGCACCACCGTCTGGCGCGTGGCCTTCAACGAGAACGGCGAGTACGTCCTGTTGATCGGCTTCACCGGCAAGCGCCAGGTGTGGGACACCAAGAGCGGCGACCAGGAGAAGGTGCTGGCGCAGCACCGCTGGATCCCCACGCCCGGCGAGGTGCGCGCGATGGGACTGGTCAGCGACAACTCCACGGTGGACCGCTTCTACCAGCAGACCGAGGCTTCCGAGGGCGACGTAACCGCCCGTGCCGCGGCCAACGGCAGCGTGGAGTTCGTGGACGCCGATGGCCAGGTGCTGCAGACGCTCGCCTTCCCGGAGAACAAGGACCGGCACCATCGGGCCCCGTGCCTGATCCTCGGCGGGCGCTTCTACACCGGCACGGACGACGGCCGGGTGCTGGTCTACGAACTTCGCTGAGCGATCACGGCCTCCAGCGCGTCCTGCACGTGGCGCGTGGGTTGGAAGGCGTGGCTGAAGGCCGCCCGCACCGTTCCTTCCCGATCGATCACGTAGGTCACCCGGCCCGGCCACAGGCCCAGCGTGCGGCCCACGTCGAAGGCCTTGCGCGCGCGGCCGTCGCGGTCGCTGAGCAGGGTGAAGGGCAGCTGGAAGCGCCGGATGAAGCCCTGGTGGGAGGCGGCATCATCCCCGCTGATGCCGATGATCTCCGCACCGTTCGCGCTCAGCTCATCGTAGGCATCGCGGAAGCCGCAGGCCTCGGCGGTGCAGCCGGGCGTGTTGTCCTTCGGGTAGAAAAAGAGCACCAGGACCCGCTCCTTCCACCGGTCGCTCAGGCGTACGGGCCGGCCCTGCTCGTCAGGGAGCTCCAGGTCGGCGGCAGGGTCTCCGGGCTTCAGCATCGCTGCAAAGGTGAACACGCTGGCGCTTCCGGGGTTCAAGGTCCACCTACCTTTGCCGCCCGATGACCGCCGACCAGCCCCGCCCGACCACCGCCAGCTACGCGGAGACCACCAACTTCGTGCTGCCCAACGACACCAACACGCTGGGCAACCTCTTCGGTGGCCGGCTGCTGCAGTGGCTGGACATCAACTCCGCCGTGAGCGCGCACCGGCACTGCAAGCGGGTGGTGGTCACCATCGCGGTGAACAACGTGAGCTTCGACCGGCCGATCAAGCTGGGCGACCTGGTCACCATCAAGAGCCACGTGAGCCGCGCCTTCGGCACCAGCATGGAGGTGTGGAGCGACGTGTGGGTGGAGGACCAGCTGACCGGCGACAAGATCAAGTGCAACAGCGCCATCTACACCTTCGTGGCGGTGGACAATGCCGGCCACCCGGTGAAGGTGCCCGGGGTGATCCCCGAGACCGAGGAGGAGCAGAAGCGCTACGACGGGGCCCTGCGCCGCCGCCAGCTGCGCCTGATCCTGGCCGGCAAGATGAAGCCCGAGGAGGCCACCGAGCTCAAGGCGTTGTTCGAGGGCTAACCGCCCATCTCCGCGACCCGTCGGGCGATCTCGGCCACGTCCTGTTTCTCCATGCAGTGGAAATGCCCCTTGGGGCAGCGGTCGAAACCGATCTTGGAGCAGGGCCGGCAGGAGAGGCCCGGCACCTCGCTGATGTGCGTGCGTTCCGGGTGTTGCGGCTGGTAGGGCCCCATGCCGAAGGCCGGCACCGTGTTGCCCCACACGCTCACCACCGGCCTGCCGAAGGCGCAGGCGATGTGCATGGCCCCGCTGTCGTGCGCCACCACCGAACGGGCCTGCCTGATCAGCGAGGCGCTGCCCAGCAGGTCGTACCTCCCCGTGGCATCGTAGACCCGTCCTCCGACGGCGTCCGCGATGCGCGCGGCCACGGCTTGGTCGTCCGGCCCACCGATCAGCACCACCGGTCCGGCGATCGCTAGCACCAGGTCGATCAGCTTATGCTCCGGAAGGCGTTTGGTGGCGTGCGCGGCACCGATGGCCACGGCGGTGTAGCCGGACCGGTGCGCCGCAGGAAGCGTGGATGGGTCCACTTCCCGGTCGGGCGGGATGTGCAGCTCGAGCCCTTTCCCATCGTTCTTCACACCCAGGTGCGCCACGGCCTCCAGGTAGCGGTCCACGATGTGCACCCTCGGCATCCGGTCGATCCGCAGGTTCACCAGCAGCCACTTCTCCACGTTCAGCTTGCGGAAGGCATGGGCCCTGATCCCGAGCGCCCGCTTGATGCGCGCCGTGCGCAGGTTGTTGTGCAGGTCGATCACCTGGTCGAAGCCCACGGATCCCAGCCGGCGGATCAAGTAGCCGAGGTCCTCGCCCAGCTCGTGCACATGGTCCACATGCGGGTCGAAGCGCACCAGGTCGGCGAAGGCGGCCTTCGTGGCCACGTGCACCTCCGCCTCCGGGAGTTGCTCCTTCAGGCAGCGCAGCACCGGGCTGGTGAGGACGATGTCGCCGATGGAGGAGAAGCGGAGGACGAGCAGTTTCACGGCCGGCCAAAGGTACCGGCAGGTGCCCACCGGTGGTGACCGGCCCGACTTCCCACCTTTGCACGGTCCATTTCCACATCTTCACATTTCAGTATATCCACATTCATGTTCATAGACACCCACGCCCACCTGTACCACAGGCAGTTCGACGATGACCGGGCGGACATGGTGCAGCGGGCGTTGGACGCGGGCGTCACCACCCTGCACCTGCCCAACATCGACGGGGAGAGCATCGGGGCCATGCACGCCATGGTGGAGGCCTACCCCGAGGTGTGCCGCATGATGATGGGCCTGCATCCCTGTTCGGTGGGCGCGGACAACAAGGCCGCGCTGCGGCAGGTGGAGGACCTGCTGGGTACCGGGCGCTACCGGGCGGTGGGCGAGATCGGCATCGACCTTTATTGGGACAAGACCCATCTCAAGGAACAACAGGAGGCCTTCCGCCTGCAGGTGCGCTGGGCGAAGGAGCTGCGCCTGCCCATCGCCATCCACTGCCGCAACAGCTTCGAAGAGGTGATCGCGATCGTGGAGGAGGAGAAGAACGAACACCTGCGCGGGGTCTTCCACTGCTTCACCGGCAGCGCGGAGGAGGGGCGGCGCATCCTGGCGCTGGATGGCTTCTTCCTAGGCATCGGGGGCGTGCTCACCTTCCCCAAGAGCGGACTGGCCGCCACCCTGGCCGAACTGGGCCCGGTGCGCTGCGTGCTGGAAACGGACGCCCCTTACCTGGCTCCCGTGCCGCACCGCGGCAAGCGCAACGAGAGCGCCTACATCCCGCTGATCGCCGCCGAGCTGGCCCGCGCCACCGGCAGGGAGACCGCGGACATCGCCCGCATCACCACCGCCAACGCCATCGAACTCTTCGGCGCATGAAGCCTGCACGTGTCCTGATCATCTACACCGGCGGCACCATCGGCATGCTGGCCGACCCGCGCACCGGCACCCTGGCCCCCATGGACCTGGCCCGCCTGGAGGAGCAGGTGCCCGAGCTCGAACGCATTGGCGTGGAGCTGAAGAGCGTGAGCTTCCCCCAGCCCAAGGACAGCAGCGACATGGGTCCGGCCGACTGGGTGCGGCTGGCCACCATCATCGGCGAGCACTATGCTGAGCATGACGGTTTCGTGGTGCTGCACGGGAGCGACACCATGGCCTATACAGCGAGTGCCCTGAGCTTCCTGCTCGAAGGGCTGGGCAAGCCCGTGGTGCTCACCGGGTCGCAGCTGCCCATCGGCACCATCCGCACCGATGCGCGGGAGAACCTGATCACCGCCATCGAGATCGCCGCCGCACGCGACGAGGAGGGGCGGCCGCGGGTGCCCGAGGTGGCGGTGTACTTCGAGTACCACCTGTACCGGGGCAACCGCACGGTGAAGGTGCATGCCGAGCGTTTCGAGGCCTTCCGTTCACCGAACTGGCCGCCCCTGGCGGAAGCGGGCGTGCGTATCCGGTACGATCACCGGGCCATCCTGCCGTTGCGCGAGCGGCCGTTCAAGGTGCATACGGAGCTGGACGACCGGGTGGGGGTGCTGCCGCTGTTCCCCGGGATCCGGCCGGATTGGGTGCGCAGTGCGCTGTCCACCCCCGATCTGATGGGGGTGGTGCTGGCCACCTTCGGCAGCG
>ERZ795057.3140-NODE-3140-length-11580-cov-12.477397_pt1 | contig 11580 bp, 14 predicted proteins | sample MGYA00375141_ERZ795057 | MGnify/ENA primary metagenome ERZ795057 (study PRJEB30186, sample SAMN05720163) | activated sludge metagenome | isolation source: Anaerobic digester | place: Hong Kong | collected 2015-01-26 ... | reverse complement strand
CGCGAAGGCGGCTTCTGAGCCCCCTCCTCTTTCTAGGAGGCGGCGGCAGTGTCGAGATGCGCTCAATCTTGTAAGAACGGCAGTTGATTCTAAGAATTGCCCGAGGATATGCATCTCGGGCGCGTTGAGCGCCTTCAGTTATGAGGCTGGTTCAGCTGTCCAGATGCGGCGAGGTCGCGGCGTCGTGACTCATCGCGCGTCGGGACCACCCGGGCTGTTGGCGTCGTCCACCCGTCCCGGCTGGACGAAACCCGACTCGTAGGCGAGGACCACCGCCTGGAGCCGGTCCCGCACTCCGAGTTTGGCGAGGATCGTCGCGACGTGGGTCTTGACCGTGGCGTCGGATAGGGCGAGCGCTCGCGCGAGTTCCCGGTTGGACCGGCCCTGCGCGAGCGCTCGCAGGATCTCGCTCTCGCGGACGGTCAGTCGCCTCAGGGTCGGTGGCAGCGGGTTGCCCACGGGCGGTCGGCCGACGAAGTGCTCGATGAGGCGTTGCGTGATGGCCGGTCCGACGACGGATCCTCCGTCAGCGACGATCCGAACCGCCGCGGCCAACTGCTGTCGCGGCACGTCCTTGAGAAGGAACCCCGAGGCACCGGCGCGCAGCGCGCGATAGACGTAGACGTCGAGGTCGAATGTCGTGAGGATGAGCACCCGCGCGCTCGCCCCCGATCGCATGATCTCCTCGGTCGCGGCGATCCCATCGAGGACCGGCATCCGGATGTCCATGAGGACCACGTCCGGGCGGGTCCGCGCGACCTCCCGCAGGCATTGGCGGCCGTCACCGGCCACCGCGACGACGTCGATGTCTTCCTCGAGGTTGAGGATGAGCGAGAACCCGTCCCGCACCAAGGCCTGGTCATCGGCGATCACCACCCGGATCACGCTGTGCTCCCGCTCAGTGGAAGCGTTGCGGTGACACGGAATCCGCTGCCGTCAGGTCCGTGGACGAGCGTCCCGTCGAGGGCCTGGACCCGCTCCCGGAGCCCGATCAGGCCGAGGCCGGTCCCCGGCAGACGTCGAGGGCCCGGGGCACTGGACGCGTTGCGGACCTCGACGACGAGAGCGTCCCCGGCCACGGTCACGGATACGCTCACGGGGACCGGCCCGGCATGGCGAAGGACGTTCGAGAGGGACTCCTGGACGATCCGGAATGCCGTGAGGTCCAGTCCGGGCCGCAGGTGCGCGGGTCGTGTCGACTGGGTCAGGGCAACCCGAAGACCTGCGGCCGTGAACGAGTCGACCAGCTGGGCCAGTCCGGCCAGTCGCGGTTGTGGTTCGAGTGGGAGGCCGTCGGGCTCCGCTCGGAGGACCCCGAGCAGTTGGCGCATCTCGTCGAGGGCACCCCGCGCGCTCGATCGGACGGCTTGGACCGATGCCCGGGCCAGGGTCGGGTCGCGCTCCAGGAGGGCGTCGGCGGCCTCGGACTGGACGGCGATCACCCCGAGCGAGTGGGCGACGACGTCGTGCAGTTCTCGGGCGACCCGCAGGCGTTCCTCGGCGACGGCCAGTCGGACCGTCTCGCTGCTCGTGGTCTCCGCGCTGAGCGCGCGCGTGGTCCAGGCGTTGAGGCCACGACCGATCAGCCAGGCACCGCCGAAGACGAGGACGATGAAGACGTAGTCCGTGCCGTGGTCAAGCCACTCTTGGAGGAAGAGCGAAACCAGGAGCAGGCCGCCCCCGGCGGCCGCGCGAGCCTCGGTGTCGTGGGTCGCGACCGACACGGTGGCCACGAGGTACACCGCCAGCGCCCACAACGCCCCCGGGGACACCGACACCAGGGCTTGCACAAGGGCCGGCACGGAGACGAGCACGGCCATGGCGAACGGGTGGATGCGGCGCAGGCTGAGGGCGCCGCACATGACCACGGCCACGGGGAGGGTGAGCAGGTCCGGCCCCTCGGGCGGTTCATGGCGTAGGGCACCGATGATCGCCACCGCACCGAGGGCCGATGCGAGGGTCAGATCGATGACGGGGACGCCACGGATGCGGCGTGAGCGCCACGAGTTCGATGACCCGTGCACCCATCGAGCGTACGCCTCACGGTCGGCGGAGCGGCTCGGCCGATGTGATGAGAGGTGTGCGCCATCGTGCGGATGACGGCCTCCCGGCCCTGGCCCAAAGGGTTGCTCGCAGGGGCCCCACTGGGCGATGTGTACTGCCACGTCGTCGCCGCACCGTGGAGGCAGCACCACCACATCACCATCGAAAGGCGTGTCATGGACACCGAAACCTCCTCCACCACGGCATCGGCGGCACGGCGCGTCGACTACCCCGGCTCGGCTGGCACCACGGCTCTCGCACTCCTCGTCGGGGCGATCGCCTTCGCTGCCGGTGACCTCGGTCGTCGACTCGTCCTCCCCGACGACGAGGTGACCGGCATCCCCGACATGGTCCGTCGCGTCCAGGCCCACTCCGGCCTGTGGCTGGCCCTCGGTCTTGCGGTCACCCTAGGGTCGCTCGCGATGCTGCCGGGCATCCTGAGGATCCTCTATCACCCCCAGGTCACGGCCTCGACCGGCGACCCGGCCACCCGCGGCCAACGCACGATCCGAGTGGGTGCCTTCCTCGTCGCCCTCGGGCTCGTGGCGTCGGTGGCCCATGCCCTGGCCTTCTATGGGATGGCGGCCATCGACGGCACGTCCGGGGCACCCATGAGCGCCGTGACCGCCATGGAGGACGCGTCCAACAGCTACCCCTTGTTCGTCCTCGTCATCATCGCCTTCATCGCCGGCATGACGTTGGGTCCGATCCTCCTCACCTGGGGATTGAGGCGCGCCCGGCTGCTCCCCATCTGGGTCCCGGTGGCAGCCGTCGTCTTCGCCGTCACCGGCACCGTGGGTGGCCTCCCCGCCGGCATCGTGGGACTGGCCTCTGCCGTCGTCACCTTCGGCATGGTCGCCCGGATGCTCACCCGGCGCTCCCCCGCGGTTCCCTAGACCGCGGCACCTCGTGCGGTCGGCCGCGAGCGGTGAGGGCAGCGGGCCGTGGCCGCGCCGGTGACTCCACGCGGGATAACGGCCCAGAGAGGGCGCACCGTGCACGAGTCGGGCGCGTACTCTCGAACGATGGCTCAGATGGTTGACCGCTGGGTTGCCCGAGCGCTCCGCAACCGAAGGCTGGTCCGCTCGCCCATCTGGCTGTACCGCCATGGGCTGGGGTGGCTGCTCGGACCTCGAGTTCTGATGCTCGAACATGTCGGTCGGAAGACCGGTGAGCCTCGGTACGTCTGTCTGGAAGTCGTTCAGCGCGAGGGGGTCGACACCTTCGTCCTGGTCAGCGGCTTTGGCGAACGTGCGCAGTGGTATAGGAACTTGGTTGCCCACCCAGACTGCTTCGTGACTTTGGGGCGAGACGGTCGACGTGCAGCACGAGCCACACCATTGAGCCAAGCGGACTCGCAGGCCGTTCTATCGCGCTACCAAGCCGAGCATCCGAGGGCATGGGACAGGCTGCGCGGAGCTATCAAGGAGGCCACGGGCACTGCGCCGGACGTGCTGCCGATGGTCCGCCTCCAACGCGAGTGACTGTTCCAAGGTGAAGCCGGAGAGAGAGTTCTCGTCACCTTTGGTGAGCCCAGCGGCTCTTGCACGACGTCTTCAAGTTCGACCGATGGTGCAGAGTACGCCGCATACGGTCGTGCAATCTTGACTGCATCTCGACATCTGATTTGTCGAGATGCAGCGAAGACTGGAGTAGTGGCGTTTCAATGCTGTATTGCCGCGATGCGATGCTCGGGCGTGCTGCCGCTACACCGTTGCAGTAGGCCGGAGCCCGTCTTCCGCCGGTCCGCTTCTCGTGCGGCATCTCGCTGTACTGCCGAGTTGAGTGCATTCGGCAACCCCAACAATCGGGCAGAGTGCGGAGAGAAGCGACCGTGTGCTTGCCTACAAAATGAAGGGCCCGGCACGATGGTCGTCATGGGCACCGAACGCGAGATTCCCGAGTACACGACTCGCCTGCTCACCGTTGAGACCTGGGATGACTTCGCTCGTCTGGTGGAAGACAACAACGGCGTCTGGGGCGGATGCTGGTGCATGGGCTTTCATCCCGAAGGTCTCTCCCGAACGAGCCGTGGCGCGAACGAGGAGGCCAAGCACGAACATGTCCGCAAGGGCACCGTCCATCAGGTCCTGGTCTATGAGGGGGACGACTGCGTCGGCTGGTGCCAATTCGGAAGTCCAGCCGAACTGCCTACGATCCAGAACGCCAAGGCGTACGCCAAGGATGCCCAGTCCCTACCAGATTGGAGAATCGGGTGCATCTTCACCGGCAGGGGCCACCGCAACCAAGGTGTTGCTCATGCCGCTGTGGCACGTGCACTCGAGGAGATCAGGGCCGCCGGCGGGGGACTCGTGGAGTCATACCCAGAACAAGTCGAGGACCGCGCTCCGCAGAGAGGCTCCTACTTTCACACCGGGCCGGAATCGCTCTATGCCGCGTTTGGGTTCAGCCGGGAACGCAAGATCGCGAAGTGGCGCTGGGTGATGCGGAAGATGGTCAGTCCTTGAGGAACACGCCCTGTGATGAGCCTGTAAGGGTACGAGGTCACACACATGCCCGACTCTGCCGCATGGAGGATTTGGGCTCTCCCGGCTGCTCGGGGCGAACTTGCACGACCCCACTGATCGGGACGATTTCTGCAAAGTACGCCGCCTGAGTTCGTGGAGTCTTCGCTGCATCTCGACAGCGGTGATGTCGAGGGTCGACGAAGATTTCACAAACGTCGTTCGTATGTTTCCTAAACGCTGCGTTATGCCAACCCTGCTCTTGACGCCCAGCGTTATGTGTGAGGGGAAGTCCAATCGGTGGCGTGAAATGCTGTGGCCGTGGATCGGTCTACCTGCGCTCATGGAGGCTGACCTGGGCATGACTGAGATGGGAGACCCGGTATGCCGTTGACCAACCCGTGGTTGGCAGGCCCAGCTCCCGATCGTGAACTCCCACGCGTTGTCCTCGAGGAGCGCATCCTGAACCTACTGTCAGCCAACAACGTCGCGGTGATCGCGACCGTGAACGGCGACGGCAGCCCGGTGGCCACCCCAGTGCGCTACTTCAGCCTCGGCTTCGAGATCTTCTACACGAGCTGGAATGCGTCGGTGAAGTCCCGCAACCTTCGCCGTGACGCGCGCGTGTCCGCGGGCATCGTCGCCCCGCTCGTCGGGCAGGCCAGCAGCCGCGGCCTCCAGATGTTCGGCATTGCCCGCACCTTCGAATGGGACGACCCTGAGGCCACCGGCTACTGGGAGGCGGTGCGCTGGCAGTCAGACCACGTCGAACGAGGCCGTCCGTTGACCGAGCCCCCGACCGATCCGCTGACGATCATCACGCCGCGGCGGATCCTCTACACCGAACACTGGCTCCGGCGTGACGGTTACCGACCGAGACAGACCTGGCGCCCACCGGGCTCGTAGCCTGTCCAGATGGACGACCGACGCGCCGAGGCAGCGTGGAGGCGCGCCGTCCGGGCCGTCATCTTGTCTGACGTAGGCCACGTCCTGCTGTGTCGCTTCACCTTCCCCCACCCAGTGGTTCCAAGGGGCCCTCAGGTGGTCTTGGCGGCACCCGGTGGCGGCATCGAGGCCGGCGAACTCCCCCTCGACGCGCTACGCCGAGAGCTGCTGTAGGGGACGGGGTTCGTTCTTGACGTCGACCCACCGCACGTCTGGCACCAGAAAGTGGAAACCCCTGGCCTCGCCGACGGCTACACGGGTCTCAGCAACGATTACTACTCGATCCGCACCCCACGATTCGCCCCTCGTGGTTCCTTGCCCGACGAGGACCTCGTTGCCGAGCACATCAGCGACTTTCGATGGCGGCGCATTGAGGACCTCGCCGCATATGACGGCAGTGACCTCTTCTCGCCGCGCGAAATCGTCACTCCATTGGCGGCGCCCACCACCGGTGGAGCTCCGGCCACGCCGGTCCTCCTTGGCCTGTGAGGCAGCCCCACTGATCCCAATCGATCACGTGGCCCAGGCCTGCATCGGAGGGATCCTGCAAGACGTCGTCAAACGGGCCGACCTGTGCGCAGGTAGCCCGCAGGAGACGGTGCAGTCTTCGCTGCATCTCGACAGCGTTGTCTAGATGCAGCGAAGATTGCAAAGTGGCGTGACTATTGCAGCAATAACGCGCAGCGTTGCCCTGCTCCGGGTGACCAAACGTGACGTTATGTCTGCTTCGCTCGCCGCCGAGGCAGCTGACGCGCCGATCTGGGTGCCGCTACGGGGTAGGCAGGTTGATGGTGAGCGTGCTTCCTTGGTCCGGGCCTGAGCTGGCTGCGGTGAGGCTGCCGCCGTGGGCGTTGATGATGGCCCGGCTGATCGTCAGGCCGATGCCTGAGCCGGTGCGGTCGTGCGTGCGGGCGAAGTCCGCTCGGTAGAACCGCTCGAAGGCGTGCTCGAGCTGCTCGGGGGTCATGCCGTCACCGTTGTCGCTGACGGTGATGCTGACGTGGTCGCGGTCGCTGACGGCCGAGATGATCACGGTGCCGCCAGCCGGGGTGTGGCGTAGGGCGTTGTTCAGGAGGTTGGTCAGGACCTGTCCGATGCGGCTTCTGTCCACCAGCACCTGGAGTCCGGCCACTGATCGGTCGTCGACGAGGAGATTCACGCCTTTGGCGGCGTACCGGTCGCGGATGCCTTCGTGGGCCGCCCAGAGCAGGTGGGACACGTGGTGGCTCCGGAGGTCGAGCGCAAGTCGGCCTTCCTCTGCGGTGGAGACTTCGTCGATGTCGTCGGCGAGACGGGCCAGCCGTTGGGTTTGTTCCTCCAGTGCGGCCCTGGACTCGGGACCGAGGCTGGTCACGCCGTCGTGGAGGCCTTCGTGGTACGCGCTGATGGTGGCGATGGGGGTGCGGAGTTCGTGGGCCAGGTCCGAGAGCATTCTGCGACGGGTGTCTTCGACGCTGTCGAGCCGGGCGGCCATGGTGTTGAAGGCTGCGGCGAGGGTTTCGAGTTCGGTGCCGGCAGCGATCGCAGGGACGCGGATGGCGTAGTGCCCCATGGTCAGTTCGCGGGCCGCGTGGGTGACTTGCTCGAGGGGGCGGCGCAGTCGGCGGGTGAGGAACCAGGTGACGGCGCCTGCGGCGAGCAGCGAGATGAGCAGACCGATCCCAACGGAGATGAGGGATGAGTCGCGGTAGGCCATCTCGATGTGCACGAGCTCGGGGGAGTTCTGCTGGTGTCCGGCTTCGAGAAGGTGCTGGTGGAAGATCGGGGGTCCGATGACGGCTGCGACCAGTCCCACGGTCAGCGCGCCGGCCACCAGGACGATGGCCTGCCCGGCCAGGAGCCTGGTCGCGAGGCCGGTCGACGAGGGACTGTGGGTGGTGGTCATCCTTGTCCCATCCGGTAGCCGATGCCTCGCACGGTCGTGACGTAGCGGCCGGTGTCGGGGTCGTCGCCGAGTTTGCGGCGCAGGTGGGCAACGTGGACATCGACGAGGTGCTCGTCCCCGACCCAGTCGGTTCCCCAGATGACGTCAATGAGCTGGCGACGGGTGAAGGCCATCGTGGGTCGTCGAGCCAGCGTGATGAGGAGGTCCCGTTCCGTCGGAGTGAGGGCCACCTCGGTGTCGGCCAGGTGGACGCGATGACCGTTGGGGTCAACACGGAGTGCCCCGACCACTCGGATCGGTTCGCTGCTCGGGGTCTCTGATGCGCTCGTGGACCCGGTCCGGGGGCGGCGCAGCACGGTCTGGACGCGGGCGAGGAGTTCGCGGACGCTGAACGGTTTGGTGACGTAGTCGTCCGCGCCCACGGACAGGCCGATGAGGGTGTCGACCTCGTCCTTGCGGGCGGTGACGACAATGACGTAGCAGTCGGAGAAGGTTCGGATCTGGCGGCATACCTCGATGCCATCCAGCCCGGGCAACCCCAGGTCGAGGATGACGACGTCGGGGGCGTGTTCGCGCACGGCCTGCACCCCGTCGGGCCCGGTGTGGACGGTCGTCGTGGCGTACCCGGCCCGGGACAGGTAGGCGGCGATCAGCCCGGCCAGCGTGGTCTCGTCCTCGATGACCAGCACCCTTGCCGGTGGTGGTGTGGGGTTCGTGCTCACCGCCTCAGTCTCCCGGCTCAAGAGCGAACCTCGTCCACTCCCGGCCTTCTCAGGGGACGATCTTCGTCAAATCTCAACGTGACCACGGCCGGGCCTTGAGGTCACCCACGGACAGTGGTCCTGTCCGCCTCTCCTCATGAGGCGGGCAGGACAGGGTCAGGAGAGCACCGATGATGTGGGGCAACGGGTACGGCATGGGCTGGTGGATGTGGCTGCTGATGGCCGCCGGAACCCTGACGTTCTGGATCGCCGTGGTCCTGGTGGTCCGCGCCCTGCTCCCGGCCCGGAATCGGCAGGGGGGCGGCATGGATCGCCCCGATCCGTTGATGCTGCTCAAGGAATCCCTGGCGCGCGGCGAGGTGAGCGTCGAGGAATACGAGCAACGACGCCGCCTGATCGTTGATGGCCACTGACCCCACCGTGAAAGGCACCATGACCTCCCCCCTGCTCTCGCGACGCAACATCCTCCTCGGCGGATTCGGCATCGCCGCCACCGCCACCGTGGCGGCATGCACCACATCGGCGCCGGGGAAGGCAGGTATGCCGTCGCGCACCTTCGGCGCCCCGGCCCCGCTCTCCCCGTCCCCGAGCCAACGTCTCGTCGAGAAGACTTTGGTGGCCAAGCCGGTCAGTCTCGACCTCGGCGGTCGAACCGTGTCGACCTGGGCGTACGACGGGACCTTCCCCGGGCCGCTGGTCCGGGCCACTGCCGGGGACTTCCTGCGGGTGTCCCTGGACAACCAGCTCCCGGCCGACACCACGATCCACTGGCACGGGATCCGGCTGCGCAACGCCGCCGACGGCGTGCCCGGCCTGACCCAGGACCCGATCAGCTCCGGAACCAAATACGTGTACGAGTTCACCGCACCCGACCCGGGCACCTACTTCTTCCACCCCCACGTCGGGGTCCAGCTCGACCGAGGCCTGTACGCACCGCTGATCATCGACGACCCGAACGAAGCCGGCGACTATGACGCCGAGTGGATCGTCGTCCTCGATGACTGGATCGACGGCACCGGCACCACACCCGATGACGTCCTCAAGAAACTCATCGCCGACGGCGGCCCCGCCTCCTCCGGCGGCATGGGCGGGATGGACCACGGGTCGATGGGCGGCATGGACCATGGGTCGATGGGCGGAATGTCGATGGGGACGCCCCCGTGGGGAGATGCCGGGGACGTGACCTACCCGTTCTTCCTGATCAACGGCAAACCACCCACCGACCCCGATGTCCTGACCGCCAAGCCGGGTCAGCGGATCCGGTTGCGCGTCATCAATGCCGCCTCTGACACCATCTTCACCGTCACGCTTGGCGGACACCGGCTGACGATCACCCACAGTGACGGCCACGCCGTCGAACCGACCGAGGTCGGCGCGTTCTACATCGGGATGGGTGAACGCTATGACGCGATCGTCACCCTCGGCGACGGCGTGTTCCCGCTCGTGGCCCGCCCGTTCGGCAAAACCAGCGGCGGCCAGGCGATCGCGGTGGTCCGCACCGGCAGCGGCAGCGCGCCCGCCGTCGACGCCGCTCCGGCGGAGCTGTCCGGGCAGGTCCTCATCGGCTCCCAGCTGCGGCCGGCGGAGTCCGCGAAACTACCGGACAGGGCCCCGGATGCCACCGTGGACCTGGCGCTGCAAGGCTCGATGAAGCCCTACCAATGGGGCATGAACGGTGCCAAGTTCGGGGAGAACGAACCACTGACCGTCAAGGCTGGCCAGCGGCTGCGGATCAACGCCACGAACCAGACGATGATGACCCACCCGCTGCACCTACACGGGCACACCTTCGCCCTGCCCTCCGGGCTGCGCAAGGACACCGTCCTCATGGCGCCGATGCAGTCCTTCGCGATCGACCTGGACGCCGACAACGCCGGCGACTGGATGATCCACTGCCACAACATCTACCACGCCGAAGCCGGCATGATGATCGCGCTGGAGTACGCGACATGAACACCCGCGCCCGCCGTCGGTTCCTCCTCGCCGGTAGCGCCCTCGCGACACTGGCCGTGCTGACCGCCTGTGGTTCCACGGGCACCGCCACCCCCTCGGCACGCGGCGGGTCCCCTGCCACAGCGCCCGCCGCCACGGCCGCGGCCACGTCCCCGGCGGAGACTTCGTCGAGCCGGCCTCCCGTGGCGATCACCCACATCCACGCCGTGGCCCGCGACCCCAACTCCGGGGAACTCCTCCTGGCCACCCACGAAGGACTCTTCCGCCACGTCAACGGCGAGTTGGTTCAGAACGGCCAGGTCATCGACCTGATGGGGTTTGCCGTCGCCCCCGACGGCACCTACTACGCCTCCGGACACCCCGGCGCCGGGGTCGATCTCCCACAGCCGGTCGGACTCATCACCTCCACCGATGCCGGCCGAACCTGGCGAGTGGCCTCCCGCGGCGGCCAGTCCGACTTCCACGCCCTGACCGCCGGCCCTGCCGCGGTGGTCGGCTTCGACGGTGTCCTTCGGTCGAGCACCGACGGCACGACGTGGACCACCCGCTCGATCCCCGCTCCGCCGCGCACACTGGCTGCGGCCCCCACCTCGGGGACCCTGCTCGCCACCACCGAAGCCGGGCTCCTGGCCAGCAGCGACACCGGCAGCACCTGGCGACCACTGTCCCCGCCCGGGACCGCCCTGCTCGTCACTTGGGCCGACGAGAAGACCATCGTCATCGCCACCACAACCGGCCAGTTGGGCGTCAGCAGCGACGCCGGAGCCACCTGGACCCTCAACCCCACACGCATCGGCACCGCTGAGGCGCTGCACGCGCGGCGCGGCAGCGACGGGGGCCTCGAGATCGTCGTCGTCGCCGACAGCAAGGTCTTGCGCACCCTCGATGGCGGCACCACCACCGAGAACCTCCTGCCATGATCCGGCGACGCGATCTTGACCAGACCTTCACGCCACCACGGCCCCACCTCGGCAACAGCTGCGCAGGCTGAGAACACCCAGGCACCCGCCCGGGAAGACACCCAAGGAGCGGAACGATGAACCACTCGACACAACACCCCGACGAGTACGCCGCCTTCACCACACCGACCAACACGCCCGCCGCCGAAGACACCCAGGCCCCACACGCGCACCACGGCGCCCGCCAGCACTGGCTCATGTGGCTGATGTGCCTGCCCATGGTGCTGCTCGTCGGTGCCCTGATCGCCACCGGCCGCCTCGGCCTCGGCGGGCTCATCTACGCCGCCGGCTGCCTGCTCATGATGGGCCTGATGATGGCTTGGATGAACCACGGCAACAACCAACCCAAACACTGAGACCACCGCGCCAACGGCGAACTCACGATCATCAGCGATCTCCCGGTCGACGACGCAGACGTCATCCGCGCGGTCACCGAGGCCGGCTACTCCGCCAGCCGACGCTGACCCACACGATCCCGGCCCTGCATTTCAGGGGCATCCCGAGCGCCACGTCAGGAGCAGCGGACATGCAGCACGAACACCAACTCGCCCCACACGACAACGTGCCCACCCGACCGGGCGCGACCGACCCCGTCTGTGGGATGGACG
>ERZ795057.3137-NODE-3137-length-11598-cov-6.496318_pt1 | contig 11598 bp, 9 predicted proteins | sample MGYA00375141_ERZ795057 | MGnify/ENA primary metagenome ERZ795057 (study PRJEB30186, sample SAMN05720163) | activated sludge metagenome | isolation source: Anaerobic digester | place: Hong Kong | collected 2015-01-26 ... | reverse complement strand
CATGAGATTCCGGTATTTGCAAACTCGGAAGATGCAAAACCGGAATGACAAAACTGCGTTACCCTCAAAATTATACTGCTACCGCAGAAAAAGAAACACTAAAACAGGGGGATGTTGGCCCGCGCAGAGCGAATCAGCCGCACTATTGCACCAGCCGCGGCATCTCAATCATCACTGCCTGAAAAACCGCTTACCGCCTGCGGGAGTAGACACCCATGAGCTCACCCTGTGCGAGCACATGGCCCTTCATTGCCGCGAGCAGTTCTTCCTTGGTCGCGCCCGGATCAAGGCCGGGGATGATGTCCAGGGCATAGATCCTGAAAAAATACCGGTGACTGCCGCCGGGAGGGCACGGGCCGCCGTAACCGATGCGCCCGAAATCATTTCTTCCCTGGCGCGCGCCGTTATCGAGCGCTTCTTTCGGGGGGACGCTTTCCTTCAGTGAACGCTCCGCTCCCGGAATGCGGTAGATGACCCAGTGCACCCAGGTCCCGACCGGCGCGTCAGGGTCGTCGCAGATAAGCGCAAAAGACTTCGTGCCGTCAGGAACATTTTTCCATGCCAGGGCCGGAGAGATGTCCCGTCCGTCACAGGTGTATAATGAGGGAATTGCCCCTCCTTCGGAAAATGAACCGCTGGAAAGATCAAGCTTCATCGGCGAACCTCCTGTTGGCTATATTTCAACAAAAGTTATTTCCGGTCCGGTTTCAATGATCAGTTCCCGGCTTCCGTTATATAGATCACCGTCAATCGTATACGAGATATCGTTTTCGGCAAAAATGCGCACCCTGTTTCCGATATTATTATAATTCAATGCTCCCTTCAGGGGAATGCCTTTTTTCGCCCTGAGCACCTGGCGGGCGAGTTCCCGGGGTTTAAGGCCCGAGATCAGCACCTGGAACGTCCCCCTTTTTTCATTCGCCCGGGGAAGAAGATGAAATCCCATGCCCTTGTGTTCAACCGTCCCCGCGATCACCCCGAGAAGATCGGCAAACGGGATCTCATCGTCGTCCACGTGAACCCTGGCCTGTATTCTCGTGAACAGTTTCGAATCTTCCCTGTTGAAAATACCGTCCCGGAGCGCGGTTGCGATAACCACCAGGTTGCGCAGGGGGCCGGGATCTGCGCAGTCGTACGCGGCATTCAGGATATTGGTCACCACGCCGATACCGAAAATAAAACCGAAACAGTTGTCGATCTTAATCGTGTCCCGGGTTGCCGTGGCAACCGCGCTTCCCTGTTTTAATGCGGCAACCAGCTTTGAGAGGACCGCCTGCGGGGTCCCCCTGAGATCCAGGTCGCGGACGATATTGTTCATGGTCCCGCCCCCGAGGAGCACGACAGGCGGAACACTGCCGGGAAGGTACACATTGATGAGCCGGGTAATTACCTGGTGGATCGTGCCGTCCCCGCCGCTGATGCCGATATATGAATACCGGTTCCTTTTAAAATCCATGCACGCCTGCTCAAGCTCGTCCAGGGTCCCGGTTTTTCTCACGTCAACCAGGTCGCCGCCCTCACGCTCGAACAGGTCAGCCATGTTTACACGGCTTTTCTTGACGCTCCTGGCCCGTGGATTGATAATAATGCCTATGGTTTTCATTGAAGGACACCTTGAAATAGTGGTCTTTGCGCCGACGATAGCATTACGGCGCTCTGCGGATAATTATAGTGCACCTGTTTAAAGAATCAGTAAAAAAACCGGATTAATTCCAAAGATTATAAAAAATTACAGACTTTTAAGAAGATTGATCCTTCCGATTTCTCCCGCGACCACAATGGAATCGTTATAGGAAAAACAGTAATCCGGGCTGGGGATCGCCTTTATTTTCGACCCCTGCTCGGAGTTGTTCCTGATCAGGATGATATCGACCCCGTACACGGCACGGATGTTCAGTTCCTTGATGGTCTTCCCGATAAACGCCTTCGGCGTCGGGATCTCAGTCAGGGAATATCCTTCCATGAAATGGACCGCGCTGTCAATATTTTTCATGGTTATCCTGCTCGCGAAAGAAGCGGCCATGTCCCGCGCCTCGATTTCCCGGTTATACGCGTCCAGAATGTCCTTGCGCCAGATCATGCCCAGCAGCCTCTGGTCCTTTCTGTCGACCACGGGAAGGCCCATGAGGTTGCTCGAGCTCATGCTGTCCAGCGCGGTCTGGCAGTTGTCCCCGGGGCTCACGGTCTGCAGGTTCTCGTTGGCCACGTCCCGGGCGATGAGAAGGTTGCGCAGTATTTCCCGGTCATACAGGTGCTCCTTGATGTCATGAATGGACACGATGCCCAGTATCCTCTTTTTCTGGTCCACAACGGGAAAATACGGGTCGTGGCCGGTGATCACGCGGTTGACCACTTCGTCAAAAGCGGCGGTGTCCTTTATCACCTCGGCTGACTTCGTGTAGATGTCCTTCACGAAAAGCGATTTCATGATGTTGATCTCGGCGCCGTCTTTGAGAAGGATGTTTCTCCTGACCAGCTTCAGGGTGTAAATCGACTCGCGTGAAAGCTTGGTTGAAATGATGGTGCTGATGATACAGGTGATCATCAGGGGAAGGATGATCTGGTAATCGTTGGTCAGCTCAAACACGATGATGATCGCGGTAATCGGCGCGTGCGTGGTTGCAGCGACCAGGCCGCCCATTGCCACGAGCGCGTAAGCTCCCGGGGTCGAGGTGATGTCCGGGAAAAGCCAGTGCACGAACCCGCCGAAGAACACCCCGCACATCGCGCCCAGAAAAAGGGACGGCGCGAATATGCCCCCCGAGCCGCCCGAGCCCAAGGTGAGGGACGTGGCAATGATCTTCACGAAAATCAGGAGAATGGCGAAATGCCATATCATCTTCCCGTGGAGCGCGTTGTTGATCGTCTCATACCCGATGCCCATGATTTCGGGAAAGGTGAGCGCGATCGCGCCGACAAGGATTCCCCCAACGGCGGGCTTGAGATAACCGGGGATGTCAAAACGCTCGTCAAAAAATTCTTCACAGGCATACAGAACTTTAATGAAAACAAACCCGACAAACGCCGACAGCACGGCGAGAACGAAATAGAATATCAGTTCATATGAGCTTGTCAGATGGTAGGTCGGCACCTGGAACGCGGCGAAGTTGCCCTCAAAGTGGTGCGACACGACCGTTGCCATTACCGATGAAATAACAATGGGCGAAAACTGCAGAAAGGTGAAGTCCTTGAGGATGATCTCAACCGCGAACAGCGCGCCCGCCACCGGAGCGTTAAAGGCGGCCGCTATGCCCGCCGCGGCCCCGCAGCCCACGAACGTTTTCATTCTGGCAGATGAGACACGGAACATCTGGCCCACGGTTGAGCCGATGCTGGAACCGATCTGCACGATCGGGCCTTCCCTTCCGACCGAGCCGCCGGTTCCGATAGTGATCGCTGATGTGACCGCTTTGATCAAAGCGACCCTGGGGCGGATGACCCCGCCCTTGAGGATGATCGACTGCATAACCTCGGGAACGCCGTGCCCCTTTGCCTCGCGCGCGAAAAAATAGATGATGGGCCCGACAATAAGCCCCCCCAGGGCAGGCACCAGCAGAACGACATACCAAGGGTTAGAAATAATATTATGAAGGAGGTCTCCTTTGCCGGGAAAGGACAGGCTGGAAATCGCCTTGATCATCGCCCTGATCGCGATCGCGCCGAATCCGCCTAAAATACCGATTATAATGGCCATGGCGACCATGAAGACATGCTCGGTCTTCCTGGCCCGCTCAGTGGTCGCATTAAATGTGTAGGTCAGAGATTTTTGCAGCTTCCGAAAATATTCCATTCATCCTGTATGTATCAGTTTGATTCCCAGTATAACGATAAAGAAAGAACTATCTGTCAATAAGAAAAATCATCCTTCACCATCGCATGGCGGAAATTAGCGTCTTTTCAATTTATTATTGACAGATATACCCCGAAAAAACCTACTATATCACGTTAAAAATCAATCTCACGTGGAGTAATACAATGTCTGCCGTGATACAGAACACCGATAAAAAGTTCATTAAAAAACTCGACTCAACGAACAAAATGGACGCCATAGAAGAACTGGCGCGTGTTTTTACCGGCTCTGACGTGTGCAGCGACATTGACGGCCTGGTCAAGGCGCTGAAAGAACGCGAAGAGATCATGAGCACCGGTATCGGTTTCGGCATAGCCATCCCCCACGCGCGGCTGCACGGGGTGAAAAAGATGACCTTCGCCGTGGGTATATCCACTCAGGGCATTGATTTTGACTCAATGGACGGGGACCCCGTGCACCTGATAATTCTGGTCGCTGCGGGAGAAAAGCAGCACAAGGAATACCTGCGGCTGCTGTCCACCATCATGGCTGTGTTAAAGAACAACAGCGTCAAAGAAAAAATCATCCATTCAGAAACCGCTGACGATGTCATCAAAGCGCTGAATGAACAATAAGCAGGCCCTTTCCGGAATGCTGGAATCTGTATTTTGAAAAACTAAGCAATAGAGATGGCCACGGAGACTCGCAGCACACAGAAAAAGAAGCATGAGAAGTCTCACGCGGAGGCGCGGAGTACACGGGGAAAACAGTCACAGGGGATTAATTAGAAACCTCTGTGACTCGGTGGCTATTTTATCTTAAAATATGGGAAAGAGTCAATAAGTCTAACGGGGAAACACGAGGTACACGCATGGCTGATCGAGATTATAACCATTCCGAAATCGAATCCAAATGGCAGAAGAAATGGGAGGATGAAAAAGCCTACCAGACCGCCAGAGACAGCGGCAAAGAAAAATTCTACGTGCTTGAGATGTTTCCCTACCCGTCCGGAAGGCTCCACATGGGCCACGTGCGCAACTACACCATCGGCGACCTGTACAGCCGTTTCCAGAGAATGAAAGGATACAATGTTCTGCATCCCATCGGATGGGACTCGTTCGGGCTCCCCGCAGAGAACGCGGCGATCAAGAACAACATCCCCCCGATGAAATGGACCGCTGAAAACATCGAACACATGAAAAAACAGCTCGGGCGCCTGGGCTTTTCGTATGACTGGACCAAGGAGCTCACCACGTATAAACCCGAATACTACCGCTGGAACCAGTCGGTGTTCGTTAAAATGCTCGAGCGCGGCCTCGCGTACAAGAAGAAATCGTCAGTCAACTGGTGCGAGACCTGCAACACCGTGCTCGCCAACGAGCAGGCCGAGGGCGGCATATGCTGGCGCTGCGAGTCAGAGGTCGTGCAGAAGGAGCTGGAGCAGTGGTTCTTCAAGATCACGCACTACGCCGACGACCTGCTCAAAGGCCACGAAGACCTGGCGGCCGGCTGGCCCGAGCAGGTGCTCACCATGCAGCGCAACTGGATCGGCCGCTCGACCGGCGTGACGATCAACTTCAAGACCGAAGACGGCGAAGACTTCCCGATTTTCACGACCAGGCCCGACACCGTGTTCGGCGTGACCTTCATGGTCATCGCGCCCGAACATCCCTTCCTTGAAAAGGTGAGCGACCCCAACGTGAAGGCATTCATTGAAAAGCTCAAGGACCAGTCCATGATCGACCGCACCTCTGACGACAAGGAAAAGGAAGGAATCGACAGCGGCCTGAAGATAATCAACCCCTTTAACGGCGACAGGGTGCCGCTTTTTGTCGGCAACTTCGTACTCATGAACTACGGGTCGGGCGCGATCATGGCCGTACCCGCGCACGACACCAGGGACTTCGCCTTCGCCAAAAAATACGGCATCCCCGTGAAGCTCGTCATTGACAATCCGAAGCAGCCCATAGACGTGAACGCCATGGACGACGCATACATCGACAACGGTGTCTGCGTCAACTCCGGCCCGTTTGACGGCACCCCGAACAGGGACGCCATTGAAAAGATCGCCGACTACTGCGAGCAGAAGGGCATCGGCAGGCGCGAGATCAATTACCGCATCAGGGACTGGGGCATATCGCGCCAGCGCTACTGGGGCTGCCCCATCCCCGTGGTCTACTGCGACACGTGCGGCGCCGTTCCGGTCCCCGAAAAAGACCTTCCCGTGCTGCTGCCGACCGACGTCGACTTCCACGGCGACTCGCAGTCACCGCTCACGAAAATGGAAAGCTTCATCAACACGGCATGCCCGAAATGCGGCGGCCCGGCCCGGCGCGAGACCGATACCATGGACACGTTCGTTGACTCGTCGTGGTACTTCGCCAAGTTCACCTCCCCCGGCTCAGAGGGGATGTTCAGCCAGGAAGACGTCGACTACTGGATGCCCGTTGACCAGTACATCGGCGGCATCGAACACGCGGTACTGCACCTGCTCTACGCCCGCTTCTTCACCATGGTGCTCAACGACCTCGGCATCCTGAAATGCCGCGAGCCGTTCACGCGCCTGCTCACCCAGGGCATGGTCATCAAGGACGGGGCGAAGATGAGCAAATCAAAAGGGAACGTGGTCGATCCCGATGAAATAATCGAAAAATACGGCGCAGACACCGTGCGCCTGTTCATGCTCTTTGCCGCGCCCCCGCAGAAAGACCTTGACTGGTCAGACAAGGGGGTTGAGGGCTCATTCCGGTTCATAAGCAGAATCTGGCGCTTCGTGAACCGGCACAGCGAAAAGTACGTGAGTAACGCCTCGCTCAACGGCGTTGAGCTTTCAGACGCCCTTAAAAAGATACGCATCGAGCTCCACCGGACGGTCAAGATCGTCACCGGCGACATCAGCGAAAAGATGCAGTACAACACCGCGATCGCGCGCATGATGGAGCTGGTCAACGCCCTGTACCAGGCCGACGAAAAGGAATTCGACACCGAAGCGGGAAAGCTCGTCATATCCGAAGTCTTTGACAAGCTGGTCACCATGCTCTCACCGTTCATGCCGCATGCCGCAGAAGAGCTGTGGGAGATACTCGGCCACAAGGACATGCTGGTCTACGGCACCTGGCCCGGCTACATCGAAGAGCTCACCTCGCGCGACGAGATCGAGATCGTGTTCCAGGTGAACGGCAAGATACGCGCCAAGGAACAGGTCCCTGCCGACATTTCAAAAGACGACATGGAAAAAATGGCGAAAGAACATGCGCGCGTGAAGGAGTTTATCGAAGGCAAACAGGTCGTCAAGGTCGTTGCCATTCCGGGCAAACTGGTCAACATCGTGGTGAAGTAATATCCCGGGTGCAGGAAATGGTCGCGACCCTTCCCTGCACCCTTTCAGCGCCGCTACACTGCCGTTTCACCTTCAGTACACCTTCGTTACTGGTTCTATCTTTACTTTTTTCATGAAAAAATGAAAAAAACATGAAGGGGATGTAACCCTTTCGTAATGACTTTCTGCTCCTGCCGGCCCCATGGACCTCATTTACATTTGACGGAAAATCCACAATTACAAGGCCATTTTATACTATTGACCATAATTTTGACTGGACAATTTTATGGTCAATAGTATCTTAATATTATGAATACAATAAACGCATCAAAATTCAAAGAGCAGTGTCTGCATATTCTCGGGAACCTGAACAACGAGGGAATTATTATTACCAAACACGGAAAGCCCGTGGCAAGACTTATTCCAATCGAGGCTGAATCAGCGCAATTAATCGGAACCTTAAAAGGCAAATTCGAGATTAAAACAGATATTTTTTCCACAGGAACAACCTGGGATGCTGAATCTTGACACGCATATTTTCCTCCATGCCCTGCTGGGAACCATAACGAAAACAGAACGCACACTCCTGGAAAACAGCCGGTGGGGAATTTCCTCCATTGTGATATGGGAAATCGCCAAACTCTATCAGCTTGGACGCATTACCCTTGATCCCTCCGATTCCGGATTTAAAACGGTCCTGTCGGGAGTACATATCTGGCCCATCACCCTTGATGTATGTCTTGCAACCTACAGGCTTGATATTAAAAGCGATCCCGCTGATGAAATTATCTGCGCCACCAGTATCACGCATAACATACCCCTGATAACGCGCGACAGGCGACTGTTAAAATCAAAGGTTGTGCCCCTGGCCCATGCTATATAATTTTCACGCAACGGCGTAAAACCGCGAAGAAAAAGGATGCAGGAAGAAGAGCTCCCTGCCTGCCGGCCCCCGGCCCGCTGACGCTCGCCACCCACAGAGGGGGTTAAAAATCCCCCGGCCTGCGGCCACCCCCTTTAACAAAGGGGGTTAAGAGTGCGATAGCGTAATCTTTTTTCTATGCCACCCTTTATCCAAAGGGGGGAGAGGGGGGATTTCACACCCGGCCCGGTTGCTGAACGCCGTCCCGAGCTTGTCGAAGCATCGCCAGCTTTTACTGCACCGCAATATTCTTTAAGCCCCCCTATGGGCGACCGAAGGAAGTGCCGTGGCAGGCTTTGGGGCCTCAATTCTTCTTCCCAAAATTTTGGAAAAACTAAAATTTTATCATTGTAAATTGGCGCGGGAAAGAACATGCTTTTTCAAGCTTTTTTAACAATTGAAACAAAACTTCAAACACGCGGGCTTTATTACCATGTCGAAAACAAACGCCATCAGGATACTTGAATTACAGGGTATAAAATACAACACCTCGGAATATGAGGTGAACGAAGATGAACTGGACGCGGTAAGCGTGGCGCGGAAAATAGGCGCAGACCCGGAAACCGTTTTCAAGACACTGGTTACCACCGGCGATAAAACCGGGCACACGGTTTTTGTCATCCCCGGCAACTGCGAGCTCGACCTTAAAAAAGCGGCAAAGGCCAGCGGGAACAAGAAGATTGAAATGATAAAAATGAAAGACCTGCTGCCGGTGACCGGATATGTCCGGGGCGGGTGCTCGCCGATCGGGATGAAGAAGCTTTTTCCAACCTATATCGACGAGACCGCGCAGCTGTATGAGGTTATACACGTCAGCCCCGGCGTGCGCGGCATCCAGCTCATGCTCTCCCCCCTTGACCTGAAAAACGTCATCAACGCGGAATTCGCCGATCTGGTGTAAACCGGACACCCGGCTTGCCCTGCCCTGTATGGCCGGAATATCATCCAAAAAAAAAGCAAACTCCGGTTGACGATCAGGATCTTTTTTTGCACATTATATTGATTTTTTAATGGAAAAGCAGGGAAGAAACGGCATAATAAATCTAAGGGGCGTGATAGCAATCAGGCGGCCCCTGGTTTTCGGGCTTTCCATTAACGAAGAGTATAATAACCGGGACTGCAGGCCATGAACAAACTCGACACCACAGACCAGATAATGCATCTGGAAAAAGAAAACCAGCTGCTTGAAGAAAAAAACAGGAACCTCGAAAAGAGGCTCAGTGATTATGAAATTCTTCTCAAGGAATACGACAACCTGGTTGAAAAGAACAAACAGCTGTCAAATCTCATTGAAATAAACACGATCATCACCAACTCCCTTGAAAAAAAGGAGGTCCTCAACCGGATACTGTTTCAGGTGAAACGCCTGCTGAACTGCCAGACGTGCAGCATCCTGCTGGTCGACCGCGAGATCAACATGCTGGGGTTCGCTTACCTCGGCAAGGAGGAGGACAGCGAAGCCCTGAAAGACACCAAGCTGCGCATGGGAGAGGGGATCGCGGGCACCGTATGGGAGAACGGCGTGCCCATAATCATCAATGACACGGCAAACGATCCACGGTTTTCAAAAAGGGCCGACCAGAAGGCGAAATCCAGCACGAACTCGATTATCGCCGTGCCCCTTATCGTCAATGGAGAAATCATCGGCGTGGTTGAATCAATCAATAAAATCGACGGGGTTTTCACGCCGTTCGACCTCCAGGTAATGCAGTTCATATCATCCCAGTCGGCCATCGCGATCAAGAACGCAGACCTTTACGATATGGCGATCAGGGACGGCCTGACCAAACTGTTTATCCGCAAATACTTCAGGGAACGCCTTTTTGAGGAATGGCAGCGCTCACGGAGAAACAGCAGCAGCCTGACCCTGGCCATGCTCGACATTGACCACTTTAAAAACGTTAACGACACCTACGGCCACCAGGCCGGCGACCTGGTGCTGAAAGAGCTCTCCGACATCCTCAGGACAAAATGCCGCTCAATTGACATACCGTGCCGTTACGGAGGCGAGGAGTTCACCATCATCCTTCCCGAGACATCACAGGAACAGGCGCGCATCTTTCTTGAAAGAATCAGAAAAACCATTGAATCGCACAGCATCGATTACCATGACAAGGTGATCCAGGTGACCATGTCAGTGGGCTTTGCCACCGTACCGGAACTCGTTCCGGGTGACATCGACTCCTTTATTGAAATGGCTGACAGGGCACTGTATCATTCCAAAGAAACCGGCAGGAACAGAATAACCTACCACGGCGAGATGAATTAAAAGCGGCCTTATTAAATGAAGGCATGAAACCGAAGCTGATGCCTGACTGTATCCGCTTTATCGAAAACCGCGGTTTTTCAGACTTTTAAAAAGTTTATTGATATATTTTTTCACTTCAGTATACTAATTAATAGCACCCATAACTATCGAAACATTCTTATCCCTATAGATATATGGCGAGGGCGAGTTCGTATATCTCTTTGAACGGGTAAAACTCTTTTCACGGTCATATTCTTATTGCCAGGCAATCATGCGGGATTCAAATCAGGTGTGGGACTTATTATTGTATTCTCCTTAAAAATCATGTAAACAGGGGGACAATATGAATTTCATCGACTTTAAGAATCTTCATAGCATGCTTCAGAAAACAGTGGAACGCACTCCTGAAAAACCGGCCTTTTCATGGTTCACTGAACCGGGAAAACGGGAGACCGTCACCTGGCTGGAATTCTATGAACAGGTAAAGCGTGTTTCCAAAGGGCTTATCGCCCTGGGTGTCGAGAAGGGCGACAAGGTGAACGTGCTCAGCTACAGCAGTTACCGGTGGATACTCTCCGATATGGGGATCGTCAGCATCGGGGCATGCACTGTGGGCATATACCAGAGCAACCTTCCTGAAGACTGCCGGTACATCATCGACCACTCGGATTCAGTGCTGGTGTTCGCACAGGACCATACACAGCTCGAGAAACTTTTCGCTATCAGGGAAAGGATACCCCGCGTCCGCAAAGTCATACTCATGCGGGGCGAACACCCTGACAACTGGGTGCTCAGCTACGATGAATTTCTCGCGCTGGGAGATTCGGTCCCGGAAAGTGACTTTATGAAAATGCGCGACAATGTTCACCCTGACGATATCGCGATGATCGTGTATACGTCCGGGACAACCGGCATTCCCAAGGGCGCCATGCTCACCCACGATAACGCGACCTTTAACGCGCAGTCGGTGTCAGGCTGTGTTGATGCAAGCAGGTACACTGAACAGTTCGTCTTCCTTCCCCTGGCGCATATCTATGCCCGCGGTGCCGTTTATTACAGCATCCTTAACGGCCATCACGCCACATTCGCGCGAAGCATGGACACCATCATTGACGATATAAAGGAAGCGAAGCCGCAGTATTTTGCCAGCGTACCGCGAATTTTCGAAAAGGTATATTCAAAGGTGGTGAGCGGCGTTGAGGCAAAAGGCGGTGCGGCGCTGAAAATATTCAACTGGGCCAGAAAAGCGGGGTACCGCGTCAGTGACCTGAAACTGGAACACCGGCCCATCCCGCCGCTGCTGGGCCTTCAATACGGCA
>ERZ795057.3129-NODE-3129-length-11625-cov-6.474244_pt1 | contig 11625 bp, 8 predicted proteins | sample MGYA00375141_ERZ795057 | MGnify/ENA primary metagenome ERZ795057 (study PRJEB30186, sample SAMN05720163) | activated sludge metagenome | isolation source: Anaerobic digester | place: Hong Kong | collected 2015-01-26 ... | reverse complement strand
CGCCGCCGCTGCCGCAGCTCCAACTCCTACCGCTACGCCTCCAAGCCCTATTGTAACTAGATGGAGTGCGTCTTCACCTCCCACAACGGCTTCCAGCTCCCCATCGGATAATTCGGGATTCCGCTCGAAAATGACCTTTTGCATTTCTTCCCGGGTAAACTCGTATCCCAGCTCGTTCCGGGTATAGTGGCTGATGGTTTCGGGATTTTGGAGTTCCCGGATATGTTCGGTCAGTTTCGGATCGTTTTCGAGGTCTTCGTAAAATTTTTCTGCGGATGCCAGAGACATGGTTGATTCCTCCTTTTTGCTTTTGTATGCTTTTCTCGCTTTGCGAAGCGTGAGACAAAAAATAACCTTATTTATTGCTTATTGCACAAAAACGATCCCCGAGGCTCCCTGGGCCCGGAAACGGAAGCTCTTCTGTATTTTTTTAAGAAGCTAGATGTAAACTACAAGTGCAACGGGGCTAAGATTTGCGATATTTAATGATAAAAGCTTTACGCCGCAGCAGCGGCAAACATCGCGAGACATACGCCTACCCCTGCAGTAGCCCCCACCAGCACGCTGAATGTATCCAGCTTTCCTCCCACCACCGCCTCAAGCTCTTCGTCGCTCATCTCGGGATTGCGCTCAAAGACCACCTTCTGCATCTCCTCCCGGGTGAATTCATATCCCAGCTCTTCCCTCACGTACGCAGCTATCTTTTCCTTGCTCCCAAGCTCCTGAATATGCGTTGCCAACGCCTCGTCACGTTCCAACTTCTCGTAAAATGCTACTGCGGATTCCATGGACATGGTACATTTCTCCTTTACGGTTTTTTGTTCAGGCCGCCACGGCGGCTACGACTAGATAACCGACTACACCTCCGATTACTGCTCCGGTAACACCACCGGCACCTACTATGGCTGCGGCAATACCGCCGACGACAAGATCAGAACTGTCGAGCCCTCCTATCACGGCTTCCATCTCCTCATCGGTTAGTTCCGGATTTCGTTCGAAGATGACCTTTTGCATTTCTTCTTGGGTGAAATCGTATCCCAGTTCTTCCTGAACGTAATTACTGATGGCTTCGGGGGTCTGAAGTTCTTGAATGCGGGATATGAGTTCCTTGTCGTTTTCGAGTTTTTCGTAAAAGGTTACCGCTGATTCTTTGGACATGATGATGCCTCCTTTTGAGTTTTCTTCCTGTAATTTTTTATATGTTTTTCTCCTCAAGCAATAACCCGGCGGAATAGAAACGCCATAGAGCTGCCTGGGTTATTTTCGGAAAGATGTCCGGGTTTTTAACAAGATTTCCCAGCTTCGTCTCCTCCAGCATCCGAAGCACCGACGGGAGCAGATCCGGCATTCCCGGACCGTTGTGCCAGAAACCGGTTTTCCGGGTGTGGAAACGCACCTTTTCGGGAATCTCCGGAAAGAGTTGTCGCAGGGGGTACTTGAGCATTCCCTGGGAATAGAGAAAATCCAGTTTGAACCGAGAGACTAGATCCACCATGCCTTTGCTCAAAAAGGGAGTTTCTCCCTCCATGCCGAAATGTCTCGTCAGCCGGTGGTCGTAGTGGAGGAGATACCGCAGGCTTCGGTTCCGAAGCCCCTGATGGCGTGCCTCTTCCCAGCTGGTGGAATCCGCCGCGAAAAACCGCACTCCCGGACGTTCCGCCACCTCTTGCCGGGTAAGCCCCAGAGTTTGGCAGGCCCCTCCGTCGTTCAGGGTTACCCAGCTTTCGGTGCGGGTGAAACTGCGCCTCGTGAGACGAAGCTCCAGGGGGCCGAAGGGGGGGGATTTCTGGTGCAGAGCCTCCCAGGCTTCCGCCTTTTCGGGATTTCGAAGGGCGAGCTTCTTCATGGCCAGGGGGAAGTGCCAGGGATAGCCGCAGAAGAGTTCGTCCCCCCCCTGACCGCTGTAAACCGTGGTGATCCCCTCGTTTTTCATGGCCCGGAGAAGCCGGAATTGAGGCAGCGGCCCCAGGGGAATGTGAAGAGGAATTTCCAGGATTTTGAGCATTTGTTCCAGCTCTTCCAGAGAAACTCTTGACTCTGCTTCCAGAAGAAAGGGAGTTATTTTCAGAGCTTGGGCCGCTTCCAGAGCAAGTTCTTTATCCGGGCTTTCCGAAGCGGCGTAGAGAAAGCATCGAGGAGTGCCCAGGGTGGCCCAGGCGGCGGCCAGGGATGTGGAATCAAGCCCCCCGCTGAGGCAGAGCCCCGCCTTTTCGGGAATCTCTCCCAGGCTTCGGATAAGCTCTCCCCGAAGCAGAGGAAGGGCCTCTTCTCCGAGCTCTTCCCGGGGTTCCGGCAAATTCTGCCGAAGCGTTAGGGATGCTTTGTTTCCCGAAATGTGCAGATCATGCCCCGGAGGAACTTCGAAAACGCCCTCGAAAAAGGTTTGACCCTCGGGAAAAACCACGGTTCCCGCGGCGAGAAAATCTACGAGGGCTTCTCGCCGCCATTTTTTTTCTACGAGTTTGGTGGCGAAGAGCTCTCCGTAGGTGCGTCCCACCAGAACCCCCTCTCCGAAGGAGGCGTAGAGAAGCGGGGATGTTCCCAGAAGATCCTGGGATATTAGGGATTCCCGGTTTCGAAAAATCCGAACCCCCTCCCAGTTTTTTTCAAGACCCGGCATTTTGGGAGGTTCCTTCGTTTTCTTCCTGTCCTCCCAGAGTTTGGCTGATACATGCCCGGGCTACCCGGGAGGCGAGGAGTTCATCCTGAAAATCCGCGAGTTCCATCCCCGTTTCTCCGAGGATTTCGATAAGCGAAGCCTTCCAGGGGAGTTTTTCCGCCCGGAGATGCTCCCGAAGGAGCTGCATAAAAGGGGTGGTGTCGGTTATGATGGCTTCCTCATGGAAAAGCTCCGGATTTTTTCGCAGCAGAGCCTCCCGGCGGGCGGCCTTTTTTTTCCATTCTCCGTATTTTCCCTGGAGCTTCATCTCGTCCAGCAGGGCTCCGGTATTTTTTTCGTGAATGCGTCCCTGCATAAACCAGCGATGTAAAGAATGGATGATCGTTTCTTCCCGGAGAAGCCGGTCCAGATCTTCCCGATCCAGATCGTTTTCTTGCATCCAGTTCAGAAGATCTTCTTCGTTTTTCAGGCCGAACCGACGGCGGAGGCGTTGTTCCTCCAGTTTGAGAAATTCCTCGCGGGGTTCGATTTTCCAGAGAGTGCCCAGCAGAAGAAGGAGTTTGCGGTCGAGTCCCCGGCGGTTCAGATCCTCAGCTTCGGGATGGGCGAAGGTGGCCATATCTCCCAGGCACCATTGCCGGAGAGGCCCCGAAGAGGATGGCACCGAACGATCCCGGCGGTTCAGGGATTTGAAGAGGCTGGAAGAGCTTGCATTTCGGCGAGGGAGGTTTTCTTTTCCATCCGTGTTTTCCAGTGTTTCCATCTCTTGCAGCCGTTTCAGAAGGGCCAGGGTGTCTTCTCGTATGGGGTTTGGTGCATGGGGGAGCCAATTTTCGAAAGATTTTAGATCCTCCCGGGTTATCCCCCGGGAAAGGGCCTTTTCGAAGAGGGCCTCCCAGGTGCGGTGTCGCCAGAAAAGGGTTTCCGCAATTTCCACAAGAATTCCGGCTTTTTTCGGAGAGAGCACCTTCTCCTTTACCGCCCCTTTCAGGGCATCCCGCATAACCACCAGGGGGAGGGAAAGCTGTCGGAATCCCGAGGAGGTGGCTTCCCAATCTCCCAGGACCTCGTCATCTCGCTCCAGCTCCCCCGAGGCAATCCGGCGGTAGATGCTTCCCACTCCCTCCATGCCGTGAGGAGCGAGCTCCGCCGCCCGGTGAGCTCCCGTTGAAGCGGCTCCCACCACGGGAATGCCGAGATTGAGGACGTGGATAATTTCCTTGTGCCAGGTGGGAAGATTTCGGTGAGGAAGCTCACAATCCAATAGTCCCACCCCCCGGGGGCGGAGCTCTTTCACATACCGGAGAAGATCCCCCTGGATTGCTGGAGGCAGCAGGGTGATCTCGCTGCCGGAAAGGTCGATTCCCTCCAGGGAGGGGCCGCCGAAGAGTAGAATTACCACGAGAAATGCTCCTTTCGATGGAGGGGGCTTCCCTCGCCCAAATTCTTTTGAATGGATCGGATTCCCCGATCTCCCGGCCGGTAGTAGGGGAAGATATAGCCCTCCGCTCCGGGAACCACTACCTTCACCGCCTGCACGGGATCTTCCTTCCGGGAAAGCCGGAATACCAGCACCCGGTCCAGCCCCACATTCTTCAGGGCTTCCAGGCAACAGTGCACGTCCTCTTCGAAGGTTCCCTTGGGGGTGTCTTGAAGAGAGGAAAGATCCAGTTCCTCCTCAACTCCCCGGCGCATAATTTCCAGGGCGGTCCGAGCGTCTCCCCGGAGGGAACGCAGGAATTCCTTGGAGGGAACGATGTCCCGAACCCCCGAAAGAAAAACGCATCTCCCCTGTACAGCCTCGGTGATGGCCCGGATCAAGGCGGTTTCCTGTTCCAGGGAGCTCCCCATACCGTGGGCGGTGCTTCCCAGGGAGACGGGATTTTCCAGATCTGCCAAATAGCAGTTCCAAGTGGGAATACCCACATCGGTGCCGTTATCTGCCAGAAGAATTTCGATTCCCGCCCTTCGGATGCGATTCAGTAGCTCCTGGACTCGGGGAAAGGGAAGAGAATCCAGTTTTGCCACTCGAAAGGTCGGAGCGGGATGTCCCTTGGCCCGTCCCGCCAGAATGGAACAGGTGACGGAATCCCGCTCGATGACCTCCAGCAGAGCCTGGGAGATGGCCTCCAGAAAATGAACTCCGCAGGAAAGGCCGTTGGAGCTGCACTGAAAGAGGAGCCCCTCGGAGAGATCTATCAACCGATCTTCCTCGCCTCCGGGAGAAAGGTGTACCAGCTCAAGGGGAAGGGGGATCTCCTCTTGATGCACCAGATCCCATCCGAGAACCCAGGGAATTTCCAGCTCTTCGTGAAAGAAGGAGTGCGGCGTGAGAGCCAGGCCTTCCAGGGGGATCATGGAGTAGGTTTTCGAAAGCTCCCTCCAGGTGCTCCGGAAGAATTCCAGAGGAGCCTTCGTGCCGTACCAGCGTTCCAGGGATTCCCCCGCTGCGGAAAGGCGAGCGGCGGTGGAAGTGAATCCCTTGCCGTGGGCGGCGGTATAGCCGTCGATGCTTGGCCGAAGCACATTGAAGACCGGAATGCCGATGCGATCGAGCTGAGTGATGTCCGAAATGCGGGTCACTCCGGTTTCTTTAAGAAAGGGTTCGAAACGTCTCCAGGCCTCTTCCGCGCTCACCGGGTGTGCCGACGTTCCCTCCCGGTCGACGATTTTGGAAAGCCGGAGTTCTTCTCCCCGGAAAAGAACCGGGGAGGTTTTTCGAAGTTCTGTATTGCAGGGAACCTGAAGCATGGAAATCCATCCTTTCTCCGACAAGAAACTGTTTTCCTTGGTTGTTAAAAGCCTTTTGCAGGTATCTCCTGAGCGTTTCTTGAATAAGTATAAAGCTTTACACAGTGTCAAGGTCAAGGAAAAAGGTGATATTTTTTGATCATAACAATACGTCGTAAAATCGGTTTGCCCGGTTATTGCGAAAAAGAGTCGAAGGCCTCGTCGAAGAAATCGAAAACCACCTGGCTCATGATGCTCCGGTTCTCCGTAAGACAATGGTTGGAGGCTCCTTCTTCTCCGGGAGTGACCACCAGAAGAGCTTTCGTGGTAGAGGGAACTCCCTGGAGGAACATTCTTTGCTGCTCCTGGACATGGGGGTCCGCATATTCCCCCTCTCCGACGATAGAGAGGGCGGGGCAGGTAATCTGAGCGGGGTCGAAGCAAAAACCCCGGTTGGCTTCCACCAGGCCTGAAATGCTATCCATGGGAACTCCCCAGCGCCAGGCGATGACCCGGATGGTATTTTCCTTGAAGGAGGAAAAACCTTGCATTTGTTCTTCCGTCATGGTAGCCACGGGCATGGCGCCGAAAAGCGTATATGCATCCACCACGGCGGAGTTCATGGCGATGGCCTGAATGCGTTTATCGTATTGCGCCGCCTGGGGAACGAAGCCTCCTCCTCCGCTGATGCCGAACATGGCGAGTTTTTCGGGATCCACCTCGGTTTTCGAGAGGGCGTAATCCACCACCGCCTTCAGGGGAATGTTCATATCCGCCCGAAAGACCTTGCCGTCCAAAGGCAGCAGCCCCTGGCCGGGAAGATCCACCGTAAGAAAGTTGTAGCCCCGTTCATGCGCCAGGGGAGCGATGTAGAAAAAGAGATCCTCCGCGAAGGTTTCGCCTCCTCCGATCATGAGAAGGGTCTTGTGTTTTTCCGGTTTTTCCGAGGCTCTCCGGTAATAACCGGGAAGAAGATACCCCTCGAAGGGGATCTCGAAATATTCGAGAGGCGGATTCAGAAGTTTGCCCCCCTTTTGCAGGAGAGAGCGGCTTTTGTTCGCGGTTTCCCGAAAGAGGGGATTTTGAGGAAGCATGGAGATCAGGGCGGCCCGGTAGTAGTAGGAGGCCCGCAAATACTGCTTACGGGCGCTTATGGAATGCCCTTTTTCCAGGCTTGTATCTCCCCGGGCTTCCGCGCGTTCCGCCGTGGCGATCCACTCCTTCTGCCAGCTTGCGGCATTCCCTTCCTCGATGCGCCCTGCGGTGACGAAGGCCTCGCCGATTTCGCATCCTCCGTTTGCGGTGGCTCCAAGAATCAAAGCCAGGGAAAACTCCATTTCGTTATCCTGAAAGTGCATCCGTGTTTGCGATTCATGGGCATCCCAGCCCTCTTTTTTCGGAATTTCTTCCGCCCCCGATGTCCCCGCGGAAAAAGAGAACATTCCTGCCGTTGTGATGGCACATATCCATAGGATGGTTCGATAAATCCTTTTTCTCGTTTTCATTTCTTTTTCCTCCTGAGCAGGCGTTTTTGTATGTAAAACTTGGGCCGTTGAGTGACGACGGGCCGGAGCAGCAAAGCAAGGGAGCGGTTCGACCACTCCGGAGCAGAGGGAACATATAAACGGAGTTTTCTATTAAAAATTCCGCGAAAAATTATTTGTAAAGCCCTCCTATTGCTTCATCTGTTCGTCTATCCAGTTCAAAATCCGTTCGCTGGAAATGGAGGGAGCTCCGTTCTGGCAATGAAACTGGGCACCCTCGGCATCGGAAAATTCCAGGTAGGTTTTCGGAGCCTCCAGGGCATGAAAGAAAATCTTTCCCTGTTCGTAGGAGCCCGCTACCTGATCGTGAATGGAATTTGCTACCAACACGGGGCAGGTGATTTCCTGCAGCACCTCTTTTACCGTGTAGAGCTGGAGGGTTCGGAAAAGCTGAAAAGGAGATTCCTTTTGAAAGGTCCACAACATCTGGTTCATGAACTGTCGAAGTTCCGGATGAAGCTCCATCTCTTCCCGAACCAGAGCGTTGATTTCCGCTTCTGCCGTATCATCCCCCAAATTTTCTCTTACTTCCGGGGGGAACTTGGTCATGAGCCCGTCGAAGACGCTGAAGACCCCGGAATCTACCGCTATCCAGGCGAGACGGTGCTCGAAGGCCGCCGCTCGGGGAGCAAGATAGCCTCCCATGCTGTACCCCAGAAGGCCGATTTTATCGGGATGTACCTCGGGAAGTTTTGTCAGGTAGTCCACTACCGGAGTGATAACGGTCTCCCAGTTATACCGGAAAGGAATCTTCTTTACCCGGATCATCTCTCCCTGGCCGGGGCCTTCGAAGACGAGACAGTTATAGCCCCGCTGAGCTATCTTTTTACCGATGATGAAGTAGAAATCCTCGGCGGTGCCGTCCAGTCCCGTATGAACGATGACGGTAGGCCGAGGGGTTTTCGTGCCGCCGGGCTGAATCCAATAGGCGGGAAGGGTAGTTTCCTCGAAGGGGATTTCGACAAAGGTTATCTCCCCTTCCGAAAGCTCCGCGGCCCGGAGAAAACAGTTTCGTCCCCGCTGCCACGCTTCGAGAGCCCGGGGATCTTCGGGCTGGGAGAGATAGATTTCCGAAGCCCGATAGTAGTTGCATGCCCTGAAGTAGGCCTCCCGGGCGCTTGCCTCGTGTCCCTGGGCCAGGAACTCCCGGGCGGTATCCTCCAGGTGCCGCCCCATCTCGTACCACGAGGCATACCAGCTTTCGGGATCTCCCTCCACGATACGGCTGGTAACGGTAAGGGCCTCCCCCAGATCGGCCCCTCCGGCGGCGATGGTTCCGAAACGCCAGAGGCATTGAAACATGAAGGAGGCATCCTCGAAGAGAAAACTCCCCGGCCCGGGCCCCTTTCGAGATCCCCGATTTTCTTCTTCCGGAGAGGATTCCCGAATTTCCGAGGGAGGATCCGCATTGCCCTGGTAGTTATCCCAGGAAGCCACTTCACCGGATATGTATACTTGTTCCTGTCGGGGGAAATGGGTGTGGATGAAAACCCATTTTTTATCGATTTTCGCAAATCTCTCGATATTGTCCGCAATACTCCTCATGAGCCCTTTGATTTCCGGGGTGGTGAGAAATCCCGGAACGTAGAGATCTACGAAAATCGGGTAATCCACGGTCTTGTTTCCCATGCAATTGATATTGTCGATGCTCTGCCAGTAATAGGTGATGAACTCCTGGGGCAGACCGGTTTCCCGGGAGACTTCCCTGCTGATGCCGGCGAGGATGGCATCCACGTCTTCGCTGAGAGGAAGTGACATGATACGTACCATGGGATCCTCGGAAAGAAGCCCGGAACAGCTCTTTCCGGCGGCTCCGGCTCGATTTGGAAGCATGGGGAGGAGAAGAGCGAGCCCCAGGAGGAGGAAAATAAAAAACGCATGGAACGGTTTCTGAAGAAGAACATGTCTCATTTCTAAATACACCTTCCTTTCCGGTGATGTGCTCGGTGATATGTTTGGCGAGGTGCTTTATTCCGCTGTTTTTCCGCTTTCTTCGGGAGTTATCCGGCCCAGCATTTCCATGGATAGGCTCTGCCCCATGGCGTAGCGCAATCCTGCTCGTGCCGTGTAGTAGGCGTGGAGAGCCCGGTTGAAATCCAGCGCGGTATCCTTGAGGGCGTTCATGGCATCCATCACTTCGAGGGAGCTTCGTGTGCCCTCCCGGTATTTCTCATGAGCCTGGGCAAGACTTGTCTCAGCCTGGATTTTTCCGGATTCCGCCACGTGGAGGCTCTTCTGGGCCTCTTCCAGGGCCAGTAATGCCTGCTTTACCCGGAGGACGATATGGTTTTCCAGCATCTTTCGTTCCGCTTCCCGGGCCTCCCGGTGCCCCCGGTTTTTCTGGAGCCGGGCTGCGGTGATACCTCCGTCGGAGAGAGGAATTTTCAGCTCCACTCCGAGCCTCCAGGAATCCTCCTCGTGAAGAGAGCTTCCTCCGATATTGTATTTTCCCAGAACCGAAAGGGATGGAGCGTTCTCCCGGGCGATGAGGGTGCGTTCCTCCTCGGTACGGAGAATCCGCCTGGAGGCTTCCAGAAGATCTGCTCGGGAGAGAAAAGCCTGATCCACGGCTTTCGTAAAGGAAATCCCTATGGGTTCGTACTCCTGCACATCCTCGACGGTATATTCCAGGGAAAGAGATGGGGGGCGCCCCATGCTGTAGTAGAGAATTCCCCGGCCATCCTCCACCGCCGCCTCCGCCTGAATCAGGCTTATCCGGGCCTTGCTCGCCTCCACCTCCAGGGCGGCTTTGTCGGAAGTACGGGCTTCTCCGAGATAGATTTCGTAACGGAAGAGATTTTCCTCCTGAACCTTGGCGTTCCACCGGGCACGAAGGAGGCTGTAGTAGGCTTTTTCCACCTCGAAGACGATACTTTCGAGAGTCCGGTATTCCTGAAGCCTTGAAATAGCGAGGCTCTCAAGAGCTATGAGGGTTTTTGCGTCGGTACGCCCCCAGTCGAAGATAGGTTTGGAGAGGATGATTCCCGTATCGTAGGCGTTTCCCGGATTGTCTTGAGCCGGCACCTTTTCGCGGTTGTAGGAAAGGGCAAGATCGAGAGTGGCCTCGTTTCCCGTTTCGGCGAGGGAAAGATCTCCCTGAGCCACGACAATCAGAGCCCTTGCCTTTTGTGCCTCCGGGTGCCATCGGAGAGCCTGATGAATGCTTTCCTCCAGAGAAAGACATGTCGTTTTTCCGGGGTTCTCTCTTTGTTCCGAAGAAAAGAGGGGGGCGGAAAAAGATACCGTGAGAGTGAAAGCGAAAATCCAGGCAAGGAAATGAGAGCCCTTTTTGTTCGCTCCCTTCACGAATCTTTTCCGGAATTTTTTCGACAGCTTTTGCATGGGTTCCTCCTTGCCCGAAGGGATTTTTTTATCGCCCTCTTTCGAGAGGGATCTGGATTTTCAATACACGGCTACAGAGTAGCCGAAAAGAGCCTTCAAGGGAGGGGTGATTTTTCTCACCCCCCCTTTAAACCTTGAAATGGCAATGGATAGGAGATTCTTGTCATTCCATGGTATGCTTGAAGAAAGAGAAAAAGCGGGGGGAAAAATTTGTGAAAAGCGTTCTCGGATTGGCAACCATCCTTCTCTGGCAGTGGCTTACCGTTCTGGAAGGGTCTCTTTTTTCGCGTTTTTCCAAAGGCCCTTTTCCGGGGCCCAACATGGAGTATGCCTTTTTTTGTTTGGTCCTTTGCGCTGTCTTTTTTTCCCTGGCCCGCTGGGGGAAATTTTTCAGGGAAAAATGGCTGAGCCGGGGCGTGTGGGCAGCGGCGATACTCATGTCCCTGGCATGGCTTCCCTGGGGCTCCTGGCTTCGGGGGATGTCTCTCGTGGGGGAAATCCTTTTTCTGGCTCTTCCCGCGGTGGGATCTGCGGTGCAGCTGGCCTGTTGGCAATGGCGCCTTTCGAGAGCCCCTTTTTCTCTCCAGGCTCTTTCCTTCGGTTTCGCCTGCGCCTTCCGAACCCTTGTGATTCTTCTTATTCCCTTGTTCCTTCCCTCGTGCCTTACCGCTTTGGCGGTATTGCTTCCTTTTCTCGGGGCTTTCCTATGGACTCCTCCCGGAGGATTTCCTGAAGAACCTCGAAAGAAGAGGATTCGCAGCGGAGAGCGATTCGTGTTCCCTCCCCGGCTGGCCTTCCGGGTACTCTGTTTTTTCGGGGTCTCCGCCATGTTTCTCTCCATACTCCTGGTACGCCAGAGCCCTGCCATGATTCTGGATCAAAAGCTCACGGATCCTCTTTACAGCCTGGGAGCTCTGGGAATGGGATTGTTGCTGTATCGTTTTTCCAGTTTTGATCTCCGAGGCATGTATCCCTGGGCACAAGGCTTCGTGGGGCTGGGGTTTCTTCTCTTCGCAGCTCTTGGAGAGGGACGCCCCTTTCTGCCCTTGGCTTTGCTGCAACTGGGTTTTGGCGTTTTCGGGGCCTATGTCTTTACGATTCTTTTGTACCTGGGTTCCCGGGCCAAAAGGAAAAGGGCCCTTTCGGTGGTTGCTACGGGGCAGGGAATTATTATGGGGTCCATTCTTCTCGGGCTTCTTCTCATGAAGATCATGGAGCTCCTCGCTTTTTGGGGGGAGGTTCCCTTTGTACGTACCGCCAGCCTCCTGGGAATAGGATTGCTCTTTTTTTCGAGCTTCTTCTTTCGGGATTCTTCGGAGAGTTTTGCGGGGTACGATCTCGAGGAAGAGGAGATTGAAAAGTCTTCGGTCCCCGGGGAGGAGGAACTCC
>ERZ795057.3128-NODE-3128-length-11629-cov-11.804303_pt1 | contig 11629 bp, 8 predicted proteins | sample MGYA00375141_ERZ795057 | MGnify/ENA primary metagenome ERZ795057 (study PRJEB30186, sample SAMN05720163) | activated sludge metagenome | isolation source: Anaerobic digester | place: Hong Kong | collected 2015-01-26 ... | reverse complement strand
AGCATGAAAGACAGGACAACCTATCGTAGATTCTATTTCGAAATTCGCAATTCGAGATCCGAAATCGTTTATCTTACATCCTACACCTCATACCCAGGATTTTTTTCGAACTCCGCAATTCGAATCCTTTCCCAGTGCACCCCAAGGGCATTTCTTTCAGGGCACCTAATGCCTGATTTTTTGCCCCCCAAAATCCGCCCCTTTAATACCCCCCTCCCTTTTCAGCAAATGTTCCTCAAATTGCTGAAAATTTCTCTTGACAGGAAGATGTATTTGCCTTAAAGAGACCCCTAATTTGTTTACTACAATAAACTATCAGGCATACTAAAGTGTCTCGGGAGACAAAGTGAAGATCGGCGAAAAGATTAAAAATCTCAGGTTAGCTCAAGAGCTTACACAGGAAGAGCTCGCCAACAGGTCCGATCTCACTAAGGGTTTCATATCTCTACTTGAGAGGGACCTCCAGTCGCCGTCCCTGGACACCCTGGAACACATCCTGAACGCCCTGGATACAAAAGCCAGCGAGTTCTTTACTGATGAGGGTGTAGAGGAGGTGGTCTTCCACCGGAAGCAGCGGATCACCATCAAGAATGAGGAAGAAGATGGTGTGAGGCGGGAGGTGCTCATTGCAGGGGCACAGGACAGAGAGATGGATCTTCTTCTGGTCACCCTTGAGACCGGTTCAAGCACCTACCCGGAAAGGGCACACTATGGCGACGAATGCGGATTTGTGCTTACAGGCAGAATCGTCATCATCCTGGGTAAGGAGGCATACACTGCCGTGGCGGGAGATTCGTTTTATTACACTGCGAACAAGAAACACTGGATTGAAAACAAATCAGATAAAGCGGCTAGGATCCTCTGGATCTCGGCCCCGCCGAGTTTCTGAAACATATTTTTAAAGAAAGGGGGACATACCCATGATATTCAAGACACCTACTACTTATTTTATTACATCAGGGACCTCGGAAGGTTTCACGCTCCTGAATGCTTTTGACGGCGCACTTATGGATGCCGGCATTGGTAACACTAATCTCGTGAGGATGAGTAGTATATGTCCCCCTCATACAACAGAGGTCTTTTCCGTAGACCTGCCGCACGGCGCACTGGTGCCTGTTGCCTATGCATCCATCACCTCCGATCAACCGGGCCAGATCATTGCCGCAGGGGTTGCCATCGCCTTCCCGGAGGATGAGGACCACGCGGGCCTCATCATGGAGTACTCTGCCAAAGACTCCAAGGAGGTCGTCGAGGCCAAGGTGAGGAAGATGGCAGAGGAAGGCATGAAGATGCGCGGCAAGAAGGTCCGCGAGATCAAGAGCGCAGCCGCAGAGCACATTGTAAAGGAATTCGGCGCAGCATTTGCCGCCGTGGTACTCTGGGACTAGCTATTGACCGAACACCTTTCTGGCGGGAGACCCGAAGTAAGGAGCGTACCATGAGCACCTTCATGGCATCGAAACATGACGGGGCCATATGTCTCTTTGGCGCGCCGTTTGACTCCACTGCGAGCTTCCGCCCAGGCTCGCGCTTCGGCCCTGGTGCGATCCGGGAGGTCTCCTATGCCCTGGAGACCTTTTCACCTGTCCAACTCTGTGACCTTGAAGATTGCTCTTTCATGGACAGGGGCGACCTGGAACTTCCCTTCGGCGACCCGAACCCGGCACTCGCGAGTATTGAAGAAACCACACGGGATATCCTTTCTGCAGGGAAGATTCCATTCCTGCTGGGCGGAGAACACCTGGTGAGCCTGGGAGCCATACGAGCCGCTGCGCAGATTTATTCGGACCTGAAGGTTATCCACCTGGACGCCCATGCTGATCTGAGGGAGGATTATCTGGGCATGAACCTGTCGCACGCCACAGTGATGCGCCGGGTGCTGGATCTCCTGGGTCCGGACAGCGTGCGGCAGATCGGCATCCGATCGTGCACCAGAGACGAGCATGAAACCGTAACCAGGCTCAAATCATCGCCCGAACAGATCTCTTCGTGGGCAGGGACGAAGCCCTGCTACCTCACATGCGACATCGACATACTGGACCCTTCCGTCCTGCCCGGTACCGGCACACCCGAGCCCGGCGGACTCATGTTCAACGAACTGACGGACATCCTCATCTCCATTATCTCCAGACTTCACATCGTGGGCATCGACGTTGTCGAACTCGCCCCGCAGCTTGACCCTGCAGGGGTCTCTGCAGTCGTGGCGGCAAAGGTGGTGAGGGAATGTCTGATAGCACTTAAAAAGCAGGCTGAGAAAGGCCCGCGATCAGTAATGGGTCTGTAACTCGGATCCTTACAAAGAAGAGGAGCTCAATCATGGATAATATACTGATTATTGGTGCAGGAGCCGCAGGTTCCGTTGTGGCGAAGAAATGTGCCATGAACCGTGAGGTCTTCAAAAAGATCCACCTCGCATCGAGAACCCTGGATAAGTGCCTGAAGGTTCAGAAGGAATGTGCTTCCGCCATCACCGTGTCCCAGGTGGATGCAGACGATACGGCGCAGGTCATCAGCCTGATCGAGGAACACAACCCCGATGTCGTGGTCAATATGGCCCTGCCCTATCAGGACCTGCCCATCATGGATGCATGCCTGGCAACGGGGGTGCACTACCTGGATACAGCCAACTATGAACCCAAGGACGAGGCCAAATTCAGCTACACCTGGCAGTGGGCGTATCAGGACCGCTTCAAGGAAAAAGGGATCATGGCGGTGCTCGGCTGCGGTTTCGACCCCGGAGTGATAAGCATCTACTGCGCCTATGCCCAGAACAATCTCTTCGACGAGATCGAAACCATCGACATCTTCGACTGCAATGACGGCAGCCACGGCAAGGCCTTTGCCACCAACTTCAACCCGGAGATCAATATCCGCGAGGTCACGCAGCGTGGAAAGTACTGGAAGGATGGAACGTGGATCGAGATCGATCCGCTCAGCATCTCCTGCATGATCGATTATCCGGAAGTGGGTCCCCGTAAATCGTATCTGATCTACCACGAGGAAGAGGAATCCCTCGTGCTCAATATCAGGGGACTGAAAAAGATCCGTTTCTGGATGACCTTCTCCGACAACTACATCAAACACCTCGAGGTGCTCCAGAACGTGGGGATGACGAGGATCGACCCGGTCATGTACAATGGGGTCGAGATCATCCCCCTCCAGTTCCTCAAGCACCTCCTCCCCGAGCCGTCTTCTCTGGCAGTGGACTACACCGGGAAGACCTCTATCGGGATAATTCTCAGGGGAACAAAGGATGGCAAAGAGAAGTCGTACATCATCTATAATGTGTGCGATCATGCCGAGACCAACCGTGAGGTGGGGGCCCAGGCCGTCTCCTACACCACGGGTGTGCCGGCCGTGACCGGTGCCATGATGATGATGAAAGGGATCTGGAGCGGCACGGGTGTATTCAACGTGGAACAGCTCCCGCCCGAGCCATTCCTGGAAGAGGTAGCCCGGCAGGGCCTGCCCTGGCATGTTCAGAAACTCGATGCCGGGGCCTACAAGGAACTCTCTGCACTATGACAAAACTGCCGCCGCTTCTCGAAGCGGCACTCCCAGGGATAACCACACCGGCCTATGTGGTGGATATGGCCGTGCTCAAGCAGAACATGGCCACGGCCGCCCACATCCGCGCAGAAGCCGGGTGCCGGGTTCTCCTGGCCACCAAGTCCTTCGCCCTTCCGGCCGTGTTCCCGCTCATGAGCGAATACCTCGACGGCACAACGGCCAGCGGGCTTCATGAAGCACGTCTCGGCAGGGAAACTTTCGGAAAAGAGGTGCACGTCTATGCGCCGGCCTATACGAAAGACACTCTCCGCGAGCTCCTGAAGATCAGCGACCACATCTACTTCAATTCTTCAGACCAGCTCAGGCGATTCCTCCCTGAGGTGAAGGCCGCCGGCAGGGACAAGTTGGTAGGCATCCGTATCAACCCCGGGTACTCCAATGCAACACTGGGCGGGCACCTCTACGACCCCTGCTCGCCACGTTCTCGTTTCGGCGTGCTTGGTTCAGACCTGGATGATCTTCCGTGGGAGGAGATCGACATCCTCCATGCCCATTCTCTGTGCGAGTCGCTGCATGACGGTTCCGTGGGGCTCATCGAGCACGTGGCCCGGGAATTCACCCCATACATCTCCCGGGTCAAGGCGGTCAACTTCGGCGGAGGGCACTTCATCAACAAGGCGGGGTATGATATCGAGGCGCTCATCAGGGCTATACGGGATTTCCGCACCGCCTTCGGCGTCGAGGTCATCCTGGAGCCGGGAAGCGGCCTTGTGGTGGATGCCGGGTACCTGGTGGCCACTGTGCTGGATGTGATTCACAACGAGACCGATATCGCCATACTCGATGCATCGGCCTCATGCCATATGCCCGATGTCCTGGAGGTGCCGTACACGCCGCCGCTTTACGACGCCGCTGAACCCGGGGAGAACACCTTCACCTTCATCCTTGCCGGCAATACCTGCATGGCAGGCGATATCATCGGTGAGTATTCGTTCCGGGAGCCTCTCAAGCCCGGAGACTCTCTTGTGTTCGGTGATATGCTCCAGTACAGCTTCGTGAAGAACAACACCTTCAACGGAACTCCACTGCCTGATATCGCCCTGCTGCATGAAGACGGACACTACGAGGTGGTACGCCGCTTCGGGTATGATGATTTCAAAGACCGGCTGTGCTGAATCCAGGGAACCTGTGTAAAGAAAGAAGTCATAGGGTCTAAGGTGCAAGCTAAAGGCACTGGGCACTAGGTGCCCTGAAAGAAATGCCCTTGGGGTGCGTTAGGCGTTGGGTAAGGACAAAAAACAGTGAACAGTAAACGGAAAGCAGCATTCTTATCTGCTTACGGCTCACGGAGTGACCGATATTTTTAACGTGCAGCCGTCTCCCTGCACGTTAAAAGAAAAATCTTTTCTCTGCGTTCCCTGCACCTGAGATCCTGTTCCTCAGGTCTTGTACTGGCCAGGCTGTTTCATTCAGCGCTCGGCCTCAACATCAGTGTTGTTCTGCAGTGCTCCCGGATCGCATCATTGCTGAACCACCAGTAACGCTGCTCGCCATTCATGAAGGCATCCACCTGGTCTTCGCGATGAGGGTCGAATACCCGGGCAGAGACACCGCCAGGAAGCACGGCCAGCACCTTGTCATTATCTCCGAGATCCGCCACCATGCGAAGCGATGCGGAAATGAACACCCCATAAGGTTTGTCAAATCTATAGATGGCACTATAGAGCGTCTCACCCGATCCGCCCATGGGGTGCGAACCTGCGCCGAGGATGCCGGACCCGAACCCGGACCGCCTGATCGGGCTCACCAGGGTGAGCCGGTGAATCTTTCCCCAGCGCCATTTCTCAGGATTTCTGCCCAACTCTTCTGCAAGGTCTTTCCGTGCTTTCAACGCGGCCTCGTGGAACAGATCGTCCCGCGCTTCTACAGTGTCGGAAGTGGTGATGTCGTCAAACCATACCGAAGTGCCCTCCAGTACCATTTTCTTGAGCCGTTCCTGCCAGAAGTACCGTTTCTTGAGCATGGTGGTCGCGGTCTTTTCTCCCAGTTCATCTGCAAACACACTAAATGCGAATGCACGGTACACCGACTGGAATATGGCAGGAGCAGCCAGGTCAGGATCGTCGTTATAGGTCCATTTCTCCAGGATGTCAGCCATGTCCTTTGTGTCGTCATGAGCTGCAAGGGCGGCAGCCATCACGGGCGCGATCTGTTGCGCCATGAGGTTCCTCGTGTCGCGCTGTATAGCCCAGTGATCACTCACTGTTTTGACCCCCGGTGTGTTCAGCACTTCAGAGAGCCTGCGGTAACGGAACGAGGTCGCGGCATATGACGAATAGTAATATGGATAGTCTGCCGGGACTGTCAGGTGGTTGCAGGTACCCACCCACCCCCTGCCGGGATTGTAGGCATGGGGCATCTCGTCGTAGGGGATCCACCCGCTCCAGTTGTCGATGCTGTCCCTGACCAGGCAGGGCACCGTACCGTCTCCGGATGAACGGATCGGAATCGTGCCTGAAACATGCCATCCGATATTGCCGCTGGTGTCGGCAAACACGAAGTTGAGCATGATGAAGCTTGTCTTACTGAGCGCATCTCGCACATCGTAAACCGTCTTTGCTGTGGATATTCTATCAAGCCCGACACCGGACCCCATGGTTTCGAAGGGCGACCAGCGCATGCTGATGACCTTTTCGGTATCGAGCCCCGGCATGACACCGGAGATGACAGGCCCGCGCCTGGTGAGCCTGATTGTAATATCCTCTGTGCGAAATCCATTCTTTGCTTCCTTGTCCCTGATCTTCAGTGTTTCCCTCAGCACGGTGAACGGGATCGAAAGACTCCCTTCCAGGTAGCGTGCCGGGTCGTTCGGATCGATGGTTTCGACGTAGAGATCCTGGGCATCGGCGTAGGCATTTGTCACGCCGATTGCAATGTGTGTAGTGCGCCCGATCACGATCCCCGGCGTGCCGGGAACACCCGCGCCCACGATGTGGACATCAGGCGTAATGATCCCTACCGGGTACCAGGGCCCGGGAAGGATATAGGCCTCGAGGTGCGGGTCATTGGCCACTACGGGTTTGCTGCTCGGGGAGTTCTGCGGACCTACTGCCCAGTTGTTACTCCCCACGTTCAGCATGCCGTGATCGAGGCAGGCCATGAGTACTTCGTCATTCATAAGATCGATGCCGAGCGAGGCATACCGGGAAGCATCTTCTGAGCGCGCAGCAGTCGCCGCGTCATCGGGGTTGATATTGATGGGAAAAATCTCCCTTGCCTTCTCGATCCCGACCTGCTCGATGAGCATCTGTGCAATGATCTCGGTGTCCATGTTTCCTGCAGAATTCCAGCCCATGAGGTACATGACGGCGAGGGATTCCTCGATACTCCAGGGAGATGGGGATATGCCGGCCAGCTTGAACTCCAGCGGATAGGTGTCAGAGCGGGTCCTGATATAGGCATTGACCCCTTCCAGGTAACACTCGAAAAATCCCCTGGTCGCATCGTCGAGGATAGCGGCGTGTTTTCGGGCGTTGCGTAAGAAACCGATGGTGCGCATCCTGGTATCCAGCGGCACAGCCATTTCTCCAGCGAGCTCGGAGATCCTGCCCGTTGCAAAAAGCCTGGTGAGCTCCATCTGGAACAGGCGGTCCTGTGCCGAGACAAACCCGTGGGCCATGATTGCGTCTTCGATCGTGTCCGCGTAGATATAGGCCATGCCGTATTCATCACGCATGACCTTCACTGGGCTGTGCAGTCCCTCCAGGGAGATCTCGCCTTCTTTCTGAAAATTGTTGAGTGACGCACAGCCGGGAAGAATCATGAGAATTATGAACACAGCCAGAGAACTTATTGGACAGGAAATTTTCATACCCAGCCTCCTCATTACAGAGAAACTCTATGAATTATAATAGCCTCGCAAAGCCTTTTCACAAGTCTTTTGCCAGGGATATGACGTAGTCGACACCCAGGCCTACAGTCATCGCGGCTGGAAGCCGCTCCCACGAATAAAGAAGGCATTGGGTATTGACAAAGGTTTGTTTACAGCTCACGGAGTGACAGAGGATGAGGGTGTTCAGCTCTGCCGGAGTTCGTCTTTGATCACCTTGCCGATTCGTTCCAGGCGGTAGGGTTTTTTCAGATAGGCACCGGCGCCAAGATGCAAGGCCTCGCGGACCCGCTCGGTCTCGGCATAGCCGCTGGCAATGATAGCCTTCTGCAAAGGCCTGTGTGTAAGGATTTGCCGGTAGGTATCCAGGCCGTCCATTCCGGGGTCCATGATCATGTCGAGCATCACCAGGTCTGCACTATGCATCTTCAGATATTCGACAGCATCTTCACCGCTTGGAAAAGACACCACCTTATACTTCAGAGAAGTGAGGATCTCGCTGGCAATCATGCGCTGTTCTTCTACATCATCCACCACCACAATGGTTTCGCCTTCTCCCATGAGCTCATCGATATTCTGCGGACAGGCCTGCTGGACCACCTCCGTGCTGACCGGGAAATAGAGGGTGAAGGTGGTACCTCTGTCCTTCTCGCTTAGGACATCGATATATCCATGGTGATCCTTCACCGTACCCCAGACCACTGCCATACCGAGCCCGGTTCCGCTGCGGCCCATGACCTTTTTGGTATAGAAGGGTTCGAAGATTCTTTCCAGGTCTTCGGCCTCGATCCCCACTCCGGTATCACGAATGGTAAGAATCGTGTACACTCCAGGTTCTATTGATTCATAGCCGCGAACAGGTTTTTCGACGTATTGATTTTCGGTGATGATATCGATCACCCCGCCCTGGGGCATGGCCTCGGCGGCATTGATGACCATGTTCATGACAACCTTGATAAGATGTACGGACGACCCTTTAATGTTCAAAAGATCCTTATCCAGAGAGGTTCTTACGGTGACACCCGTATGCCGGGAGTGCACCCAGGCCATCTCGGGACTCTCGAGGAATTCTTCGATAATACTGTTGAGACTGACCGTTTCCGTCACTGTCACTCCCCGGCGCGTCAGGGTGAGGAGGTCCTGCACAATATCGGCTGCACGCAGTCCGGCCTTGGAGATCATCTCCACCTTTTTCCGCATCGGGTTGTCAGCCTCGAGTTCATTCAGGAGCAGCTCCGGATAACTCACAATACCCGAGAGGATGTTGTTCAAATCGTGGGCCACTCCTCCTGCAAGGGTGCCGATCAGCTCCATCTTCTGCGCTCGCTGCAGCCGGGTCTCCATGACACACCGCTCATTTTCCGCCCGGCGGCGTTCCTCGATTTCCTGGACGAGCTTTTGATTCGACTCGCTCAGTGCAGCTGTCTTCTCGGCAACAAGATCGGCCAGATGATCCCTATGTTGCGCGAGTTCCTCCTCAAGCCGCCTGGCTTCCGTAACATCGCGGGCCACCCCGACGATAAAACGCTCATTTGTTACCGGATTGACCAGCAGGGTTTTTTTCGTTGATATCAGTCGTTTCCTTCCCGTGCTGGAGGTAATCGTATTCTCGTTTATGCTCGGCTTTTGGTTGGCCAGTATCCCGGCATCGATCTCGTTGAACACCCTTGCTTCATGCGGATCATGGATCTGATGGTCGGCCTTGCCGATCAGTTCTTCTCGCGACATATCCATGAGATGGCAGAAGGCATCGTTGATGATGATCAGTTCCGAACGGTCGTTCTTGACAAAGATGGGATCCGCAGCGGTATTGAGGATGGCATCGAGAAAATTACGGGCCCTATCCTCCCTCTCCTTGACTTCTGTGAGCCTTGTGAGCACCTGATTGAAGGCCTGACCCAGGGCCCTGAATTCGGTATAGGGAATCCGTCCGGTCTGCAACAGTCTGCTGAACGGCTCATCAGCGATGGATGACATCTGTGTCACCATATCGGTGAGCGGTATGGCCACCTTTCGTGCCAGCATCGAGGACATGAAAAGGGTGAGTATGGTTACGACACCCAGCAGGCCGCTCAACATAAGGATCAATGAATGCTTGCGGTCATAAAGAGGCTTTGAAGAAACAGCATAGACAAGTCCCGGAAAATCCTTCAAAGATGTTACAACCATGCCGGGAGAATTCTTACCCAGTATATCCGATATTATATCAATTTCGGCGGGACTTTTCAGAATGTCCCGGGTTTCGAGATTGACGAGATCCGTGCCGACCCGGAAGTATATACCATCGGCTTTATTGCCCACCACCCGCTCCCAGAAGGTTGTGTCCCGTGCAAGGTCATATACCGCAAACAGGGTCCCGAGGCGTTCGTCCCTGCGCATCACCGGTACAGACCAGATGCTCACCAGTGAGGATTCGTCGAGGGAAATAAATTGTCTGCACTGGGCTGTATCATCCATGCTCAGTGACTGCAGATAGCTTGTACGTTCTTTGCCGGGAACTGTCGCGCAGGGATAAAACCGCCGGGTCTTGTGATTCAGAAGAATGATCTCGGTCCCTTCGGGAAAAGCTGAATTGATCGCGAGCTGTTCTTCAAGCCGTTTATCCATCCCAAGCATGAGGTTCACCCGCAGGGAGTTGTCGAGAGAGAATTCGTAGAGCTTCGATCCGATCATGGTGAACTGCCCGTGCAGAATCATGTTCATTTCTGCCTGGCGCGCTCTGATCTCGTTGGTGAATTCCTTGCTCATGGATCGGCTAAGCACCCAGTACAGGCTTCCCATGACCAGTGCCAGGGAGATCCCCATGAACATGAGCAGAGAAATGAACAAGAATCGGGAAAATCGCTCCTGGGTAAAAGAAGTCATCTTTGTTTAGTCCGTATAGACCTCATCGGCGGAAAGAATCACGTCTTTGGGTATATCAATACCCAGCTCATTAGCGCGTCGCAGGTTAAAGGCAAGCGCATAGCGCCCTGCATCATCGATGGCGATCCCGGCGGGGTTTTCTCCCTGCAGTATTTTGACAACCATTACACCCGACTGCTTCCCCATGGCAAAGAAATCCACTGTCGCGCCGCCGAACAGGCCCAAACGCGAGAACATGTAATTGACTGCAAGCTCAGGTTTGGTGGAAACCCGGGTTGTCCAGGAAATGATCTGCTTGGCCGTATAGCTCTTTCCGTCCTTGTCCTTCAGAAGCAGGGCCGCAGGATACAGAGCACTGACGGTGCTGTCCCGGTTGACCCTGTGTATCTCCTCCTGATAAGCCTCCCAGCTGTCCACGACTGTCAAACCCCAGGCACATGGCGGCGGATCGACGGCAATCTCTTGTTTGATCTGTTCGAATATTGCCCGGCCGGTGACAGAGGTGTCTACAATGAACTGAACCTTCCGCACACCGGGAAAGAGACTGCTGTGAACCCTGAGTGCGTCTGATACATGCAGCTTCTCATACACTCCCGTTATGTTGTGGCCTGGAGCCTCGCGGGAGTTCATGAATGGTACCCGGGCGTTGTAATTCTCCAGGAGGTTATTCACACCACAGAACACAACAGGGAACGAAGCATCGGCATAGGCAAGCCCCACTGAAGAAAAGGCGTTGTCGTCAAGCGTAACCAGCACATCCGGTTTGAACGCATCGATCATGTTCCTGGCAATACTCGCCTCACGCTTGATCAGCTCAGGGGTATTGTTGCGCTGTTTGGTATCCATGAAGTACACTTGAAGTTCAAGGTTTTCCCCTTCATGATACCCGGCCTGACGCAGGGCGGAAACCACACCGTCATGCTGGGGCTGACCGCACACATGGTCTTTCTCGTAACTGTGCAGGATAAAGATACGTGCCGCATACAGGCTGGAGGTCTGTGCCAGAAGGACCAGGAACATCCCTGTCAGCAAGGTCACAATCCATTGTTGGCGTCTTTTCATTCTCTGCTTCCTCGATGTGTACGACCCTACTGAAGGTCGTATCAGTATTTTCAAGTTTATCGGTATCCTGTTTGATTTTCTTAAGTTACAATCCAGGTGGGATGATATGGCAATTACTCACTTTGATAACAATTTTTACCACAACTACTGAATCAAGGATGCAAAAACCGGGGGGCGAGTCCTTTGCCAGGGAGCCGACATAGTCGACACCCTGGCCTACAAACTACAAACTTCCTCGTCATTCCCGTGCAGACGGGAATCCAGATCACTTTTCCTCAACATCGCGGCTAAAAGCCGCTCCCA
>ERZ795057.3126-NODE-3126-length-11636-cov-4.831793_pt1 | contig 11636 bp, 11 predicted proteins | sample MGYA00375141_ERZ795057 | MGnify/ENA primary metagenome ERZ795057 (study PRJEB30186, sample SAMN05720163) | activated sludge metagenome | isolation source: Anaerobic digester | place: Hong Kong | collected 2015-01-26 ... | reverse complement strand
GTCCATGGCGTTGAAGTAATACCTGTCGATAAACCCGGCCTTCCAGAACTCGTTGAACACCTTATAGCGCTCATAGCGGGCGAAGAACGCGGGAATCCACACGTCTTTTTCCTCAACATAGTAGTAGGAGCCAAGATCAAAGTCGGGATTGATGTTGGAGAAGAAGTTGGACAGCTGCGGGCCCGTCATCACGACGCGGTCCGGCCAGGTTTCCTTGATGAGCGCGCAGAAATCATACCACTCTTCCACCGTGGTGGGGAGCTCGGGAGACCCGAGCGCTTCGTAGTCCGAAACGCGCATGAAGGTCGCGCCGTAGGTGTAGGTCACGGGCTCCACAAAGTCGGCGCGCGGGATCGCCCAGTAAACGCCGTCCTTCTGCGCCTTCTGGAAGAAGGGCGTCGGGTCTTCGTAGAGCAGTGCGTTGAGGTAGGGATAGTCCGACAGGTCTTCCGGAATAGAGCGGATCAGGCCCTGCTCCACCCAGTCCCAAATCACGTTCTGGCCCGTGCCGTCAAAAATAAACATGTTGGGCAGGTCGTCCGTCGCCGCCCACAGCGAGATCTTGTCGACATAGTCGGCAATGGTGATGGGGCGGTTGACCAGGTCGATTTGAGCGGCGGCTTCAATGGCGTCGGCAAGCGCGTCGTCATTATCGTCCAGGAAGCTGTACACTTCGCCGAGTTCCCAGAATGAAAACTCAACCTCCGGCCATTCTTCCTCTCCGGAGCTTTCCGCCAGCACCGTGCCGCTGAGAGATACCAGCAGCATGACCGCCAGCATGGAGGATACCAGCTTTAGAATGCGTTTTGTGTTCATGGTAGTTTTCCTTCCTTAAAAATTTTATTTCATTAAGGGAAGTTCTATCCCTTAATAGAACCAATCATAATGCCTTTGACGAAGTACTTCTGCAAAAACGGGTACACACACAGGATAGGCAGCGTGGTCAGCATCACCATGGCCATCTGCATGGACCGGGTATAGATTCTCTGGTTGCCGCCAAGCGCGCTGAGCGCCGACTGGTCCAGGCGTTTGGAATCCATGCTGATAAGCATCTCGCGCAGGTACAGCTGCAGGGGTTTCTTATCGGCCGTGCGGATATAGATCATCCCGTTGAACCACTCGTTCCAGCGGGCCACGGCATAAAAGAGGGTGATCGTGGCGATGATGGGCATCGCGATGGGGATGATGATGCGAAACAGGATCGTAACATCGCTCGCGCCGTCGATCTGCGCGGATTCCGGCAGCGCGTCGGGTATGGAGCCGAAGAATGTTTTCATCAGGATCATCCAAAACGGAATGATGCCCAGCGGCAGGATCATGGAGAAAAGCGAATCGATCAGCCCGAGCCCGCGCACCAGCAGGTATGTGGGGATCAAGCCGCCGGAGAAGAACATCGTAATCAATACCATGTTGATGAAAAATGTTCTGCCGTAATATCCCTTGCGCGAGAGCGCGTATCCCATCGATACAGTGAGCAGCATATTGTAGGTCGTGCCGACCACGGCGACAAACAGCGTAACCAGAAAGCTGTTTTGAAACGATTCGCTGGCCAGCAGCACCTGGTAGTTCGCAAACTCAAATTCCGGCGGGAACAGGTAAAACCCGAACGACGTGGAGTACTTATAGGGCAGGACGGAGATCACGAAGCAATTGTAAAACGGATAGAATATGCTCACGGCGCCGATCAGCAGTACGACGCGAATGAGTATATACGCCCACAGCGAGGTCTGCGTCTTCGCCAGCTTTTTCCTGAGGGTTAAGTGCCTGCTCATCGCTTAATAAATTCCTTCCTCGCCCATCAGCTTCGCGCCGGCGTTGGCGGCAAACAACAAGGCGAAGTTGATGACCGCCTTAAACAGCGTAATCGCGGTGGATTGCCCGAAATTCGAGCCGGTGGAAAACGCCCTGCGGTAGATATAGGTATCCAGGATATCCGACACCTCGTAAACCGACGGATTGTACAGAACGAAGATCTGGTCAAAGCCAGCGTTCATGGTGTTGCCGACCGCCAGGATCAGCATAATCGCGATTGTCGGGCGGATACAGGGCAGGGTGATATACCAGGTCTGCTTCCAGCGGGAAGCCCCGTCCAGCACGGCGCTCTCGTAGAGTTCCTGGTTGATGGAGGTGATGCTGGCAAGGAAGATAATCGCACCCCAGCCCATGCCCTTCCAGTTGGACGAGATGTAAAGCAGCGGCCTGAAAAACGAACGGCTGGTTAAAAGCGCCGTTTTTTCGCCGCCGAGCGAGACCAGGATATAATTGACAAAGCCGTTGTCCGACAAGAGGTTGAATATCAGGCCGTATACGATGATCCAGGACAGGAAGTACGGAAAGGTGTAGACCGTTTGCAGCACCCGTTTGCCAAGCCTGCCGTTGATCTCGTTGAGCATCAGCGCCAGGATGATCGGAACGGGGAATTCAAATACGATACGCTGCAGGCTGATGACGACGGTATTGCGCAAAGACCGCCAGAAATCCGGCTGCGCAAACAGCTTTTTGAAGTTTGTCAGTCCGATCCACGGGCTGCCCAGGATTCCGTCGCTTGCCATGTATTTCTTAAACGCCAGGGTGATGCCGTACATAGGTATGTAATTGAAAATAATGATAAACAAAACGCCGGGGATCAGCAGCAAATAGATAAACCGATGCTTCCATAGTTTCGCCAGCACCCTGTCTCTGCGGCGCTGCCTTTGCTGTGATGTGGATAATAACATGAGCTTGTCCCCTTTGCGGTTTTGCGTGGCGGGTGTGAGCGGCGCTTTGCCGCCCTTACGCAAATCAATACGGGCGAATCGTTTCAGTCAATGGAGAAGCTGTCGGCCTCCCCGGCAAACGACTCGATCTTTGCGGCGGCATCCGTAAGATAAACAACGGCAAAGATACCGTCGTCCAGGCTGTACATGGTCTTGAGCATGGGATTGATCTCCAGCATTTTCGCTTTTACGTCCCTGCTGTCGTCCGCCACGGCTTTTCCGGTGATGCGGATCCATTTCCCGTCCGGCGCGACGCCGCAGATTTCGATTTTGGGATTTTCCGTCATCTGCCGGTAAACGGCCTTTGTATTGTTTGTGGCCAGGCAGACTTTGCCGTTGATTTCAGCAACGGCGCCGAATGCGCGGACCCTCGGTTGGTCCCCCTCCGCGGTCGCGATATAAAACGTTTGGCAGGTTTTGAGAAATTCCACGGCTTTGTTCATACGATACGCTCCCCAATAACAGTATTATTTTGATAGTTACCTTTTATTTACCGTATAACCACTATATCATAGTATCACCAATAGTCAATATACTAATATTTATTTTTGTTAGTACCATTTGCAATAGTGGTACGCCAATGATATAATGGTTAGGACAAGGGGGCGACCATCATGGAATTGAAAACGGGAACGCTTTCGGATTTATACGGCAAGTGCCCGTACGTTACGACGCAAAAACTCTTATCCGGCAAATGGACGGTGATGATTCTCTACTTCCTGAGCCAGGGCACCCACCGCTTCGGCGAGCTCAATAAAAAGATGAACGGGATTTCACAGGCAACGCTGACTTCCCAGCTTCGGATGCTTGAAGAAGCCAAAATGATACAGCGTATCGTCTATGCGGAAATTCCGCCCAAGGTAGAGTACCGGCTCACAGACCTCGGGAAGGAGTTTTCTGTCGTTCTGGACGCCATTGACAGCTTTGGCAATACCTATATAAAGCACGTGTACCGCTAAGCCTGCAGCGCCCTGCGGACGATTTCCCCGGGCGGGACGTACCGGTCCCCGCCGATAAGGTCAACCATCGCGCCGCTCACGCCGCTTGCCCAGCCATTGGTAAAGGCAGGCTGGCTGAACGTGGTGTCCGCCGCCTGCGCCTCTTTTGAAACGCCAAGTCCGCTGAGATACGCCCGGTATTTTTCCGGCGTGGTTTCAATATACCCGACCTGCTTACCGGATACCTCGGTAAGCATTTTCGCTATATCCCGGTAGGTGTACGCATGCGGCGCGGTGATCGTGTACGTTTTGTTTCCGTGCCCCTGCGTTGTCAGCACCGCGGCCGCGGCTTCCGCCATATTTTCGCGCAGTACGAAGTTAACGCCCGCGCCCCGGGCAAGCGACATCAGCTTGCCCGTGTCCACCGCGCGCCGCAGCGCGGCCGGCGAGAGAAAATAATCCGCGTAAAACGTGTTGCGCAGGAAGGTGTACGGTATGCCGGCCGCGCGAATCATCGCCTCCGTTGCCAGGTGAACGGTTTCCAGCCCGAAGAGGTTTGACGCCCTGTCCGGATAGGCCATGGAGGTGTACACGATATGGCTGATCCCCGCCTCCCGCGCCGCCCTGACAACCGCCAGATGATCCGCAATCCGCTGCAGATTATCCATCCCGCCGCCTGAAATAAACAGCAGTTTCTCAGCGCCTTTAAGCACAGCCGGGCCGAACGTTTCCCCGGAATAATCCCCGCCGCGGCGCAGCGCTACGTTCGTTTCACCAAGCGTTCCCGGTTTGCTGCGGTATACCGCGATGATATCGTCCGGGCGAACGCCCCGCCCCAGCAGCGCATGGACAGCGGAAGTGCCATAATGACCGGACGCTCCCAAAACCGCTATTTTTGCCATGATCATTCTCCTGAATAAAAAGCGTATAGGTTGCTTTTCTATTGTATCTATGATAATAGCATATATATTATATAATTATAATACAAATATTTAGTATTCTAACTATTATTAATGATAGTATTGCTTGTCATGGCGCGGGCAAGCCCGCCGCGCCCTAGGTAAACGCTGATTAAATCCCCCGCACGCTGCCGGTCGCGTTTTCACCGGCTTGTGCCTGCGGGAGCTTCGACGTAGCGCTGCTACTACTTAAGCGGCCTCGCCCTTCGCTTCGCTTACGCGAGGCTACGCGCTTCATTTGCTCCGCAAATTTCGGGCGCTAGTCGGGCGTTGCCCTCCCTTTTTGGATTTTGCATACCCAACCTGATGTAAATTCAATCCGGCATTGTGCAAGTTCTTTATTCATCGTTTACCTAGGAGATCCGGCTTTTCTGCTATGAATTTTCATATCAAATCCAACATAAAGGGAGGGGCGGTGCCCTTTGCAATCCCACGATTGGCAGCGCAACGCGAGATCAACTTGCCGTATTTACATAAAATCATATAAATTATATGCAGATACTTTGCGCATTGCCTTGATTTACTGCATATATTATGTTATAGTATATGCAGATACTGGAGGGATAGGATGCGAATTTTTGATTATTCATTCCTGCGTTCCGCGGCGCTGCCGGCGCGGCTGGTGAACATAACGTCAGGCATTTCATCCTTGAAAACAGCGGCGGATATACGTCAAAACGATTACGCGAAGGCTTATACGGAAATGGAGGCCATCGCGAAACTGCAATCCGTCAAAGGCTCCAACGAGATTGAGGGAATCGTGACCAGCGACGCCCGTATCCGCGCGATCGTCAACCAAAACAGCGCGCCGCTCAACCACGACGAAGCGGAAATCGCCGGATACAGGGATGCGCTCAACGGGATTCACACGGGATTTGAAACCATAGAATTCCGGGAGGATACCATCCTCAGCCTGCATGAAATCATGCTGCGGTATACAGGGGAATCATCCGGCGGTTATTATAAAACAGAAGACAACGTGATACTCGCCGTCGATTCCAGCGGCCTGCGCAGCGTCCGGTTTCGCCCGACGCCCGCCAAAGATACCCCCGACGCGATGGAACAGCTGCTCCTCGCCTATGCGGAGGGTAAAGGCGATACGGCCATTCACCCGCTGCTGCTCATTCCCTGCGTTATACTGGATTTTTTGTGCGTACACCCGTTTGCAGACGGCAACGGGAGGATATCGCGGCTATTGTCGCTGTTGCTGCTGTACAAATCCGGGTATAACGTGGGGAAATATGTGTCCTTTGAAGAGCATATCAACAGCCATAAAGGCGCGTACTACGAGGCGCTTCGCAGCTCGTCGGATGAATGGGCGGAGGGGAAGAATTCCTATATCCCTTATATGGAGAATTTCCTGTTTACCCTCCTGCTGTGTTATCAGGAATTGGACAGGCGGTTTTCCGTCGTTCAAGACAAGCGGGCGACGAAAAAAGCCCGCATCGAGGCGACGGTTGAAAACAGCCTGACGCCGATATCCAAAGCGGAACTGTGCGCCATGCATCCCGACATCAGCCCGACGACCGTTGAAGCGGTGCTGGGCGCAATGGTCAAAGACGGCCGCATCCGGCGCATCGGCGCGGCGAGAGCATCACGGTATATCAAAGCTACCAACCGATCGTAGAGTGACTGTAATCAATATCAAAACCGGATGTATATAAGAAACGCCCCGTACAGGGCGTTTTTCAGCGAAAGTGACGGCGGCGGATGTAGCGCTCCACATTCAATCCCCTCCGCATATAATTAATCAGAAGCTCCGCGGCGGCGCGGCTGTCGCTGCCCGCATGATGATGGTTGAGCTCGATCCCCACATGGTTTGACAGCGTGTTCAGCTTGTGGTTGGGCAGGTTTGGATAACTGGCCCTGCCCATCACACAGGTGCAGGCATACTGTACGCTGGGTTTCCATGCGATACCGTACGCCGCCAGGCATTTTGTAAGCACGCCCATATCAAACGGAGCATAGTGCGCCGCCAGTATACCGCTGTCAAATAACGGCCGGATCTCCTGCCAAAACTCCGGGAACGTTGGCTGTTCCTGAACCATTTCCGGCGTGATTCCCGTTAAGCGTGTGTTGAACGGACTGAAATACGTTTGCGGATTCACAAGTGAATACAATTCATCCACGATCACGCCGTTTTCCACCACGGCAACGCCGATAGCGCTCATTCGATCATTTTTGCTGTTAGGCGTTTCCACATCAAAAACGATGAAGCGGTTTCCCATATCGCCACTCCCCATTTGCTTCTCTGTTCGGGGTTACTGTAGCACATGCATCCAGCCATGGCAAGAGAGTTAAATACTACATTACCTTTGAATATGTTATACAAACAAATGGCTCACCAGATTTTACTTCACTAGACCACATAGATAAAGATGGCGAATAACCTTACGAATCATTCTAGTTTATAGTAAAGGTAATTACAATCGGTATATTTTATTATCTAGGCAAACGATGAATAAAGAACTTGTGTGATGCCGGGTTGAATTTACATCTGGTTGGGTTCGCGGGAGCTGAAGTAGTAGCAGCGCTACGTCGAAGCTCCCGCGGGCACAAGCTGGTGAAAATGCGACCGGCAGCGTGCAGGGGATTTAATCAGCGTTTACCTAGGCAAACGATGAATAAAGAACTTGTACGATGCCGAGTTGAATTTTCATCAGATTGTGTTAGCGGGAACCGATGTAGTAGCAGCGCTACATCAAGGTTCCCGCTTGCGCAAGATGGTGGAAATACGACCGGCAGCGTGCGAGGAATTTATCCAGCGTTTGCCTATATCTCTATGGCCCGAACTTCTCCGCATTTCTGGAAAACGCCTCCAGGTGGCTTTGCGAGGCGTTCATCAGCGCGGTGAAGCCGTTGCGCACGTCCTGGGGCAGGGTTTCGTCCGACAGGAAGATCAGGTACATGGCAATGTTGTTGATTTCCGCCTCCACGCCGGTGAGATAGGTTTCAAGCAGCGTGTCGGGGATCACCACATGGTCCGCCGCGGTGTCCTCCGGGATGGGGATGCCGTATGCCTCAAACAGCGCAAACAGCGTTTCCTGATGGGTAATCTCGGCCTCCATGATGTTGGCGAAAGGATTATCCACGCCGAAGACCTCCTGAATAACCTCATATTCCGCTTTGGCGAGGTATTCGTCCTGCAGGGCATAAGTGAGCATTTCCTCCAGGGTGTAGGTCACTCCTTCTTCCACGGCGGCGGCGCCGAAGGGTTCCGGCGTCTCCTGCGCAAGAGCAAGCGCGGGCAGCAGGAGAAGTATCAGCAGTAGTGCGAGTACGGTTTGAAGCTGTTTCATCTTCTGTCACTCCTTTTTATGATGCGGGACTATGGGTACTCGTCTCCCGTGTATGCTGCTTTTCGTGTGCTTACAGTATGCCATATGCGCACTGAAAGTACAACCGTGCGTCAATTTGCCTGGTGCATCCCTATCCGGCGATCACGTATCAAACCCGTAACTTCATTGCGCGGCATGGCGCCGGGCCGTATTGTTTCACAGCTTGTACTTTTGGGTATATTTCTTAACGGGAGGAATTGATTATGAAAAAAGTATTAATAACCGGCGGGGCCGGCGGCTTAGGGCTGGCGGCGGCGGAATATTTAGCCGACCGCGGCTGGAGCGTATACGCAGCGGATTACAACAAGGAAGCGCTGGATCAGATCCAATACAAGAATGTGATTCCGCTGCAGGTGGACATATCCGACGGCCAAAGCGTTGCCAACGCCGTAGCGGAGGTGAAAAAAGCCACGGATACGCTGGACGGAATTGTCAACTTCGCCGGAATCATGGCGATGGGCTCCGTTATGGAAAACGACGTCGAAACCCTGAGGCGTATCCTCGATATCAACGTGCTGGGGATGTATCGGATCAACCGGGCCTTTTTCGGCATGATCGAGAAAGGCCGGGGCAGAATCGTGAATATCTCAAGCGAGTACGGCACGCTGGGCGCGGTACCGTTCAACGGCTTTTACACGGCGTCCAAGCACGCCGTGGAAATCTACTCCGATGCGCTCAGGCGGGAACTGATGTTTTTGGGCGTTCCGGTCGTCAAGATCAGGCCGGGGGCGTTCCGTACCCATATGCAGGGCGGAACGGCCGCGATGTTTGATAAAGCGCTCGAAAATACAACCCATTACCACGATATTCTGGAGAAAATGCGTTCCATGATGGAAAGCAAAACCGGCATCGCCAAAGACCCGGCCGTCCTGGCTAAAAAGGTATATCGGGCTTTGACCGCTAAACACCCCAGGCTGGTTTACAGCGCCAATCTGAACAAAAGCCAGAAGTTCATGTCCGTTCTCCCTGAAAAACTGCAGGACAGCATTTATCTGCGGTTGTTCCGGTAGCGGTATCTCCGCAGTTTCGCTTCCACGCCCCGCGGCAGTGCGCCGCGGGGCGTTTGTATGATTCGGCATACGACAAAAACCCCGGCGTCCTTTAGGGACGCCGGGCGTTTAGGCGATTCTGGTTATATCAGTTGCGGTTTCTGCCGCCGCGGGATTGCTGGGAAGCGGTGCAGCTGTCGCAGTCTTCGCAGTCTTCACAATCCCCGCTGCATTCGGCGTTGTTGCCGGTGCCGTCCTGCGCGGCTGTGCCGCTGCCCAGGCCGTTCTCCTGGCCGTTGCCAAGGCCCGTACCGGTCTTCTCGGCATTGCGGGTAAAGGCTTCCAGATGGCTCTGGGACGCGTTCATAAGCTCCGTAAACACGGCGCGCACGTCGTCGGGCACGTTGTCCTGGGCGAGGAAGGCCTGATACATGGCGATGTTTGCGATCTCGGCCTGTACGCCGATCTCATAGGTCTCCTGCAAAGTCGCGGGGATCACCACGCTGCCGGCGGCCGTATTGGCCGGAACGTCGATGCCGTAAGCCGCAAACAACGGGAGCAGCGCTTCCTGGTGCGTCACTTCGGCGTTTTGGATGTTCGCGTAAGGATTGTTCACGCCAAAGGCCTCCTGGATGGCCGCATACTCGGCTTGGGCCATGTATTCGTCCTGCAGGGCGTAGGTAAGCATTTCGGAAAGAGTATAGGTCGTTCCTTCGGTCACGGCCGCGGAGCCGGTGGCGGCCAGGGCAAGCACGGGCAGCGTAGCCAGCGCGAGGGTGAGCGCGGTCAATTTCAAAAAGCGTTTCATTTCAATAATCTCCTTTATGGTTTAGTCGTTGTGTTCCCTGCTACATCCATACTGTAACCGCAGTTTGTGGCGAAATTATGGCGATTATCGCACAGGAATCGCAAATAAAAAGACCCCTTCCGCATCACGGAAGGGGATGATATGTTTACTGTTCTACATCACAACCGCGCGGCCAAGCCACACCGCGCCCAGACCGAGCGCCAGGCTGAGGCCGATATACAATAGCCCCGCGCCCATCTTCTCCGCGCCGAACAGCAGCGTGGTTTCCAGCGCGAAGGTGGAAAAAGTCGTAAACCCGCCGCAGACGCCGATCTGCAAAAACGCCATCCATTCGCCGTCCAGCGCGGGAAATTTCAACGTGATCCCGGCCAGAACGCCGATCAGCAGCGCGCCTAGGATGTTGATTAACAATGTAATCACGGGGAATCCCAGTTTTTCCGATACCGGAATCAACGATAACAGGTAGCGCAGCACCGCTCCGAAAAAACCTCCCAGCCCGATCAGCAAACAAACGCGCATCTATTTCTCTCCTTCAGCTCAAACTGCAAGCCAAAGCGTATTGTACCGTATATTTATTCATTTTTCAATGTGAAAATCCGGCATTGACAAGCGGCGTGAAATTCGCTATTGTGATAGTGCTTACAGTAGAAAAGCTGTATCATGAGTCCGTCCGGATACCGCATGTTCCCTCCGTCGCCAGGCAGTGCCGGGATCGTGTATTTGCGGAAGTCTGTTGCGTTACAGAAAAAACGCGGGAAAGGACAATGGAAGTGTCAAAACAAACAAAACACACCCAGCCCGCCTCCGCGCGCACCGCCCGGCAGCCGGGCAAGCCGTCCGGCGTTTTGGCCGCGGCCGGAACGGAGGCCTCCGGCTTCGCCGCCATGGCGCTGTGCCAGGAGGACGGACGGCTGATTTACATCGACTCGACATTGATCACTATGCTTGCCTATCCGGAAGAGGACATCGGCTCCCGCAATCTCTTTGACCTGCTGGCCGACCCGCATGATAAAAATACCATTGCGGAAGCGCTCAGGCAGCACGGCGATCTGCGGGCGTTTCATACCTCGCTGCATCACGCCTGCGGTATGATCGTGCCGGTGCTTTTAAGCATCCAGAAGTTCGAATGCCACGGCGCGGAAAACCTGATGGTGCTCCTGCAGGGCTTTGACCGCGGCAGCGAAGAACAGCAGCGGTCCGAGGCCCGGTATCATTTGATTTTCAACAACGTGCCGGTCGCGATCGCAATTACGGATAAGGAAGGGAATTTCTGCACGTTTAACCCGGCCATCAGCGAGCTGCTCGGGTATCCCCCCGCCGAGCTTCGGGGGATGAAAGCGCTGGATATATACAAAAATCCCGGCGACCGCAACGCCTTGGTAGACAAGATTTTCCGGGAAAAAGCCCTTCGGAACCACGAGGTGAGTTTCATCCGCAAGGACGGCACGGAAATCATCGCGCTGATGAACGCGGACCTCATTGATTTCGGGTACGCGGAAAACGCAATGCTGTCTTCCTTTCGTGATATCACGGCGCTCAAGTCCATTGAAAACAAGCTGATCAAAGAGCGGAACTTCTCCGAGACCATCCTGGATATGTCGGAGTCGCTGATTATGGTATTCACCAAAGACGGCAGGGTGATCAAGTTCAACAAGGCCTGCGAAAAAACCACGGGTTATACGTTTGGCGAAATGCAGGGAAGGCCGTTTTGGGAATTGGTTTCGGCGGATCCCGCGCTGTCGCAGGCGCGCGTACGGCAGATACTCAAGGACCGGAATATCACCAATTTTGAAAGCTATTGGATCGCCCGGGACGGCCGCCGCCGGCTGATCACCTGGGCATGCGTGC
>ERZ795057.3123-NODE-3123-length-11643-cov-4.988609_pt1 | contig 11643 bp, 13 predicted proteins | sample MGYA00375141_ERZ795057 | MGnify/ENA primary metagenome ERZ795057 (study PRJEB30186, sample SAMN05720163) | activated sludge metagenome | isolation source: Anaerobic digester | place: Hong Kong | collected 2015-01-26 ... | reverse complement strand
TTCTTCCACTTTCGATGAACCAGTCCGATCAGAGGAGATGAGATGCTGCTGGAACGATTGTATGAGATTCAGGAAAAGTTCCGCGATATAGAAAAGAGGCTCTCTCAGCCCGATATTGTCAGGAAACAGGATGAGTATGTCCGATTAAACAAAGAGCGTTCAGCTCTCGAACCCTTAGTGTCTCTGATAGGGATCTATAAAGATGTCCTGGCTAATATAGACGAGGCGGAAAAGATGCTTCACTCTTCTGATGAGGAGATGCGTGAACTGGCCGAAGAGGAGCTGGGGAGCAGCCGCGGACGTGCCGAAGAGCTGGAACAGGAGATCAAACTTCTCCTCCTTCCGGGAGACCCCAACGATGACAAGAATATCATCGTAGAGATCAGGGCCGGAACCGGCGGAGATGAAGCCGCTCTTTTTGCCGGCGACCTCTACGGGATGTATACCCGGTATGCCGAGAAGAACGGCTGGAAGTATGAGATCATCGATGCCAGTCCTACAGGACTGGGAGGATATAAAGAGATCATTTTCATGGTCCGCGGGGAGAAGGTCTACAGCCGGCTTAAATTCGAAAGCGGCGGACACCGGGTCCAGCGTGTCCCCGAGACGGAGTCGGGAGGGAGGATCCATACCTCAGCTGCCACCGTGGCGGTCCTTCCCGAAGCTGAAGAGGTGGAAGTAGAAGTGGATTCCGGGGATATTATCGTGGATGTCTACAGGGCATCCGGAGCCGGAGGCCAGCACGTCAATACCACTGAATCGGCCGTCCGGATCACCCATAAACCCACGGGGCTTGTGGTCATGTGCCAGGATGAGAAGAGTCAACATAAGAACCGGGCCAAGGCTATGAAGGTCCTTTTGGCCAGGCTCTATGATCTGAAACTGAGAGAGCAGGAAGACGAGGTCTCCTCCACCAGGCGCACTCTTGTGGGAAGCGGGGACAGATCTGAACGTATCAGGACTTATAACTTTCCCCAGAACAGAGTCACTGATCACAGGATCAATTATACCACCTATCATCTTCAGGAGATCCTTCACGGAGACCTTGATGAGATCATTGATAAGATCATCACTGAGGAACAGGCCCGAAAACTCGAAGAGGCTGATCTTTGAGATGCAGGAACCCTGGACCGTCAAACGGCTGCTGGAGTGGAGTGACGATTACCTGAAAGAGAAGGGGGCGGAAGCTCCCCGATCCGATATCGAGATCATGCTTTCGGAGATCCTCGGGACAAGCCGCATGGGAGTCTATCTCAATTTCGATAAAATCCTTACCCCCGATGAATTGAAAATATTTAAAGAGTATCTGCTCCGGCGCAGGGAAGGTGTCCCTGTTCAATATATCATCGGGAAAGCCTGGTTTTACGGCCGCCCCTTTTCAGTACAACCCGGCTGTTTTATCCCCCGCTTTGCTACAGAAAACCTTGTCGATATCGTCCTGAAAAAGTTCGCCGGTAATAAGGAAGCGACACAACTCCTGGAGATCGGAGGAGGATCCGGGGCTGTGAGTGTGACATTGGCTCTGGAAAACACCGGGTTTACCATCGATACCGTGGAAAAAGAAGAGAAGGCTTGTGATATGATCCGGGCCAATATTACTTCCTATGAAGTAAGCCGGCAAGTCAGCCTGCTTTGCAGCGACTTTTTTTCTCTCACTCCCCAGAAAAAATATGACGCCATCGTCTGTAATCCGCCTTACATCGTTTTCGGTGATCCCCGTCTGGATCCACAGGTCCGGGATTATGAGCCTTCTGAAGCTCTCTATGGAGGTGAAGACGGCCTGGATTTCTACCGCCGGCTGCGCGGGAGCCTGGAGATATGGGGAAAAGGCAGTTGGATTTTTCTGGAGATAGGGTATAATCAGGCAGAAGAGGTCGCCCGTCTTTTTGCTCCGGCAGAAGTTACTTTTAGCCGTGACCTTGAGGGGTTTGACCGTATAGCCTTTTTTCGCTGGGAATAGAGGAGGGATTATGAAACATATTTTTACACCCAAAGAGACAATAGCTTTTCTTGATCAATATATCATCGGACAGAAAGAAGCAAAAAAGGCTGTCGCCATTGCTTTGAGAAACCGGTGGCGCCGTAAACAGCTTCCTGAAGAACTGCAGGCGGAGATCCTTCCCAAAAACATTCTTATGATCGGCCCTACCGGGGTCGGAAAGACAGAGATTGCGCGCCGCCTGGCTCAGATGGCCGATGCCCCTTTTATCAAGGTAGAAGCCTCGAAATTTACCGAAGTGGGTTATGTGGGCCGTGATGTGGAGTCGATGATCCGGGACCTGGTCAGGCAGGCCGTCAGTGACCTGAAAGAGGAAAAGCGCCGGGAAGTGGAAGAGAGGGCCCGTCAGACCGCAGAAAACAAAGTCCTCGACCTGCTGCTTCCTGCATCTCCCCCGCGGCTTCCTGAAGAAGAGGAAGAGACGCCTGAAGAAGAAGTGCTGGAAGCGGGGGAAAACGGGAAGGTGCGTTTTCAGAATACAAGGGAGCGGTTCCGCGAGATGTTCCGCTCCGGGAAGCTGGATGACAGGGAAGTCGAATACCAGATACAGGCGCCGGCCCTTCCCCAGGTGGGGGTGCTTTCCAATGTAAGCATGGAAGAGATGGGCATTGATTTTCAGGAGATGCTTTCAGGCCTTATGCCCAAGAAGAAGAAACGCTCCAAGATGAAGGTCCGGGATGCCTATGAAAAGATCCTGGACGAGGAGATCGAAAAGCTTATCGATACAGACGCCATTGCGGTAGAGGCCAAAAAGCGTGTGGAAGAGGCCGGGATCATCTTCATCGACGAGATCGATAAGATCGCAGGAAGGGAATCCAAGGGGGCCGGCCCCGATGTCTCCCGTGAAGGAGTTCAGCGAGATCTTCTTCCCATCGTCGAGGGATCCAGTGTCTATACCAAATACGGATTTGTCAAGACTGACCATATTCTCTTTATAGCAGCCGGGGCCTTCACCGTCTCCAAACCCAGCGACCTGATCCCCGAGCTTCAGGGACGGTTTCCCATCCGTGTGGAGCTTCAGTCCCTTTCGGAAGAGGAGTTTGTACGGATCCTGCAGGAGCCGAAAAACTCTCTCATCCGCCAATATTCTGCGCTCCTTGAGACAGAAGGGGTGACTCTCACCTTCAGCCCGGATGCCATTACACGTCTGTCCCATTTTGCCCATCGGCTGAATTCCGAAGTGGAGGAGATCGGGGCCCGGCGGCTCTACACTGTCATGGAACATGTCCTGTCCGATATCTCCTTTGAGGCATCGGAAAAAGCAGGAAGCCGCATAGAGATCACCGCTGACTATGTAGATGAAAAGGTGCTGCCCCTGATCGGGGATACAGACTTGAATGCATTCATCCTGTGAGGTCTGTGTGAAAAGAACTGTTTGCTCTCTTCTCTTCCTGTTCGGGCTCTTTTCCTCTCTTTTCGGGACGGATATCAAGGTCCTTCTGTCGGTTGAGAAGAGGGCTGTCTCCCTGAGCGGGGAGGCCTTCTCTTTTGGACGGTATACCATGGCCCCCCGAAGGGCTTACGCTGTAGACGGCCGGATCTTTGTGGACGGTGTGGATACGGGGAAGTGGTTCATCGAACTCACACCCCGGGAGGGTTTTTTTACAGTTGAGGATCGTTCCTATCGCGGGTCGCTTCTGTTAGCCACCGACTACCTCTTCCTCTATGTCATCAATAAAGTCGATATCGAGTCCTATCTCAAAGGCGTCCTCCCCCGGGAGATCGTCTCTACCTGGCCGGAAGAGTCTCTGAAAGCCCAGGCTGTGGCCGCCCGGACCTATGCCTATCGGATGATCAAAGACAACGGGACAAAACTGTGGCATCTTGATGCCAGCCATATGTCCCAGGTCTACGGAGGGAAGACAGGGGAGACCGAGCCCACTAACCGGGCTGTGGATGAGACCCGGGATATCGTCCTCACCTACCGGGGAGAGCTGCTGACCGCCTTTTATCACGCCTCATCCGGAGGGATCACAGCCCGCCCTTCTGATATCTGGAAGGTCACCGACGGCCAGTATCCCTATCTGAAGAGCTTTGAGGATCCCTGGTCGCTCAGGACACCCCATGACAGCTGGGAATGCCGGTTTGAGATAGCAGCCCTTGCCGGGGCCTTTGATACGGGGCCTTTAAAAAAGATACTGGTGGAGTATTCCCCCACAGGCCGGGCTCTGAGTCTGGAGCTGGTCTCTTCTGCCGGGACATTCAAGATAAGCGGTAATGACTTCCGGCTGCGTATGGGAGCCTCTTTGATCAAAAGTACCTATTTCAAAGCCTCCATCGAAGGAGGGACTCTCTATCTCCGGGGGAAAGGGTTCGGGCACGGAGTGGGGCTCTCCCAGTGGGGAGCACGGAACATGGCTGAAAAGGGACATTCCTATAAAGAGATCCTGACCTTCTACTACCGCGATGTCTCTCTGGCAAAGATCAGGTGGTGACCTTGAAAGTCAGCGATTTTGACTTTTTTCTTCCTCCTGAGCTCATCGCGCAGAAACATGCTGAGAAAAGAGAGATGTCCCGCCTTCTTATCTACCATACTCAGACGCAAGCTTCAGAAGACAAGAGTTTCAGTGATATCATCGAGTACTTTTGTTCGGGGGACCTTTTAGTCATCAATGATACCAGGGTGATCCCGGCGCGTCTTTTCGGACGGAAATCTTCCGGAGCCCGGGTGGAGTTTCTCCTTACGGGAGAGCAGGAGCCGGGGCTTTGGGAAGCCATGGCCAGGCCGGTTAAAAGACTTCGTCCGGGAACCCGGGTGGATGTCGCCGGATTCGAGCTCCATGTGGAAGAAAAGCTCGACTGGGGAGGGATCACCGTCCGCTTTCCCGAAAATACCGATGTCCATGACTTTCTTCAGAGGCACGGGCATATGCCGGTCCCTCCTTATATTCACAATGATGATGAAGAATATCTCAGGCAGCGTTATCAGACTGTCTTTGCCCGAAAAAGCGGTTCGGTGGCTGCTCCCACAGCCGGGCTCCATTTTACGGAAGAACTGCTGCGTGATTTGAGAGAGAAAGGCGTGGAAGTGGTCACTATTACCTTGCATGTGGGAATGGGGACTTTTCTTCCCGTGAAGAGCGACACAGTGGAGGGGCACCGGATGCACAGCGAATTTTATGAGATCAGCAGAAAGGCTGCAGAAGCCATCAATAACAGAAGGGGGCGGCTTTTTGCCTGCGGTACTACGGTCACCAGGACTTTGGAGCATGCTGCCGGCCGGGACGGCAAGGTGAAGCCGGAACGGGGATGGAGCGATCTTTTTATCTATCCCGGATACTCGTATAGAATCGTTGAAAACCTCATTACGAATTTTCATCTTCCCCGCTCGACCCTTCTTATGCTGGTCTCAGCCCTCGCCGGGAAAGAGGAGATCCTCATGCTCTACCGGGAAGCAGTGGAAAAAAGATACAGGTTCTTCTCGTTCGGAGATGCCATGCTGATCATCACAAAGGAGGCGCATGCTGTCTAAACGCGAATGGAGCGTTGTCAGAGCGCTTCACCAGAAGAAAAAAAGATATGAAGAGAGGATGATCCTGGCAGAAGGGCCCAATGCCGTGGAACAGGCTCTGGGGGCAGGACTTGTCTGTCATCTTTTCTGCCGGACAGAAAATCAGATCCCTCTGCCGGAAAACGTCGAACCCGGGGTAGTCAGGGACTGCACTGAAGAGGAGATGCAGCGCCTCTCTACTACAAAGACCGGATACGGTGTCTGTGCTCTCTTTTCCATGCCTGAAGAGAAAAATGACCTCCCCGCCGGAGATTTCCTCTATCTGGATCATATCCAGGATCCGGGGAATGCCGGCACCCTTATCCGTTCCGCCGTTGCTTTCGGTTTTTCCGCTGTCCTCTTTTCTTCCGGCAGCGTAGACCCCTTTTCTCCCAAGGTGATCAGAAGCAGTGCCGGCTTCATCTTCTCCCTCCCTCTTTTCCAGGTTCCTGAGCATGTGGAAAAGGCCTTTGCAAGCGGGCGGACTGTCCTCCTGGCCGAAAAGGAGGGGGCTCCCATGAGTGATTTCTCCGGAGCCGGTGAGATTGTTCTCTGCATCGGGAACGAAGGACACGGATTGAGCTCTCAGCTTCGCAAAAAATCAGACGGGAGTTGTGCCGTTCCCATGGAACCCGGTATTGAATCCCTGAATGCCGCTGTGGCCGGTTCGATCCTCATGGCCGAGCGGTATAAGGGGAGGAAAGGAATCCTGTGAAAAGACCCGCTGTCTTCCTGGACAGAGACAATACTCTCAATATCGATCCTGGTTACCTTTCGGATCCTGAGGCTCTGGAGCTCTTCGCCGATGTCCCGGAAGGGTTGGCCAGATTAAAGAAATGTGGATTTCTGCTCCTTGTCTTAAGTAACCAGTCGGGGATCGGACGCGGATATTACACAGCTGCAGATGCCCGGGCAGTCAACGCAAAGATCAATACTATTCTTCCCCGGGAAGCGGCCATCGATGCCTTCTATTTCTGTCCTCATACCCCTGAGGAGGGCTGTTCCTGCCGGAAACCGGCTCCGGGCCTTCTTGAACAAGCCTGCCGCGATTTTGATGTCGATCTCAAGCACTCCTTTATGATCGGAGACAAAGAGAGCGATGTTCTCCTGGGCAGGCAGGCGGGGTTGAAGACGCTTCTTTTGAACAGAGAAGGGTTACGGAAGGAGACGGAAGCGGACAAGGAAGTTTCTTCGTTTACAGAGGCGGTAGAGTGGATTTTGTCCCGTTTCCCCTCTGAAGATAATTCTTGACCCCTTATTTCGGAGTGTTATCATCTCTTTTGTATTAAAGGAGGTCGCATGATAAAAGTGGCTGACTATATCTCTCTGGACCGGACATTTCTCTTTGAAAAAGAGAAGGACAGAGGGGCCATCATCCAGAGACTATGTGAGTCTATAGCCCGTTCTGAGAATATAACCCATCCGCAGAAGTTTACCGAAGATATCCTGGAGCGCGAAAAGATCATGAGCACGGGTATCGGACTGGGGATCGCCATTCCCCATACAAAAAGTGAACATGTGAAAGATATCACCATCGCCCTGGGGGTCTCTCCTGAAGGGGTCGAATGGGACTCTCTGGATGGCAAGCCTGTTCATTTCGTGGTGATGATCGCAGCCCACATCAGCCAGCACAACGATTATCTCAAGATCCTGGCAAAAGTGGCGCTTGTACTGAAAAGTGAAAAGAAGCGGGATCAGCTTATCCACGCAAAGAGCCCTGAAGCCATCTACGAGGTCTTTTCCGCGTTATGAACACTCTGCTCCTCTTAGGGATCGTCCTCGGAGTCGCTGTCCTCGGAGAGGGGCTGGCCCGTATTACACGTCTGCCGCGAGTGACCGGGTATGTCATCCTCGGAGTCTTCTTCGGACAGTCTCTCATCGGGGTCTTTGACACGACCTTTATCACCCATACAGCCATTGTCAATGAGCTGGCCCTTGCAGCCATGGCCTTTGCCATCGGGTCGGAACTCAAGGCAGAGCTCTTTAAAAAACTGGGACGCTCCATCGCCTTTATCGTAGTGGGCGAGGCGATTCTTGCTTTTATCTTTGTCTCTCTGGGGATGTATCTTATGAATCCCGATAAGCTCTATCAGGCCCTTGTCCTGGGTGCGGTGGCCTCCGCTACGGCTCCGGCGGCTACGGTAGCTGTCCTCAGCCAGTATAAGGCCCGCGGACCCCTTACATCGACTATCCTGGCGGTAGTAGGCATCGATGATGCGATCTCTCTGGTTATCTTCGCCTTTGCCACGACGATAGCCAAGACTATCCTGAGTGGAACTCAGCTCTCGCTGGGAGAGCTGGCTCTTAAACCCCTTATCGAAGTCTTCGGAGCCGTGGCTGTGGGAATCGCTGTAGGGTGGCTTTTTAAACTATTTTTCGGGAAAGTCCGCCATCCTGACGAGCTTCTTATCCGGCTGGGAGCCTCTCTCTTTATCATCCTTGGCATCACAACTCAGCTGGGATTTTCTGAGCTTTTGGCCATCATGGCGTACGGAGCCTACATGGCCAATACAGACCCCATGATGAGCAACCGAAGCCTGAATATTGTCAATACCCTGGCGCCTCTCTTCTTTGCTATGTTTTTCATTTTAGCCGGCGCCCGGCTGAACGTCTCCCTTCTACCTGCCGTGGGCCTCATGGGCTTGGTTTATACCCTGCTCCGGATGGGGGGAAAATTCGCCGGGGGGACGCTGGGTGCTCTCCTGGGAAAAGCTCCTGTTGTTGTGAAGAAATACGTTGCTATGGGACTGATCCCTCAGGTGGGAGTAGCCGTTGCTCTGGCGATCCTGGTGGACAGGACGTTCGGAACCGGAACTTATGGAGAAGCCGGTGTAAACCTGGCCACAGTGGTCATCAATATCCTGCTCTTTACAACGATCATTACAGAGGTTGTCGGCCCTGTATTAACACGTTTTGCCATTACTCAGGCCGGAGAACGGCATGATAATGAGACTTAAGGGGGAGTGAGCCATGTACTATTTTGTCATTCAATTATTCAAAGAAGAATTTTTAGATGATATTATGCTGGCCCTGACCACAGCGGGCATCGATAACGGGACAGTGGTCGACGGGGTCAATATGGATAATATGATGAATCAGAGGATCCCCCTCTTTGCAGGATTGATCCCCAACAGTGATCAGCGGTCCCGTTACTGTAAAGTTATTTCGTGCATTGTTGAGGATAAACAAAGAGTGAAAGCTTTTCTTCAAAGCCTGGACGATGCCGATATCGATTTTGAAAAAGAGGGAATCGGGCGGATCATCCTGATCCCTGCCGAAGAGGTCATCCAGGGCCGGGAATAGGGGATATCATGTCCCGGGACACCGTCCTCTCTTTTTTACGCTATTATCGTGTGGAAAAAAATGCCTCTTCCCATACTGTCCGAAGTTATGCTGATGATCTGAAGCGTCTCTCAATCTGGGCCCGGGGCCGAGAGAGAGGATTCGCGGAATTTTCCCGCCAGGACCTTCTCGAATATTTCCAATGGATGAGAACTCAGGATTATGCTCCTGCCACCATCTATAGGTCCTATGCCTCTCTTAAAGAGTTTTACTCCTTTCTTGTGCGGGAAGGGCGCCTTGGGACTTCTCCCATGGAGAAAATGGAAAGTCCCAAACGGATCAGGACCCTGCCCGAAGTCCTCTCGGAAAGCCAGGTAAACCGGGTCCTGGAGCAGGTGGATCTTTCTACAGGCAAAGGAATCAGGAATAAAGCGATCCTGGAGTTTATGTATGCCACAGGAGCGAGAGCTTCGGAAGTCATCGCCCTGCCCCTCACCTCTCTGCTGTGGGAGTATGGAGTCGTCCGGATCATGGGAAAAGGGGGAAAAGAGCGCCTGGTCCCCCTGGGAGATTACGCCGTTACTGCTCTTCGGGCCTGGCTGCCGGTACGCGGACAACTTTTGGGACTGCGTCATACAGAGCCCAAACTTTTTTTGAACATGAAGGGACGGCCCCTGAGCCGCTCCGGCTTATGGAGGATACTGCGGGAATGTTTTCTTGCAGCGGGGATCGAAAAGGCTCATCCCCACACGTTACGGCACAGTTTCGCGACGCACCTTCTCAATCACGGGGCCGATATCCGATATGTCCAGGAGATGCTGGGACACAGTGATATATCCACTACTCAGATCTATACCCATATTACGGGTGATGAGATGAAGAAAGCCTATCGGGCCTATCACCCCCGGGCATAAAGAGTTTGCGCGTGAAAGAAAGATATGCTACATTCTTAATGGAGGGATTGTTATGGATGTGAATTTTGATTTTCAGTTCCGTCAGGAGGGAGAGGCTCTGCTGATCCAGGTCGGTGATGTCTCAATCCGGGCCATGAAACCCGATCCCTGCTCCATACGGATCGAATACCCCGGCCGGGAGCGTGAGATGGCCATGGAGATCAAGGAGAGCATCGAGACCTCGGACTTTCTGGCTACGTATGTGGTGGCGGAAGTCTTCAAACACATCATGGATCTCAACAGACATGTCAAAAAGGACCGGCTGATGGAGATCTATGATTTTTTCAATCAACCCCGCTGCCGCGAGCTTGAAGAGGCTCTGATCCGTCTTTCAGCCTGACCTTTTTCCTCCCTTGAACTTTTAAAGGAGAGAAGATGGCCTGGTTTAAAATAATCGGAACGTTTTTTGGACTTATGGCTCTGCTCAAACCCATCGTCTTCCATCTGTTCCCCTGGGATGAAAATGCCTTTCTCCAAAAGGCCTATTCTGAACAAAGGCCTGTCTGGGCCTTCCCTGTCGCCCTGTAGCAAAAGGCCACTGCTCCCAGCCCGGCATTGAGGGCCACCACGGAGGAGATCTCCATGGTGAAGAGGGCAGGAGAGCCGATGACAGCGGCCAATTTGTTTTCCAGCTTCTGCGCTCTTTTTTCTGCCCGGGAATGGACAACGGCGAATTCCTCTATCCCTCCCTGCTCCATAGCTTGCCGGGCTATCTTCAATAGTACTTTTTCACTTCCCTTTCTTGAAAAGGTTTTTCCTGCAAGAGTGCCTTTACCCCGGGGATCCAAAGTCACGAGAGGCCTGAGATGAAGCAGGCGGGCTGCCAACCCTTTTAACGGGGAGATCCTTCCCCCCCGTGCCATGGTCTTAAGATTATCCAGAGCGACGATGATCCTTGTCTTCCCCATGTCATTCTGCAGAAGAGACTCCGTTTCCTCCAGCGAGCGGCCCCGGGCGATCTCCTCTGCGGCCCGGAGGACCACCAACCCCTGGGCTCCTGAGTTGAGACGGGTATCCAGAACACGGACAGGAAGGGAGAACTCTTTTTGTATTTCGGCAGCGGCGGTTAAAAAGGCATTGTAGGTCCCGCTGAGTTCCTTTGCCACGGTGAGGATGAGGATCCCTTTATAGTGACGGGCCAGAAAAGCAAGGCGCTGTCTTATGGTCTCCACAGAAGGCTGAGAGGAAGAGGGAAGTTCTGCGGGAGACTCCATGAAGGAGTAGAGCTGTTCCGGAGAGAGGCTGACTTTATCCTGAAAGGAGATTCCCTTAAAGAGGATATTCAGCGGAATCATGTGGATCTGGTAGAAATCAGCCAATTCCGGGGGGATGTCCGCAGCCGAATCCGTGACGATGGCGACCTCAGCGTTCCTGCGGTGGTTGACGTCAGCCTCCCGCTGCATATCATCCACTTTATGGCTGAAGACCGTCCCTTTTTCATTGAGGATACCCATGATTTCCCACGGGGCGTTTGTATGGATGTGGACGCGGTAACGCTTTTCCCCGCCGGCGATGATGAGGGAATCTCCTTTGGGGCCGAGGAGGGTATGAAGGTTCTCCGGTTTTTCCCGGGATGAGAAGTAAACCTCGGTGCAGTAGCGGTAGGGGATATTATCGGTGAGGATTTCCTTTCCCTCCGGGATCGTATCCATGAGAGAAATATCCGGAAAAGGAGCTTCTGCTTCTGCGTCCGTCTCGTCAAAGGCCGTGGCCATCCCTTCTAGAAAAAGATAGAAACCCAGGGCTCCGGCATCCACGCTTTTTTCCCCTTTAAGAGAGTGAAGGAGTTCCTTTGTTTTTTCCAGAGAATTCTTTGCCTGGACAAGGGCGCTTGAGAGGAGAAGGCGGAAATCATCCATACGGTGGCTGAGAGTCTGAAGAGCTTCTCCCCACTCCCGGATCAGCGTGATCATGGTCCC
>ERZ795057.3121-NODE-3121-length-11648-cov-5.556025_pt1 | contig 11648 bp, 9 predicted proteins | sample MGYA00375141_ERZ795057 | MGnify/ENA primary metagenome ERZ795057 (study PRJEB30186, sample SAMN05720163) | activated sludge metagenome | isolation source: Anaerobic digester | place: Hong Kong | collected 2015-01-26 ... | reverse complement strand
CGGGGAGAGTACGTCATTACCCTCGACGGAGATCTTCAGAACCCTCCCGAGGAAATTCCCCGGGTGCTCGAAACCCTGCAGAAGGGGCATGACGTGGTAGGCACCACCCGACAGAACCGGCGGGATCCCTTTTTCCGCAAGGCGGTCTCCTGGCTGGCGAACTCCATGACCAACCGGATAACCCGGCTGGACATCCAGGATTACGGCTGCATGCTCCGGGGGTATTCCCGCAACGTGGTGGATCTCATCAACCAATGCCGGGAAAGCACCACCTTCATTCCGGCCCTGGCAAAAACCTTTGCCCAGAACCCCGTGGAAATTCCGGTACGCCACGAGGAACGCACCCTGGGAAATTCCAAATACGGCATCTACAAGCTGCTTCGCCTGAATTTCGACCTTATGACGGGATTCTCCCTCTTTCCTCTTCAGGCTCTCACCATGCTGGGCATGGGAATTTCCTTCGTCAGCCTGCTCTTTGTGGTATTTCTGGCTCTCCGGCGCCTCTTCGTGGGCCCCGAGGCGGAGGGGGTCTTTACCCTCATGGGAATCAACTTCTTTCTTCTGGGGATCACTCTCCTCTGCCTGGGTATCGTGGGAGAATACGTGGGGCGCATCTACCAGGAGGTACGGCGGCGCCCTCGCTACGTCATCCGCCGCATCTGGGAAAGCTCTCCCGGAAAACGGGAGAACCCAGAAAAGGAACGATCCCATGGGATGTAAAAAATCTCCCCGGGTGGTACTCTGCGCCTACAGCGAGGTGGGAGCGGTCTGCCTGGAAACCCTGCTGCGTCTCAAGGCAAATGTGGCGGGCGTCTTTACCTATAAGGACAATCCCGAAGAGAACGTATGGTTCCGTTCCGTGGAGAAAATCGCAGCGAAAGCTCGTATCCCCATCTACACCCCCGAAGGCTTCGAAACTCCCGAGGAAAGGGAGAGGCTTCTCGCTCTCCGCCCCGATTTGCTGCTCTCCTGCTACTATCGGCACCTTCTTCCGAAAATTCTTTTGGAAGCCCCCTCCCTGGGAGCCTACAACATGCACGGCTCCCTGCTCCCCCGATACCGGGGACGGGCATGCATCAACTGGGCCATTCTCAAGGGAGAGACCGAAGCCGGGGTGACCCTTCACGTCATGACGGAAGCTCCGGACAAAGGAGACATCGTAGGCCAGGAAAAAGTTCCCCTTCCCCGGTACTACACCGCCCTGGATCTCTCCATGGACTGTGCCGCTGCGGCGGGGCGGCTTTTACGGCGCTCCTGGAAACCTCTCCTCTCGGGAAATCCGCCCCGCATTCCCCAGGACCAGAGCCGGGCAAGCTATTTTGGAGGAAGAAAGCCCGAAGACGGCCGCATCCACTGGAAGGCCTCCGCCGAGGAAATCTACAACCTGGTGCGGGGGGTAACCCGCCCCTGGCCGGGAGCCTTCACCACCTGGAAAGGGAAAAAGCTCTTTCTCTGGTGGGGATATCCCCGCCCCGAAAAAACCTCCGCCTCCCCGGGAGAGATTCTCTCCCTGAACCCCCTGGAGATCGCCACGGGAGAGGGAATTTTCGTAGCGGAAACGCTGCAAATGGAGGGCGGCCCCGAACGAACCGCCATAAGCTGGGGAGAAGGGGAAAGAATCGCACCGGGGCAGAAATTGGGGGAATAAAGAAAAGCCCGGGCATCATCGGATTGCGACACCCATCCATCGATTCTTACGTAAAACCAAACCGTCAGGCTTGGTCTTGTACTTCAAGGGAGGATATTCTGTGAACATTTTCATTCTCGGCACCAACGGCTTTATCGGCTATCACCTGCTTTCCGCAATTCTGCGGGAAACTTCCTGGGAAGTACGGGGATTCGACATTCAGGAGGGCAACATCAAAAACATGGTTTCTCCCAGATTTGCTTTCTACCAGGGAGACATTTTTCACGAAGACTCGCTTCTGGAGGAACAGATTGCCTGGGCGGACGTGGTGATTCCCCTGGCGGGAATTGCCCGGCCCGCTCTCTACATCACCAATCCTCTTCTGGTATACGAGCTGGATTACGAGCAAAATCTCAAAATCGTGCGCATGTGCGTAGAGCACGACAAGCGGGTGATCTTTCCCTCCACCTCCGAGGTGTACGGCATGACCGAAGGAGTTCTGCACGAAGACCGCACCCCCCTCACGGTGGGCCCCATCGCCAATACCCGCTGGATCTACAGCTGTGCCAAACAGATGATGGATCGCGTCATCGCGGCCTACGGCATGCAGCACGGCCTGCGCTACACCTGTTTCCGGCCTTTCAACTGGCTCGGCAAGGGCTTGGATACCTTCGAAGATGCCTCCCACAACCAGGCCAGGTCGGTCACCCAGTTCCTTCACAACATCCTGGAAGGCAAACCCATCCGGCTGGTAAACGGGGGACATCAACGACGCAGTTTTACCCATATCGATGACGGCATCCGGGGGCTTCTGGCGATTATCCGCAACGAAAACCGCGCCGCGGAGGGGCAAATCTTCAATCTCGGCAATCCCAAGAACAACGCCTCCATCCGAGAGCTGGCGGAGGCGGTACGAAATGCGGTGTGCGAACATCCCAAATATGCGGAAAAAGGAGAGAAAGCCACCATCGAAGTGGTGGAAGCGGAAGCTTACTACGGCAAGGGGTACGAGGACGTCCCCGACCGGATTCCCTCCATAGAAAAAGCCCGGGAGCTTCTGAACTGGGCTCCGAAAATGGGCTTTGCCGAGACCATCCGCACCGTGGTAGCGGACTACCTGGAGGAATAGGGCTCGTGGCACGGATAGGCTTGAAAATAGATGTGGACACTCTTCGGGGACATGCGGAAGGAGTTCCCCGGCTGTTGCAACTTCTGGAAAAACACTCCCTCCGGGGAAGTTTTTTCTTCTCCCTGGGGCCGGACAATTCGGGAAGAGCGCTGATACGCATTCTGCGTCCAGGATTTCTGCAAAAAATGCGCCGCACCGGAGCAGCCTCGACCTACGGATTGAAAACCCTCTTTTACGGCACCCTGCTCCGGGCCCCTCAAATCGGCGCCACGGCTCCGGAAATTATCCGGGCAGCCCAAAAAGCGGGGCACGAGGTAGGACTTCACGCTTGGGATCATGTAACCTGGCAGGACTGGCTTTTCCGTTTTTCTCCTCAAACCTTGGAACGTCACGTAACCCTGGGAAGGGAAAGCCTGAAAGAGATTACCGGGAAACTTCCCCGAAGCTGCGCCGCTCCGGGATGGCAAATCTCGGCTCCCGCCCTGGAGATGGAAGAGCGGTGCGGCCTTCTCTACGCGAGCGACACCCGGGGAAAATCGCCCTTTCTTCCTGTTATGGAGGGGCGTACCTTTACAATTCCCCAGCTTCCCACCACCCTCCCCACGCTCGACGAACTCTGGGGACAAAAAAATCTTCCGCCGGAGAAGATCAACCCCCTCTATATAGAAATCCTGGGGAAATCGGACTACCAGGTACACACCATCCATGCGGAGATGGAGGGGATGGGACACCTGGAGCTTTTCGAAGATCTTCTTCTGCGTATCGCCGCGGAGGGGCATGAAATAGCTGCCCTAGAAGATATAGCAAAGGATTTGCTGGAAGAGGACAAGAAATCCCCCGGCGTTTTTCCTCCCGAAGAAATCATCTTCAAGGAAATTCCGGGAAGAGCGGGGAAAGTGGCCTGTCAAAAAAAGGGGCTTCTCCGGGAACCCGAAAAATCAAGCGGCTGATCTCGGAAAAAAACTTTTTTCACCTCCCGAGACTCTCCTTCCATTAACCAGGATAACCTACACATAATCATATCGCTTTTGAAAGGAGTCCTTTACATGCCCGACACATTTTTCTCCTGCAAAAACAGGTCTTTTTTCGCTTTCCCCCTCTTCCTGCTCCTTCTTCTGTTCCTTACTCCTTTTCCCGTCAAAGGGGAAGAAGAAACGCCGGATTACGCAGATCCCGCCAATTGGTCCGTGCTTTGCGAAACTATCGTACATGATACGGACCTGTTTTTCGTACATCCCACCACATACGGCCCTCCTTCAAGAGGAAAATACAATGCGGATCTTGGCGACCGGGAACTGAACGAAAAAACGGATCTGGAAACGATTCGCCCCATCACGCAGGCCTTTGCCCCAAGCTGCAACATCTTCGCCCCTCGGTACCGTCAAATGAATATCGAGGTTTTGACTCTTTCGGAAGAGGAAAGATCCAGATACATCCAGCTCCCGGTAGAAGACATCACTCGGGCTTTCACCTACTATCTGGAGCACCTCAATGAAGGGCGCCCTTTCATCCTGGCAAGCCATAGCCAGGGCTCCAATGTGCTTCAGCTCATTCTTCTTTCACATCCGGAGCTCTTTCCGAAAGAGAAACTCGTGGCAGCCTATATGCCCGGCTGGACCTTCACCGACGAAGATCTTGAAAAAATCGGCCTGTCCTTGGGATCCAATCCCGAAGAAACCGGAGTGATTCTTACCTGGAATACCCTGAGCCCCGGAGGGACTTCCCCAACGCTTCTGAAAGGAGCTCGATGCGTCAATCCCCTCTCCTGGACAAGCGACACAAAGGAATATCCCGCGTCCGAAAACAGAGGGGCCCGCATCTTCATCTCCCGAGGGAAATATCTGGAGATACCCCATTTTACTTCCGCCCGCATAAATTCCATGGGAGGGTTGGAAATCCCTACACCCAGGCCGGAAATTCTCGAGCAGCTCAACATGTCCATGGGCAAAGGATGTTATCACCGATACGATTACGATTTTTTCTACAGTAACATCATGGATAACGTGGCGGCACGGTGTAAAACGTATCGAGATAACCACAATCCAAATTCAGCGATATGCTTCAGGGAAAAAACGCTTGCAACAAAGTAATACGAAGGAACCTAGCTGAGATTGAGTTACTCCATGGCTCCAAAGGAGATTCCCTCAGGCGTTTTCCGTGTCGTTTTCGTAAAGAAAACCCTGAGGAGACAAAGGAAATTTCCGGGAAAGCATAGCACAGCTCGGAAAGAGCCCGGAAAGATAAAAAGCCAAGGCTCTGCAAATTCCCAAAGGGAGTTGTAGCGCCTTGGCTTTTCTCTAAAGCCTTGGAATTACAGGATTTGTGGGCAACTTCCGCGGAAGTCGGGGACCTGGAGCCACAAAAACAATTTTTCCGGGGATTTACGGTTTATCATCCCTTCCGGAACTTTTTCTCGAAACAGGGAATGCAATAGCTTTTTCCGTCCTCTCCCCGGCGCAGCCGAGAGGCCATAACGAGCTCGCCACAGCATTCACAGGGAGAAGAAGGCTCTATCGCCGCCCTGGGAGGAGGCCCTTCCTCAAGACGTTTCCAGGTAAAAAGCTCCTCCAAAGGAGCCTCCATAAGGTAACGGCACTTCTCTTCCCGATTTTCCCGAAGCAACACTGCTTCTTCTTCGGTAAGCGTGCCTTCCTGTTTTTTCCGATTAAGCTCCCCTACCCGGGGATCTTCGGGACGGGATAGCGTTTTTCGGGAAATCCGTATTCCCTTTCCGTCCCGGCGGCGCCAAAAGGAAAACACCGCCTTGCCGTGATCCCGGCAGATCAAATTCCCCTTGCCGAAGGTACAGCTTACCAGGAACTGGATGGCATCCACCGCACACATATCACATTCCGTAAGAGCCACTACTTCTTCATCCGTGGAGCGTCCTACTTCCCGCAGGGCCAGCTCCGCCACCCGGATACCCAAGGCAAGCCCCGAGCACCAGTGGCCGTGAAATTCTTTCGCTTTTTCGATGTCTTGCATCGGTATGGTACAGCTCATACAGGATGCCGCCTTTTCTCAGGAGCCTGGAAAAAAGCGGCGTTTCACCTCCTCTATTTTCATGGGCCGGGCATGAAGAAAGCCCTGAACGCTCATGGACACTCCGAAACGCCGGAGGACCCGCTCCTGTTCCTCCGTTTCCACCCCTTCCACCACAATGGAGAGCCCCAGGCTCTTTCCGAGGGATATGATGGATTGTATCAATTCCCCCGCCAGGGGTTCCTTTCCCAGGGGATCCACAAAGATTTTATCGATCTTCAGTTCATCCACGGGAATGTAGCGCAAATACGCCAGGGAGGAATACCCCGTGCCGAAATCGTCCACCGATAGCCGCAATCCCAAAATCCGAAGTTCCGAGAAAAGTTTTTCCAGGCTTTCTTTTCTTCCAAGCATGGCGTTTTCGGTAATTTCCAGAATAAGCCGTTTCGGATCTGCCCCGGTTTCCGCCAGTATCCGGCTGAGCATGGGCTGAAAACCACTTCGGTAGAGCTGTTTCGCGGAGATGTTTACGGAGAAGGGAATCGGAGGGCCTCCGGCATCATCCCAGGCAGCCATATCCCTGCAAGCCTGACGAAGCACCCATTCCCCCAGGGAAATGATAAGTCCCGATTCTTCCGCCACGGGAATGAACTCCCCCGGAGAGATCACGGTTTGCCGCTCGCCGCATTGCCATCGGACGAGGGCCTCTATTCCCGTAATTTCCCGGGAATTCAGATCGATTTGGGGCTGATAGAGGAGAAAGAGCTCCTCCATCTCCAAACCCCGCTGGAGCGCAAGCTCCAGGGTTGCCTTCCGCTGCACCGTCTGATGCATGTCCCGGGAGAAAAAAGCATATTGGTTTCCTCCGTTCTTTTTGGCCCGGTACATGGCAATTTCCGCATGCTGCAACAATTCTTCGGGGGTCTCTCCGTCCTCGGGGAAAAGGCTTATTCCGAGGCTGCCCGAAAGCTGCACCGTGGTACCGTTTTCCAGGGCCAGGGGAGAGCGAAGAAGTTCCAGGATTCTATTCAGCCTCGGTATAAAGCCGGTCTTTACGGGAGGATCCACGAAAAAAAAGGCGTATTCATCCCCGCCCAGATATCCCAGAGTTTCCTCCTCCAAACCGGTTTCCTTGAAAAGCTGGGCCACCCGGGCGAGCACTTTGTCTCCCAACACGTGACCGTAGCTGTCGTTAATCTTCTTGAACCTGTCCAGATCCGCATAGAGCACCGCGATGGTTCCCCGAGGCTCGCCCTGACGTTTTTTTCTGTTTATCGCCACGGAAAGACGGTCCGAAAAAAGAAGCCGATTCGGCAAAGAGGTGAGGTTGCTGTGGTATTTATGATGCAGAGCCTGAGCCTGCACTTCCTTGAGCTCCGAAAGATCGTAGAAGACGGATACGTATCGTTCCACGTATCCTTTTTCATCATAAATGGCAGCAATTCGGAGATGCTCCGGATAGGCCTCGCCGCTCTTTTTACGGTTCCAGATCTCCCCCTCCCAAAATCCTTCGAGAAGAAGCTGTTTCCACATATCTTCGTAAAAATCCGGAGTGTGATGCTGGGATTTGAGAATCCGGGGGTTTTTCCCCAGGACCTCCTCGGGAGTATATCCCGTAATGGCGGTAAATGCAGGGTTTACCGAGAGAATGGTCCCCTCCCGGTTGGTTATCGCCACCCCCCCCCGGGTAACCTGAAAAATCCGGGCCACCACGTTAAGGCTCTGATCTGCCCAAAAAGCTCCGGTAATATCCCGGAAAAAGAGAGCTCCTCCGGAATTTTCCAGGAAACACCAGCGCACCCAGTATTTTCGAACATTTTGATCTCGATGCCAGGTAAAAGAAAAGGACTCGATCTTCGTATTTTCCAAGCGGGAGAGAATTTCCAGACTCCGCCTCCGGAGAGCCTCGGTAGGAAAGAGATCGGTCACCATGGAAGGCTCTTGCAGTTTTTCAAGCCACGGCAAAATCCCCTCCTTGTCGTTGAAAGATCCGCGGATCTCTCCGGAGGGGGAGAAAAGAAAAATTCGTTCCCCGCAAGCCTCGCAGAGCGGAGAGGGGACCGTGCCGGAAGTGAAAAAGGCATACATTTCCCTGGACATATCGTTGCAAACCGCCCTTCGACAAAGTATGATGATCCCTAGGCATTTCTATTGTACACGAAAATAGGGCCCCTATTCCACCTTGTTCGGAGGATTCTCTTATGAGCTTGAAAAATTCGGAAAACCCCTTGATACATCCTTATTTGGTTCTTTGCATCGGGGCCCTGGCGGTTTCCACCGGGGCCATTTTCGCACGGCTTGCGGAGGCTCCTTCTCTTGCCATCGCCGCCTACCGGGTGGGATTCGCCACCCTTTTTCTGGCTCCTCCCACAATGTGGTCAAAGAAGAAAGAGCTTCGGGAAATGGCTCCTCAAACCCTCTTCTACAGCCTGGGAGCGGGATTTTTCCTGGCTCTCCACTTTGCCACCTGGATCGCCTCTCTTTCCTACACCTCCGTGGCAAGCAGCGTGGTACTGGTAAACACCATCCCTCTCTGGACCGCCCTGATGGCTCCCTTCGTTACGGGAGAAAAACCTTCTCGGAAAACCCTGGTGGGTATTATCATCAGCATCGCCGGGGGCACCGTAGTGGGAGCGGGAGATTTCTCCCTGGGCTCCCGGGCCTTGTGGGGAGATCTTCTGGCCCTTCTGGGAGGCATTACCGCCGCATGCTATATCATGCTTGGTAAAAAAGCCCGGCCCTTTCTTTCCCTTCAATCCTATACCCTCGTCTGTTACGGCAGCGCCGCCTGCTTTCTCTGGACAGCCCTGCTTCTTACGGAGCTCCCCCTGGGGCCCTATACCCCCCAGACATGGGTTATGTTCCTGGGTATGGCCCTGGTATCTCAAATCATCGGACACAGCTCCTACAACTGGGCCCTTCGCTGGCTCTCCTCGAGTTTCGTGGCGGTAAGTCTTTTGGGAGAACCCATCGGAGGCACCCTTCTGGCCTATTTCATCCTGGGAGAATCCGTCTCTCTCCAGAAAATTCTGGGAGGCGCCTGCATTCTTACGGGAATCTATTTTGCCGCCCGGGGCGAAAAAAGGCAGCCCTCATGACGCGAACCGACACCTCCATACCAGCTCTCAAGGCCCTGGCAGCGGTGATAATCTGGGGAGCTTCCTTCGTGGGCACCAAGGCGGTGCTCCGGGAGCTGGACCCTCTTACTCTCATCTGGAGCCGCTTTGCCCTGGGAGCGGCAGTTCTGATGGGAATTCAAATTTTCCGCAAAAAACTTACTCTTCCCCGGGGAAAGGAGCTGCTGCTCTTTCCCCTCCTCGCCCTTCAGGGAGTAACCTTTCACCAATGGCTTCAATGCGTGGCTCTTCAAACCGCCAAGGCCTCCACGTCGGGATGGATTATCGCCACCTCGGCGATTTTTATGACGCTCCTGGGTTGGGCCTTTCTGGGAGAAAAAATCCGTTTCAAGCAGCTCGGAGGGATGGTTCTCGCCACCACGGGGCTTTTCCTGGTACTTTCCGACGGGAATCCCCTGAAACTTCTCGGAGGGAACTTCGGCTCCTTCGGCGATGCCCTCATGCTTCTGAGCGCCGCCAACTGGGCTCTTTTTTCGGTATTTTCCCGGAGCCTTCTGCGCCGTTCCTCTCCGGGCAACATGATGGCCTGGGTCATTTTTTTCGGCTGGGTTTTTTCGGCCCTTCTCTTCGCTCCCAAAGTAGAGCTCTCCCTCCTCTTCCGCCTGAGCTCCACCGGATTCTGGGCGCTTCTGATCCTGGGAATTTTCTGTACCGGCATGGCCTATAGCTTCTGGTACGATGCCTTGGAAGCCATGGAAGCCTCCAGGGTAGGAGCTTTCATGTATTTGGAGCCTCCTGCGGCGGTAATCATCGCCTTTCTTTTTCTCGGAGAGCCCCTTCTTCCCCTGGTTCTTGCGGGAGGAGGCATGATTCTTCTGGGAGTCTGGCTCGTAAACCGTTTCTAGGCAGAAACTTCTTTCGGCAACGGAATTTGAGAAACAAGATCTTGTGACACCTTTCGCTTTTCCGTACCATCTCCGGTACAATGGGCGGAAGAGAAGTCGTATCCGTATATCCATTTTTTGAAAAAGATCGACATAAGGAGAGATTTGCATGACATCCCCCGTTTTAGAGCGCTTTCTTCGTTATGCTGCCATTCCGAGCACTTCGAACCCCAAGGAGAGCTCCGCCACATCCCCCAGCACACCTCAGCAAATGGACTTTGCCGCAGTTCTCAAGGAGGAACTTGCCGCTTTAGGGCTTGAGGAAATAAAGCTCACCAAGAAGGGATATCTTACCGCCACTCTTCCCGCTACGGTGGAAGGCGCTCCGGTTCTGGGCCTGATCGCCCATCTGGATACCTCTCCCGAAGTTTCCGGGGAGGGAGTAACTCCCCGCATCGTTTCCGCCTATGACGGCAAGGAAATCCTTCTAAACTCCGAAGAATGCCTCACCCTGGATCCCGAGGAGTTTCCGGAACTTCTCGATTATCGGGGAGAGGATCTGGTCGTTACCGACGGCACCACGCTTCTGGGAGCGGACGACAAGGCGGGAATCGCCGCCATTATGACTCTTTTGGAACAGTTCATAGGGCATCCGGAGCTCCCTCACGGAAAGATTCGAATCGCCTTTACCCCGGACGAGGAAATCGGAAGAGGGACCAACTATTTCGACGTAGCGGCCTTCGGAGCCGATTTTGCCTACACCGTGGATGGCGGCCCTCTTGGAGAGCTGCAGTACGAGAATTTCAACGCCGCTTCACTGGACGTGTGCATCACCGGAAGGAACACCCATCCCGGCACGGCCCGGGGCAAGATGGTCAACGCCCTTACCCTGGCACGTAAATACGCTTCCTGTCTTCCCGAGGAGGAAGTTCCGGAACTTACGGAACATTACGAGGGGTTTTTCCACCTTCTCTCTTTCCAGGGAACCGTGGAAAAGGCGGAGCTTTCCTACATCATCCGGGATTTCTCGGAGGCGGGACTTTCAAGGCGAAAGGGCATCGCCCGGGAAGCGGCGGCGCTTCTGAACAGAACCTACGGAGACCGGATCTCCATACAGATTACGGAGAGCTACAAAAATATGCGGGAACGCCTGGAAGAACATTTCGAAGTTGTGGAGCTGGCCATGCAAGCCATGAAGGATTGCGGCGTCACGCCCCGGACGGTTCCGATCCGGGGCGGTACCGATGGAGCCCGGCTCTCCTGGAACGGGCTCCCCACGCCGAATCTTTTTACGGGGGGGCATAATTTTCACAGCCGTTACGAGTTTCTTTCGGTTTCCTCCCTGGAAAAATGTGTGGAGGTACTCCTGCGAATCGCCGCTCTCGCGGGGGACATGAAACGCTCCGAAGAGCGACCCTGATGCCCTCCCTTCCGGAAAAACGCATTCTTTCGGTGGTGCTCTCCCCCCTGGAACCCCTTCCGCCGGCAGATATATGGCTTGTGCTGGATCTTCTCCGGGCCACCACCACCATGGTGACCTTCCTCTCTCTGGGAGGAGAAAGGCTCTATCCCGTGGAAACCACGGAGGAGGCCGAAATCCTCCGGAAAGAGCTGGGAAGGGAGACTCTTCTTATGGGAGAACGGAACTCTTTTCCTCCCGAAGGCTTCGATCTGGGCAATTCCCCTCGGGAACTTTCCCGGGAACTTTGCCAAGCCCGCCCGGCAGCGGTAATGACCACCACCAATGGCACCGGAGCGGTTCTCAAAGCTTACGCTTCGGGGAAGCCCGTGCTGGCCGCATCCATACGAAACGCCTCCCGGGTGGTGCAAGCCTGCTGCAACATGCACCACGTAGGTATTCTCTGCGCGGGAAGACAGGGCAAAGTTGCTTTGGACGACACCCTCGGAGCGGGATACCTGGTGGATATTTTTTGTCGTACCTTTGGCAC
>ERZ795057.3120-NODE-3120-length-11652-cov-42.485729_pt1 | contig 11652 bp, 5 predicted proteins | sample MGYA00375141_ERZ795057 | MGnify/ENA primary metagenome ERZ795057 (study PRJEB30186, sample SAMN05720163) | activated sludge metagenome | isolation source: Anaerobic digester | place: Hong Kong | collected 2015-01-26 ... | reverse complement strand
GTTGCGTTCATTCAGTCCTGCTCCATCAACTTTGAAGTAGTTTGATGTGTTGTCTATACCATCTGTAGAGGCTTTGGTTATATCTTTTCCTCTCATAAGCTCATCAATCCAAGGGATGCTGTTTGCTGAATGCCCAGAGTATGGAGGATTGCCAAGCACCACCATCACAGGAAGCTCTGTTTTTGCCTTGTCGGCGTTTCTGGACTCGTCTGCAACTGCTTGAGCAAATCCACCACCTAGATTTCGTTCCTCCATCGCATGTGGTTTTTCAAGTGTGTTTGTCAAGAAGATGTTGAGTCTCTGCTCTCCTTCATAGCCAACATCATGCAACAGATTGCCAAGTTTCATGTGAGCTATGGTGTAGGGAGCCATCATCAGCTCAAAGCCATGTATGCGAGGGAGTATGTCACGCTCAAGAAGTGTTTCTGTTTTCTTTGGATTACCTTTGTCAATTCTACGTTCTTCAAAAATCTGTTTGAGCGTGTGGTAGAGGAATGTGCCAGTGCCAGTTGCGGGGTCTAGGATGTGAAGACGTTTGGTTGTGTACTGCTCTTCCTTGCCATCCTCTGTTTTTCTTTTGACTACTGTGTCACTGCTGTCCCCAAGCCCTTCTGGCATGTTGAATTTGTCTTTAAGGAGTTCATTGACAGAGCGGACAATGAAACCAACAACAGGCTCAGGGGTGTAGTATACTCCACGCTTTTCCTTGAGTTTTGGGTTGTATTCACCAAGGAATGTCTCATAGAAATGAAACACTGGGTCTCTGCTTGAACCCTTGCCAAAGTCAAGCAATACACTCTCAAGGTCAGACTTGTTTAAAAGGTGTACTGCCAAGTCGATAGATTTTGTGACAGACTCAGGAAGTTCTTGAGTGAACTCACTAAAGAGTTTTTTAAGGAATGGGTTTGTTTTGGGTATTACTTTCCAGGCACTCTCCCACAAAAGCTCTTTAGCTCCAAGCTCAATCTTTGCAGAGAAAAGACCATAACAGATTGTTTGAGCGTACATGTCTGCAAATTCAATTTCACCAAGTCCTGTGATAAGGTTATCTTTGAAAAATTCGAGTTGTTTGGCTAGTTGGTTCTCTCCTGTGCTGTTTGAGAAAATGTCATTATCAGCTGTTAGCTCTGCATGGATTGAGTCTTTTATCATCTTGGCAATCGATGACATCCTTGATGCCAAGTCTTTTGCTTTTTTGACTGTTGCTACTTTGGTTTCTGTGAAATCTTTCAGGAGCTGTTTGAGGTTGTTCTCTGCATTCTCTTTTATTCTGAGCTTGCCTGAGATGTTGTCTGCTATTCTGACTGTCAGTTGGGGAACCAGTTTTCCATTTGAATAGCTGTTTGTGTTTTCTGTTTTGATATACCAGCGAAACTCTAAGTAGTCTGTTGTAATGACATTTCCAATACTCTCAAAATATCTTTTCAGTTGGTCATCTTTTTCAAGCTTATTAAGGTCATAGTCTACTTTTTTTGTTTCAATGAAGCCTATTGGTGTTTTGCCTTTTGATATTTCGTAGTCGGGTTTGTTGCCTTTTTTGCTTCCTGGCTCTTCTGTTATTGTGTATCCATGTAGTAGATCAGTTAATAGCCTCTTTAGGTCTGACCTGTGTGTCATCTCTGTATGGTCTCTCTTAAGGCTGTTCTCAAGAGCTTTGATGTAATTGTTCAACACACCCTCCTGAATATGAGTTCATTGGTGATAATTCAACGATTCAAACTATAAGCAAAAACTACAAATCCACAAACTAGGATTGTACATCATGTAAGGCTGGGGGGGTGTATATATAAATTACAGTAGATAATGATATTATTTTATTTATTAATTTATATATACACCCTTGGTGTGTACTTGAGAATTATTAGAGCTTACAACTTTATCAATAAGTGGTTTTAAATTGTAGGTGTTTGCTACGCCGCCGGGTACATCTTTGCTGTATTGAACTCCCCTTGATATTTCTATCAGTCCCTTATTTTCAAGTTTGTTTAGCGATTTGTGTATTGCAGTGAGAGTTTTAGTATCTTTTTCTAAGTCAGCATGGATGTCTTTGCAGGAACGGAAAAAACTTAATTCATCTAGTTGGTAACCAATCCTGAGGAACAATAATAGGATTTCAGTTTGAGTGCCAATTGGAACTATTGGATTGGATGTTTTCATGGAAGATTTAATAAATTCAAATGCTGTCATCAAATTAGCCCGATTTAAGCCTCTTTTTGCCACATCGTATATGTTTGATAGCCAGCGTTTTGGGTCAGCTCTAAAATCGCTTGAAATTGAAGAACACAAATCCAAAAACTCATGTTTTGAAAATTGACGTTGAATGCAAACCTTTGCAATAAAGAAAACAAACTCAGAGCGGGTTTTAAATGTCATATCATCAACAATCAATTGTTGTCCTTTTGGGTATGATCCTATACTCCTAAGGACACTCAACCAGGTATCATTCAACCCACCAAGTTCTATGACCGGTTCATCAATAGCTTTAATTGGTTTAGGGATAATGAGTTTCTCAAACCCTTCCCATGGATTATAGGGAATATGAAAATCAAGAGTTGCATCTTTCCTCAAAGTAAATCCAAGCCTTGTACAATCAGATGTCTTTGTATCCAATCCCAAGTCTTGAATATTTTTGGCATAGTGATGCCAATAGGTTTCATATTCGTATGGTTTTATCTTCTCGGGCAAGAATGCGATTATGCGAAGGCGTGGGTTGTATAGAGTACTTGAAAACGTCTCATATGTGACAAATGGAGTCCTAATTCTGTCTTCTAGTACCTTTGGTGAAACATCGGCAAGCCAATTATCCATATCATAAAGAAGAATTGAACCGTTTTGAGCGTTTTTTTTGCTTCGAGTACCCTTAAAAGTCATGGGACAAATAGCAGGACCATCTTTGGTTCGAAGATTTGAGCCTGCCCTCATTACTGAAACAAAGGAATTCATACCAGAGTCATGGAAATTATGATGTTTCGTATTACTTGCCCTGGTTGTGGTGGAATAATCACCACACCAGTTTAGATTGTAGTCTTCAATCATTTTTGCCCTTTCGGGGCTTGACTTTGGCAAAAAGACTGTCTATACTTCTAAGTAGCTAACTAAAGAAGATACAGGGTCTGACTGCCTTTGTCAGGCCTTTTTCTTTTTTACTCGTTTTCTAACTTGGCTTTTTTGGTATCGGTGCCATCTCCTCTTTCAACAATTCAACTTGTTCACGCCTGTAAACATTCGTGGATGTTGGGATGCTTAGTTCTTTTTTTAAGGGTGGTGGTAATTCATATGCAATGAGTTGACCACGACGGCGCAAAGTGCGTAAATGATACACCTCTATCCTGAGATAATCGAGCACCTCTTGCGTTGTCATCCACTCCTGTTTTACACTCGTCATGTTGAATAAGTTGTCCATGATACCTTAAGTTTGACTAAATCATTCAATCTGTCAAACTGTAACAAACATTATATTGATGGATGAGTGAAGGTCAACAAGTATTACTATCTATACCAAAAAAACATTGAAAAAAAATGTGGTATTGAGAATTGTGGCAACATTGATCTGATAGAATAAGTCAGATAAACAAAAAAATGAGGAGGGTAGAAAACCACCCTCCATATCTAAACCTTCTCATTCCCTTTCCCCACTAGGTATCGATGCAATAATTGTGCCAAAATAAGATTATTTCCCTCTTTTACCAGGTGTTCCTTTTTGTCTGTTTGGTATTTGTTTGAACTCTTCTTTTGCATAACCTAGAAGGTCTGTATTCCCATTTATAATTTCCTCGCAAAGGTATTTAGTGGCTATGTCAACAATCTGGTTTTTGTATATCTTGATATTGTTTTTACGAAGTACAGCCTTTACCTCGTCAATCAAACCAATTGTAGATTCACGAATTGAGAAGGTGATGGTTCTGAAATGAGCTGACAGGCTATCAATCTCAAGATACGAGTCTGAAGCAACTACTCTACTGACCTCTTCTTTCTTTGGTGAAACTACTTGTGGTTCATCATCAAATGAGAAGTCTTTTTTATCCATTTTAGATATTCAACCTTTCAGTTAGTTCTAACGTAAGAGACCTATAATCCTCATACCCATTTGAAGAAGGAGCATAAAGACTGATAGGTTTGCCAACAGCTTCACACTCAGATAAAGAAACGTTAGTTCTAATGTATGTATTAAACACAAAATCTCCAAACACCTTTACAAGATGAGAATGTAATTTTTGATAGAGGACTGTTCTTGTATTAGCTCTTGTAAAGAAAACACCCGCCAGTTTGAGCTTGTCATTTGAGTTTGTGATAACCTCATCCATGAGTTGTTTTGTAGCCATAACACCGTCTAGGCTGTTTCTTGAAGGTTCTAAAGGGATTAAGGCATGCGTTGCGTATGTCAATATGTTCTCAGGTAGATAGTCTAAGTTTGGAGGGCTGTCAATAAGGATTACATCATAACCATCAATACTCTTGAAACGCTCTTTCATAATATACTCTGGTGATTGAATCTTAGACATAGCCTTGTTTACAGCAATCATTGAATATGAACCAGGAATTAAATTCACATTTTCCGCAGAGGTCTTTTGTATGTAATCTCTAGGATTATTTTGGTGAGATTGGAAGATATCTTTCAGTGCATCAGATTGCTTAAAACCGTAGATTGTAGACAAATTGCATTGAGCATCCATATCAATAAGAAGGACTCTCTTACCCATTTCACCAAGTATACAACCCAGTGATGCTACTGTTGTAGTTTTACCAACTCCACCCTTTGAGGCAGTTACACCAATTATTTTCATTTTCATCTCCAGTAATAGAATGATTAGAACTAACCATATACTATATAATCCACAATTAAAAATATGTCAATAGTGAATAGTTAGAACTAATATATGTAATTTTTAAATGAGATAATGTATATTGGTCAGAATTTAACTGTGTGAATTGTGTTCGATTCCATTTAAAAAAAACGACACGGTAGACTTGTGACAGGGACTCTATTTACACTTCTGGCTGTCATTGTGTGTGAACAGAAATGTTGAGGACTATCAATTGGTGAAGTGGGATGATATCCCAAGAAAGAACACAACCATAAACCATACAGGTTGCAACCACAATACAACAAAGATACAACCTTAAGTAGTCACCGATAAATGCGGTATTTGTTCTTGTTCTGAACTCCCACAATGCAACAGTTTGAAGTAAATATTCTCAGCATTTACCATATAGCAATATCATCCACACCATCAGATTAAGGGATAAATCTGCAAACAATTCTGAATATTGATTGTTACAGAATGCTACAAAATGTGACACTTTTCAGAGATGCAACACCTCACAAATACAGCAACAATATACACATCTTGATCAAACGCACTTTCAACCTGTCAACATTCAAACACACAGGAAAAATATCAAACCACACCTAAAAGGACAAGCATGCAGCCTATGGATAGAGTTCACAAAATGTTACATTTTGTTACACTTTTCAAAGACATGAAACACAAATAAACCCTGATTAGATAAAGATCAACGGACTTCACACCAAACTAGTGTGTGAAATTTCACAGACATCAGATATAAGAAACATACCAAAGACAAAGAAAGACCAACTACATAGGTAGACAGGATAAATAATGAAAGTCATAAGGAATGTGTATACAAGATAGATAGTGTCCTGTATCACTACATGAGTACCTAAGAGTATTGAAAACAAAAACACCATACCAAATAGAACCAAATCTATGGATGATAAAGCTCAGACCCATGGAGATGCACACAAAATGGCAACAAACGTAGTGTTGAATACAACTACACCATAGATTAAGAGAAGAAACAATCTCTTTCACCGTAAAACATAGAAACAACCGATATTTCAAGGCAGTTGAGAGCTACAAATACTCCTCACCGTAATAACCATGTATACATCTACATTACACATCCTCAAACAGCACATAAATAGGTACAAATTGGGAGTGTCCCAAATCAGATGAAAAATCTACAAATGGAGTTTGTATAGGTGCAATATCTGCAATGAACAGAGACATCAGATATTACTGTCTTTGTGTCTTGCGCTACAAACAAAACCACACAGTATATTGGCAATGGTGTTAAAGTGTAGAGCCATGACAAACCACAATGGATAATTGTACGTTCAAAAAGCTTTAAAAATTGAGATTGTATAGGTGCAAGAATCACTGGTAAGTACTTCTAAGTCCTAAATGTTCATTCACATATTCTTGATAATTATAATAATCATATAGTTTTCATATTATTGGATTGTAGTACTAGTTGTGTACTTTGTTAACGTGAACGCTTTGAAGTTAACTATCTGTGTTTTTTGACTTTAGAGCTGGTGAGGACAGTAAATTATGAAAGAGAGGGTGCAAATGAAGAAATCGTTTAAGCTGGTAATCGTTCTAGTGGCGTTGTTGATTGTTTCTCAATTTCCGAGTGCCACCTTTGGACTTGGGAGTACAAATGTGATGTTGGAAGAGGAAGGTTTTATTAGGGCTATTTCTAATGACAGCTTCAAACCTGGATGCAATATCCAGTCAAGTGTCGAGAATATCAGAGAGTTGGACAGATATCTATCCAATAAGAAAGAAATCCGATATTTCCGAATAAACAACAATGAAATTGATGAAGTAGACATAGATGTATTAGTGGTTAAACCAATGGAATCGGTCACTGTAGGTATAGAAGGATTGATGCCTGGGAGACCAGTATTTGTCTCTGAGAACAGTAGCTTATTGGTGAACGTGGGTATTGCTCAGATGCCTCAAGACTTGGGTTGTGAGATAATCAATACAACATTCGAAGATAGGAATTGGAGAGCTTATAGAGTTGATGTTTCCTACTACCACAACGCTCAACTTCATAATCCAAAAACTGACTTCTTATGCATTCTGAAACTGAGTAATACATCAAATGATCCAATATCTGTAAATGTGCCCTTTATGGCTAACATAGATGATATTCCAGACGACTCATTGTATGGATATACGGTTGCAAATGGTGAGGATGAGAGCCGTCTGGGCAAGGAATGCAACCCGTTTCTTGAGGCAATAAAAGGCAAGGAGAGTCCATTCTGGGTAAACACAGTAAATCTTAACTATATTCACCAAACACAGGTTTATTCATTGCCAGTCAAAGGATCTGCTCTCTCAATGGATTTCTTTCTAACATACAATTCACAGTCCTACATTGACACAGGAGTAGGTTGGGGATGGGTACACAACTATCAGGTCAGGTGCATGGAGGATGCTGGTTCAGACGATCTGCTTATGAGAACAGCTTCTGGAACTGTCACAAGATTTATTCCAACAACTTCAGTGCCACCAAATATTAGTTGGGAAGCTAAATACGGTCATTTGAAGGCTACAAAATTCTATGATGGGGTGGATCAAGTTTACAAAATTGAGATGGTTCATACTGATGGTTCCAAGATTCTATTCATGGAAGTAAATTATGAGTACATCCCGATAAAGTATACAGATCCCCATGGCAGATTCTTCTACCTTGTGTATGACACATTTGGTCGATTGGTTGAGGTCAAAAATGACTATACATCAAGATCGCTGTTGTTTTCCTATACAATTGGGAATCGACTGCAATATGTAATTGATACAACTCCCGATCAAACCGAATTTGAAATAATCTATACAACCAGACTGCACCCAGAAACCCTAGAAGATATATATGTTCTTTCAAACATGACTATTGAACAGGAATCATTTTGGGGAGCAGTTTACAAATATACGGACAAGGGTGAACAAAAAGGATTTGAATCACCGCTTGAATGGTTCATCATGTATCAGAAAGAGAACTCCATTCAATATCCACCCATACCAGATGTTCAATATGACAATGGTGTGGTTTACAAGGTGTACAATCCAGTTTCAAATGCTGATGGAATTGAGGAAACGCTTCAATGGACATATCTTCTCCCACATGACAACGAATATGAGTGTGGTAGAGAGAGTTTCTTCGAGGGCTACACAACAAGGGTTGACAATTGGAACCCAGAACAGCCTTCTTCAGTGCCAGAACCAAAGATAGATACAGTTGGCATGTATCGTTGCCTTATGTACTACCACGAGCCAATTACAGGATACCTTGTATCTGTATACAAGGACAGAGACTCAGAAGATCCTGGTCCTGAAAATTGCGGTCAAGGTGGCGATGTTTGGTTGGATGATTGTTGCAAAACTGAGCTTGTAACGTATGGATATACAAGCAAAGGTGATGTCTCAAATCAGAAGTACTTGGGTCAAGAAACGGGTACAGATTACACATACGATTATGAGGTTCCAGGTTCAACTGCAACAGGACAAGTTGTAAAAGTCGAGGAAAATGTTGGCAATGCGAATGCAACCAGACCAACATCTGAGTTTGCATACAGCCCGGACGGAACACTGTCAACTTCAACAAATCCAGCAGGCGCAGTAACAACGTATGATTACTACACAGATAAAAGGCAAAAATCAGTCACAGGTCAATCTGGTGAAACCAGAACGATTGAATATGACAGTGATGGTCAGGTAATTAAAGCGAAATCACCAGGTTGTGACGAGGGTGATAGTGATATTGAGACTACGATAGACTACAAGACAAACGGACTTGTGCAATCGGTTACTGAACCCAACGGAAAGAGCACGAGTTATGATTACGACCAAAAGTACAGGATTCAAAGAATCTTTGAGAATGGTAATCTTTTGACAGAGTTTGAGTATGACAACAGGGGTAGAATAAATAAGATAACACAAAACACAAGTGGCACATCTGAACAGTGGAGCTACCAGTACGATTATAAAGGAAGAGTATCAAGTAGCACGTATACCCATGGGACAGAAACGCAGGTTACTTCATATGAATATTACGGGAATGACAAAGTAAAAAAGATCACAGACTCGAACAACGAAATTACAGAATTCAGGTACAACATTGACGGAAAACTCGTAAAAGTCATCAATCCCGATAGCGGTGAAGAGACCTGGGAATACGACAGACTTGGACGGGTTATCTCCAACACATCACCAGAGGGAGTCGAAGTCGAGTATAGCTATAATGATAATGGAAAACTTTATCAGTTTACAAAGGTCAAAGGTGATGATGGCACAAATGACTACACATTCACATTCGAATACGACGATCTGCTCAGACCAACCAAAATTACAAAGCCAGACTCAAGCTACACACAACGAACATATAAAAACGAGACAAATCTAGTGTCTGCTGAAAGAGATGAGCTTGGTAACATCAGTGAGTATAGCTACGACACATCCGGTAGATTATCGAGTTCCGAGGATGCTGAAGGTCATACCTTGGATTACTACTACAATGATTGTGGAACCATAAAACAGGTTACAGATGGTTCTGGCAACAGCTACAAATACGAGTACGACTCGGCTGGTCGACTGAATAAGGTAACCGATGCTCTGAATAACAGTTGGGAATATACGTTTGACACGGACTCAAATGATTTGGTATACAAAACAGATTCCCAAAATAGAACCATCCAATACAGCTGGAATGATTAGCATTTGAATACTGCAATACAGTGGGTTCAGAGTATCCTTCCAGAGAGCTCTGTGTTCAATGACTTGAAACTGAAGACATCGTTCACAAACGGTCAAAACGAAACCATGTCCTTTGGATACGATAGCTTGAAAAGGCTGACATCAATCACCTTCTCTGACCTGTCAACGGTTTCTTATACATATGACAATGAAAACAACATGGTCTCAACAATGACCGATACTCATGGCATACATAATTTCTCTTACGATTTATCAGGAAGGATGACACAGTATACTGCACCTTACAACTGGAGCGTCAACCTGACATTTGGAGACAGTGGATTCCTCACCCAAAGAGTAAACAACAACGGTACCTACTCATACACATATGACAATAACAGCCTTGTAGAATTTGACACTCCAGAACTCGCTGACCCGATTGAATATCAGTGGAGAGCAAACGGTCAGATTGAATCAAAAACAATACCAGCAACCGATGATATAAAGTATGAGTGGACAGTAAACGGAATAGGGCAAGCCACAGAGGTCACAGTTGACTATGGAACAACTGAAAAATACTCCTGGGACTACACCTTTGACACCAATGGTCGCAAAAGTCAGATTGTTGATGCACAGGGTACTCGAAACATTTCCTATGACGCAATGGGTCAAGTCACAAGTGTCGTAGAAAACGGCACATCAACCGGAATTGGATATGACTCAACATACAACATGACAAGCAAATCAGTTGGAACAGACAATTACGTTTACAGCTACAATGCTGATGACCAACTCACTATGATTTATGAAAATGGACTACCTACAACAGAGTTTGAATACGATTCCGCTGGTAGACTCACATCCCGACACCCACCATCGGTTATGACCTACAACTACAGATACGACTACTACAGAGACAGAAACAACCCAAACATCAAACCATACTCAGTCTTTACTAGCGACGAAACAACCTACGAATACAACGACCTTGGCAACCTCACAAAGGTAGTCAAACCAAATGATGATGAGATATCCTTCACATACTACGGCAATGGAAAGAGAGCCACAAAGAGTGTTAAGGTAGGATTGGCTACAACCACATGGAGATACTACTACGACCAGGATTTACCAGTGAAGATTGAGAATCTCTCAGACTCAACAGAGAATGTGACATTCACATTCAATGGCTCAAGAGACCTTCTGACCATGAACTACAAAAACAACACATACTTCTATATCATCAACATCAGAGGAGACGTTGAGGCTATTCTTGACACAAACGGCAATGAGGTTGCATCATACTCATACGGTGTATGGGGAGTGCCAACAATCACAAACCCAAACAGTCTCCCCAACCCGTTCTTGTATCAGGGAGCGTATGGAAACATATGGGACAGTGAGATAGAGCTATACTACATGAATGCAAGACACTATGACCCAAGTATTGGAAGATTCATTACCCAAGACAGAGAACATGGAACACTAACCAATACAATGTCTCAGAATTTGTATATATATTGCTATAATAATCCGTATGCTTTCACTGATTCGTCTGGTTTTGCAGTTGACCCTGGGATTGGAGGTCCCTCTCCAATGACAAAAGATGACTTAACTGCAGAGCAAAGAGAATTATATGAGTGGCTTGAGGAATATGACGACTATAGTGGGACTATAGAGGAATTCTTAGACCTCTGGGATAAATCTCAAGATGTTGCAGATAGAATGCAAAAATATGATAACGATGAAGAGAATAAATACGACTTTAAAATAGCCTTTATGGCTTGTTATTGGAACGATAAGGGTGCCGTTGGATTAAGTGGTGATAGTCTCATATCATTTGCAAACCTTATGAAGGGGATTTGCTATATGGAAACTGAGTTAGGAAATTTAGGACACTACAAAGAGGGATTATTCCAGGTAAGCACCTTAAAAGATTTATCAACCAGTGGTTGGATCAGTAAGAAATTATATAACGACTACAATAACAAACTAGGAACGAACCCAAATGCGGGGATATTCACGGGAATAGCACATTGGTTAAAGGATTATAGTGGCTGGGCAGCAACCGGCGAAGACGAACTTGATATGAATTTCAATGATTTCAAAGCAATTAAAAATAAGATTCACACAAAAGAGATATGGAAAC
>ERZ795057.3118-NODE-3118-length-11658-cov-4.113419_pt1 | contig 11658 bp, 9 predicted proteins | sample MGYA00375141_ERZ795057 | MGnify/ENA primary metagenome ERZ795057 (study PRJEB30186, sample SAMN05720163) | activated sludge metagenome | isolation source: Anaerobic digester | place: Hong Kong | collected 2015-01-26 ... | reverse complement strand
GACGCAGAAACACCTATCCCCCTCTGGAGGGGGTGCTCGAAGAGCGGGGGAGGAATATCTGTGGAATCCAAAAATCCGTGGTAATCTGCGATTCAGACAATAATGACAAGGAAATGATCAAAACAATATTTGTATAACAAAAAATGAAATTTAAAAAAATGAAAAGAACACTATTAGTTTTATGCTTATTGCTGGCTTTGGTTCAGCTGAAATCCCAAACACAAGCAGGTACTAATAATATACTTGTTGGGCCTTTTAGTGGCTATGTCCAACTACCAATTCCCTCTGCGGCATTTGCGAATAACAATTTTTATCTTGATAAAACCAAGAATCCATATATCAACCTTACACTTAATAGCCAGCAGGAAGCAGTTTATTGTATAGAAAGTGAGTACTTTGAGTTGGCCACTCCGGCATGTAATGAAGACAACAATTTGGATTTTTCTGTTGGCAGCGATGAATACAAAGGAGCGATGGCTATATGGTATTTGACTCATGCTAAAAAATATTTAGATGAGAAGACAGGATTCCTAGGAGTATCGGATTTAAATATTATCAATAAAATTAGTGTCAATCCTAATGATGAAACTAATTTGCTATACACTAAAGCAAGTTCATCTGACAATCTTATTGCATTTGGAAAAGCTGTGGGTACTGCTACTGACGGACATTGGATAGCTTGTGCCTTAATGGATTACTATATGGATCAGCTTATGGTGGCTTCTGTAGATAATGGAGGTGTATCGGAATCATTTCAGGAATATTTTGCCCAATCTTTTATGACAGAATATGATGGCTTTGGACCCATACCACAGGTGAGCGGCCCAGACAAATATGCGACCTATAGTGATACCAAATTATTCACCAAAATAAAAACGAATGATGACAAGGAAGTGAATACCATGAGCGATTTAGCTTATGGGCCGCAAGATAGAGATGGTTTTTCATGGGGAACAATTATGCTCTCCGCACTGTTTAAAATAAAATCCTTCATTGGAGCAGATAAAACGGACAAACTCGTATATAAAGGGATGCTCACCCTCACCTCGGAGGACAATCTACAGCATGAGGCTGCTGTAAAGCTCTATAATTATGCCGTTGATAATAACTATATCGAAGTTGAATTGATAAGAATCGCCGGTATTTTTGACCAAAAATTTAACCTAAACCTATCTGCAAACCATACAAGTGATTTTTCCGACATTACTATCCATTGCTTTTATGATACCAATGGAAATGGTCGAAAAGATTCAGGTGAATTCGCCATGAATAATATAAATTTTTTACTCAATGGTAAAAATTACTATACCGGCAACTCAGGCAATATCAATACCACCTTTCAAGACACATCCTTGACCATAGATATAATCAAGGATAGTGATTTAATACTCACCAAGGGTACTAGTCAAACAACCATTCACCGCAGTCAAAACAGATATTCTTCAGAGGATTTAACTTTTGGATTACAATATAATGTCGAAAAACTAAGTGCTATTGGCCAGATAGAGATGGCGGATGCCGTATGCAATGAAATTACGAAAGCAAACTGCACAATACGTAATACTGGTTCTGACACCATCGTTGGTAAGATTACGTTCCAATTTTCCAATAATATCACTCCTTCAGCTAATACTTTGATGCAGTACCAAATGAATCAAAATGAAATTTCTAAGTATTTAGAAATACTTCCTAGCCAAGAGATAAGTTTATTTCCCGAATTTATCGTTGACGGCCCAGAATCCATTGGAGAACAAATAAAGTTAAATGCCAATCTCATTGTCAATAGAAATAACCTTGAAGTTCCCGTATTTGAAGCTTCTTATGAAAATCAATTACTTTGCTCATTTGACCCAAATGATAAGCTATCTAATATTAATAGAGGATCTAATAATTATATAGACACCAACGAAACAATAGTTTATACCATCCGATTTCAAAATACAGGGAACTACCCTGCTGAAAATATAGTCATAGTAGATCAATTGTCTGACCAATTGGATCTCAAATCGTTCAAACCTTTAGATGCAAGTCATTCATATCATGTTGCAATTAATGGACGGGAAATTAGATTTGTATTTCCTCAAATATTTCTACCAGACAGCACCACTAATGAAAGCCAAAGTCACGGTTATATACGGTATCGCATAAAACCGGTATCTGAACTAAATCCAGGTGATAAAATAGAAAATACTGCAGCAATTTATTTTGACCAAAATCCGGCAATTCTAACAAATACGACTCTGCACACCATACTTGAAGCTGATGCCGTTAAGGATATCTATTCTAGTCAATTTACCATTTTGCCCAATCCAATCAGAAAAGGAGACTTAATAAATATTGAATTTGGTGATGACTTGGCGAAAGATAAACTCAATATTATTCTTCTAAATGATTTGGGTCAAGAAATTTCATCAAATATCAAAGATGCAAATTCTAAATTTGTATCGATACCAACTTCAAATCTTGATAAAACTGGATTACATATCGTGATGATACGAACCAATACAATCAATATTGTCAAGAAAATCCTTATAATTAACTAAAATACATAACACATGAACGAAGTCACCATTTACCACAACAAGAGCTGCGGAACCAGCAGAAAAGGTCTCAGTCTTATCGAAGATATGGGTATAAAACCAAAAATCAGGCTATATCTCAATGACCCATTCACCAAAGAGGAATTAAAAGAAGTGATTACCGAACTCGGAATCAAACCAGAGGAACTCGTCAGAAAAAAAGAACAAATTTATAAGGACAACTACTCTCAAAAACAATATACGGATGATGAATGGATTCAAATCATGCTCGACAATCCAAGGTTGATTGAACGACCCATTGTCGTATATCATAATAAAGCAGTCATAGGAAGACCCATCGAAAAAATTTCTGAATTGCTAGCATAAGCCTAGTTCAGAGCTACATTTTACAATTTAACCTTTTATTATTAAGTCAAAGCAATAAGTTTTGCTTTATCTTTGCGCTTTTTAAAATTGTAGTAGAAAATAACAGAAAATGAATTTTGACGTAATCGTTATAGGAAGTGGACCAGGTGGATATGTTGCAGCCATCAGAGCGAGCCAATTGGGCAAAAAAGTCGCGGTTGTAGAAAAGGAAAATTTAGGAGGAATATGTTTAAATTGGGGATGTATCCCGACCAAAGCCTTACTTAAAAGTGCTCAGGTGTACAATTATATTCAGCATGCGGGAGATTATGGCATAGACAATGCAAAAGGAACGGCAGATTTTGACAAAATTATCGGTCGCTCAAGAGGTGTAGCAGATGGCATGAGCAAAGGGGTGAGTTTCTTGATGCGTAAAAATAAAATCCAAGTCATCGAGGGAACGGCTTCCTTAGCTAGAGGGAAAAAAGTCGTAGTAACAGATGCACAAGGAAAAAAATCAGAATACAGTGCTGATCACATCATCCTAGCTACCGGAGCAAGAGCCAAAGCACTTCCTAATCTCCCAATCGATGGCGAAAAAATCATAGAATACCGCAAAGCTCTCACCCTAGAAAAATTGCCAAAAAGAATGGTTGTAGTAGGGGCTGGAGCCATCGGTGTAGAGTTTGCTTATTTTTACAACTCATTGGGAACAGAAGTAACCATAGTCGAATTTTTGGAACAGGGATTACTCCCGAGAGAAGATGCCGATGTATCCAAAGAATTGGCAAAAGTATTTAAAAAACAAGGAATCAATGTGCTGGCAAATACCTCAGTAGAATCTGTAGATACTTCAGGTAAATCCATAAAAGTTCATACAAAAAGTCGCAATGATGGCAAAGAAGCCATCATCGAATGTGACGTGGTACTCTCCGCTGCAGGTATCAGTCCTAACACGGAAGGTATCGGATTAGAAACTCTTGGCATCAAGACGGATAGAGGTTTTGTACTGGTCGACGATTATTACCAAACCAATGTCTCTGGCATATATGCCATCGGAGATATCATCCCTACTCCGGCTTTGGCACACGTTGCCAGTGCTGAGGGAATCACTTGTGTAGAAAAGATAGCCGGAATTAATGTTCATCCAATCGATTATAATAACATTCCTTCATGTACTTATTGCTCACCGGAAGTGGCGAGTGTCGGACTTACCGAACAGGCAGCTAAAGAGGCGGGTTATGAACTCAAGATTGGCAAATTTCCATTCAGTGCTTCAGGAAAGGCCAGTGCTGCAGGAGCAAAAGAAGGCTTCGTTAAGCTCATTTTTGATGCAAAATATGGCGAAATCCTAGGAGCTCACTTTATTGGATTGAATGTGACCGAGATGATTGCAGAAATCGTCGTGGCTAAAAAATTAGAAGCGACAGGTCATGAAATCATCAAGTCCATACATCCACACCCTACTATGAGCGAAGCCATCATGGAAGCGGCGGCAGCAGCGTATGATGAAGTGATACATTTGTAAATAAAATTTGAAAATATGTGTAAAGCTCATAAAAAGACATTACGGGCTTTTTTCATTTTTAACACAAGCGAGGGATTCATTAAATTTCCAAATAACAATCGGTTTCCACTCATTAAAGGGCATGTAATTGATAGTTTAATTTGAAAAAATGAAATTCAACAAATTTTGTAATCCAATAATAATGGACGAAATACATATTAATTTTTAATATTCATTACTTTAATACAGTAAATAATCCTATCTTTGCACCGATTTTCAAGAATAGACAACAATTTAATAAAATTTTAGTAATATCATGGCCAATATCGGTAAACTAAAACAAGTAATCGGTCCAGTAGTTGACGTTGCATTTACTGGTGAAAATTCAGTTCTACCTGAAATTTATAACGAATTAATCATTAAAAGAGAAGGTGGCGATTTAGTCCTAGAGGTACAACAGCACCTTGGTGAGGACAGTGTAAGAGCCATCGCAATGGACTCTACAGATGGTTTGATCAGAGGCATGGAAGTCATCGACATGGGACACCCTATCTCGATGCCAACGGGTGAAGCGATCAAAGGAAGATTATTCAATGTAGTAGGTGACCCAATTGATGGATTGGCTCCAGTGAGTAAAGAACACAATAGTCGTCCTATTCACAATAAACCACCTCGATATGAGGACTTATCCACTGAGACAGAAATCCTTTACACAGGTATTAAAGTTATCGATTTGATTGAGCCGTATGCTAAGGGAGGTAAGATTGGATTGTTTGGTGGTGCCGGTGTTGGAAAAACAGTATTGATTCAGGAATTGATTAACAACATCGCCAAAGGATACGATGGTATCTCTGTATTTGCTGGTGTTGGAGAAAGAACTCGTGAAGGAAATGACTTGATGAGAGAGATGCTTGAGGCGGGTATCATCAATTACGGCAAAGAATTTATGCATAGCATGGAAGAAGGCGGATGGGATCTTTCGTCTGTAGATTATAGCAAATTGAAAGATTCAAAAGCAACTTTCGTTTTTGGTCAGATGAATGAACCTCCAGGTGCAAGAGCAAGAGTGGCTCTCTCTGGTTTATCAATTGCGGAATTTTATCGTGATGGTGATTTAAAAGACCCTAATGGAGGAAGAGATATCCTTTTCTTTATTGACAATATCTTCCGTTTTACGCAAGCGGGATCTGAGGTTTCTGCCCTTTTAGGTAGGATGCCTTCAGCGGTGGGTTATCAGCCTACCCTAGCGACAGAGATGGGATTGATGCAAGAGAGAATTACCTCAACTAAAAGAGGTTCAATCACTTCTGTTCAGGCGGTTTATGTACCTGCGGATGACTTGACTGACCCTGCTCCGGCGACTACATTTGCCCACCTTGATGCCACAACGGTATTGAGTAGAAAAATCGCCGCTTTGGGTATCTATCCTGCGGTAGATCCATTAGATTCTACTTCTAGAATCTTGGATCCGGCAATTATCGGTGATGAACATTATAGAACGGCTCAAGCGGTAAAAGGTATCCTTCAGAGATATAATGAATTGCAAGATATCATCGCCATCTTGGGTATGGAAGAATTATCAGAGGAAGATAAATTGACGGTATTCAGAGCAAGAAAAGTGCAAAGATTTTTGTCACAGCCATTCCACGTTGCGGAGCAATTCACTGGTATTCCGGGAGTATTGGTACCGATAGAGGACACGATTAAAGGATTTAATATGATTCTTGATGGTGAAATGGATCAATATCCAGAAGCCGCTTTCAACCTTAAAGGTAATATCGACGAGGTGATCGAGGCAGGTAAGAAGATGTTGGCAGACGCTTAATTTTTTTGATATTAAAAGTTAAAACATGAATTTAATTGTATTGACACCAGGAAAGGAGATTTTTAACGGAGATATAACTTCTGTGAAAGTTCCAGGAATAAATGGTCAATTCGAAATACTCAACAACCACGCTAACATTGTTTCTGCTCTGGGAGAAGGGCAAGTAAGAATCATAGAAAGCAATGGTGTTCAGAAAACTTTTGGTATTCAAAAAGGATTCGTTGAAGTACTTAAAAATGAAGTATCATTGTTGGTACAAGGCGTTGTAGAATAGAACATTAATTTTAGTAAAAATATTGAAGCCATAAACTTTGCGGTTTATGGCTTTTTTATTCTATGAAAGATACAAAATACGGAATTGTTTATAGCTTGAGACCGGAATCTGGCATTTATCTGCCAGAGGCCTTTATCGCCAATTTCGGTTCAAATGGTAGGCCTCTATATATGCAAAGGAGGGCTACAGAATCACTATTGGACGAATATGGCATCGCATATAAGGATACAGCCCATAAAAAAGCATTAGATATTATATCCCAATTAAATGTGGGGGCATTAGAATCTCGGTACAATGCGAAAGGCAAAAAATATCCCCTCTCGACACTTTTACAAGATACTAAATTGAAACCCATCATTGCACATCGAATCAACACCGAGTTAGCCAAATTCATTCATATCATAGGTCATAATCAGTTGATTCTGTGTGATCATATCGAAAGAAAAATAGAGCTGTATGAAATTCAATTAAATATATCCGAAAAAGCTCTAGGTACGCATGTCATCTTAAATAAAACCCAAACTGGAGTCAAATATCAGCTGAAGCTACATCTCGATGAAAAAAGCATAGATCTCCGTGTCATTGACATCAAAATAATAACCAACTCTCCGGGTTACATTATGTTAGGAAAAACCATCTTTCCCATTGACGGAATCAATGCCAATAAGCTAAAACCTTTCCTTTCCAAAGAATATATCTTTGTTGCGAATCATTTGGTCACGCAATATTTCAGGGATGTGGTCACCAATCTTGCCGCCAATACCACCATTGATGCCACGGGATTTGATTTTATAGAAAGTGAACCCATACCATCACCACAACTGAGTTTTAGCCGAGATTTTATCAATCATCAATACTTGTTAAACCTTGATTTCCAATATGGACACGTGAAATTTAATGGATACAATAAAAATCAACTAAACCATGTAAAATTAAATATCAGTGAAAATGGTGAAATCCAACTCATCAAAACCATAAGAAATTTTGAGCTGGAAGCAAAACACGAAAAAAGACTAGAAGACCTAGGTCTGGAGAAAAATTTAGCAAATCGATGGTTTAAAAGTCATCCGGGAGACGAATTCGGTTTAATAAATTTTGTATCCCGTACTATATCTCAACAAGAATTTGAAATTATTGAGCCACTCATCGACGGTAAAAAAGTAGCTATCTGTGACCATTCCATTCGATTGGATCATCGAGTCGATCAAAGTCAGGACTGGTTCGACATCTATGCTACGATTGTGGTTGGGGATAAAAATATTTACTTCACTACCCTTCTCGAATACATCAGAAAAAATGATCGATTCGTACCACTTGGTGACCATCGGTTTTTTATCATTCCACTAGAATGGTTAGAAAAATTAGAAACATTGTCTCACGTGGCTGAAGTCGAAAATGGCAAAGTTAAAATTCGTAAGAGCCAATACTCCTTATTGGAACCGACAGAAGACAATACCGATTTCGGAACAAATGAATTCAAAACACTCAATACAATAACAGATTTTAGTATCCCTACCCTTCTCAAAGCCACACTGAGACCCTACCAAAAAGATGGGGCTCTTTGGCTTATCAATCACCAAATCAATGGATTGGGAGCTTGCCTAGCAGACGATATGGGACTAGGTAAAACCATTCAAACACTGACCGCAATGCTTTATTTTAAAGAGCAGCTTGGAGAGGTGAAACTTCCTCACCAAAATATTCAACTCAATTTATTTGACCAAGTTCCTATTGCCAATAATGGACTGAAAGCCTTGATAGTCCTGCCATCCTCACTGGTGTATAATTGGGAAAAAGAGATAAAAAAATTTGCTCCTGACTTGTTTATAAGAAGATATACCGGCACTCGGCGGAAAGATATTATCAGAGATTTCGACATGTCGGATATCATCTTGACCAATTATCAAATCTTGCTGCGAGATATTGATGTCTTTTTAAAACACGAGTTCAATTATCTGGTATTAGACGAAAGTCAGTATATTAAAAATCGTGATAGTAAAATATTCAATGCGGTCAACCAACTCAAGTCAAAGCACAAAATATCCCTGAGTGGTACACCCATTGAGAACTCACTTTCAGACTTATGGTCGCAAATGCAATTTATCAATCCCGAAATACTGGGTAGTTTTGGATTTTTCAAAAAACATTTCCAGTCACCTATTGAAAAGCAAAAAGACGAATCCGCTCTCCTGGAATTAAAGAAAATGGTAGATCCATTCATACTGCGTCGAACTCGAAAAGACGTTTTGAATGACTTACCGGAATTGGAAGAACAAGTCATATTTTCGGAAATGGAAGAGCAGCAATCGAAGTATTACGAAAAGGTCAAATCCTCTATAAGAAATAGAATTCTTGCATTGGATAGCGAAGAAAAATCATACAAATTCCATGTGTTTAATGCCCTTACACAACTCAGGTTATTATCTAACCACCCCATTCTCAGTGATGCAAATTACCAGGGTCTATCAACCAAAACACAGGATGTCATAGAGTATATCAACACCATTTTAAAATCAGGCGAAAAAGTATTGGTGTTCTCTTCATTCGTCAAGCACCTAGAAATATTTAGCCAATATTATCGCAGTATAGGTGTCCGATTTTCTATGTTAACGGGGAGCGATAGTACGGAAAAAAGAGAAAAATCCATTGAAAATTTCAAAAAGGAATCAGACCATCAAATATTCTTTATTTCCATCAAAGCCGGAGGGGTTGGACTCAACCTGACGGAGGCACCTTATGTCATCATACTAGACCCTTGGTGGAATCCCAGTATCGAGCAGCAGGCCATCGCCAGAGCTCACCGTATGGGTCAACAACAAAAAGTGCTGGTCACCAGATTTATTACAAAGGACACCATCGAAGAAAAAATCATGTCACTTCAATCTCATAAAATGCAATTGGTCGAGGATATGTTTGGAGAAGACGGAGCTAATCCCGACTCGGCAGAAATATTTGAAATGCTATTTTAATTTTATTCGTCAAAATAATTAATTTTATATTCCCAATTGGTCCTTACAAGAGAACAATTAGAAAAAATATAAGTACTTTTCGCACTATTACTACAAATGAAAGCAATCTATTTATTATATCTCGGGTTAATTTTAGTGGTTCTGATTTTTATTGGTCGGTTGGTAAATTTTTATGAGATATATAAATTTAGCACTAGTTCAATGGAACCTAATTTTCCAACAGGCACTGTAGTAATGACAACCCCGTTTAAAAAAATAGAAAGAAACTCAATTGTTGCATTTCGAAAAAATTCAATTTTACTTGAAAAATCTCCCACCGAATACACTTACCTTTCTCGCATTGTAGGCTTAGGAAATGAAATGATAGAGATCAAAGAAGGTTTCATTTACATAAACGATTCCATTTTTAAACCACCTTATGAAACTCAGAATTTGTATTTGATGTCACTGGATGACTTTAAAAATTATAAGAATGAACAAGGTCTATCTCTACCAAAAGATTTACCACAATATGGGGGTAAGATTTTTGTTTCCATCACAAGTTCAGCTTATGAAAGATTGAATGCGAAGATAAAATTGGAAAAATTTTACGACTCACCCATCATAAGCATACGAGAATATAAAGTATCAGAAATAGTAGAACCTAGTTGGACTAACAATAATTTTGGACCTGTCAAGATACCACCCGGAAAATACTTTGTTCTAGGGGACAACAGAGGGAATTCATTGGATTCAAGAATTTTTGGGTTTCTAGATAGCTTGGATATCATCGGTGTCAAAATATAATGGCACTTTTATCAACTGACAGACTTCATTATCTTTGTCCTACAAAAGATTGTATTACATGCGAAAAAACTATGAATATTTTTTCCTTCCAAAACTGATGATACATGTTCTGGTATGTATCGTCTTCTTGCCAATAGCTAATTACAGTCAGCAAAGCAACTATAAAGACCAAGTCAATGAATGCATAAGTCAGTATGATGGAAACAAGTATTCGAATAGAAACAAAGAATCAGCTAATTGTTTCATCGGACAGGCTCTTCCCAGTCTTCGTCTCGTAGATACTGGCAATAAGATATATCTCACAGATTCCTTGAAAGGCAAAGTGTTGATTCTTAATTTTTGGTTTACAAAATGTCCTCCTTGCCTGAGTGAGATTCCGGGCATCAACCAACTTACCAAAAAATACCCCTCTGAAAAAGTACTGATTTTTGGTCTGTGTAATGAGAGTAAGGAAGTCGTGTCGAACTTTCTGAATAATCGAAAAATGGACTATGATGCCATATTAATCCCTGATTCATATTCACTGTTTCGGGATGAATTACTAGGAAATACTGGATTCCCTACTACTTTTGTAATAGATCAGGAAGGTATTATAGTAGATTATTTTTCAGGCGGTCCTGTCGGGAGTATTGCCTCTGAAATTATCGTTGACAAACTATCTCGAGTTATTGATCGGCTTTTGAATTAAATCGATCTGGTAGACCAGTATAGCCTTCACCAAGAGCAGTACAGCAAATAACTTTATAAATTTGAACACGACAGAAAACTATTTTGAACTTTACGCAATTACGAATAGAACTCGGGCATCAATGACACAGGCTTCATGCTGGGTCTTATAGACCACACGAAGCCTTATTTATTACCGACTGTGCTTTTTTATCTCTTTGTTAATAAGTCAAATAATTCTTCATTTATATAATAATTTCCAGTCCCTAATTTGTCTTTTCGCAGCATTTTATCATCTGCTAATTTGTTTAAATAATTTGCAGCAGTCAATCTCGATACACCAATATCATTTACAACAAATTCAATCTTTGTATACGGGTGTTTGAATAAATTATTTAATAAATCCTGACTATAAAATTTATAATTATCACGAAGGCGATGTTTGTAGTCAAGCATTAGTTCCTTAATCTTGACAATCAAATCTATTGTTTCTCGTGCCGTTTCTTCAACTCCTATAATCATAAATAAAACCCAATCTTCCCATAAGTTCTCGTCTCGTACCTTTTGCAAATATCGGTAATAATCCGGTTTATGTTTTATGATATAGTTGCTTAAATAAAGGATTGGCAAAGTCTGTAATTTTTCCAAAATCAAATATAGAATATTAATAATCCGACCTGTTCTCCCATTGCCATCGTAAAATGGATGAATACTCTCAAACTGAAAATGAATAATTGCCATTTTTA
>ERZ795057.3115-NODE-3115-length-11664-cov-6.640538_pt1 | contig 11664 bp, 8 predicted proteins | sample MGYA00375141_ERZ795057 | MGnify/ENA primary metagenome ERZ795057 (study PRJEB30186, sample SAMN05720163) | activated sludge metagenome | isolation source: Anaerobic digester | place: Hong Kong | collected 2015-01-26 ... | reverse complement strand
ATCATCACCACTAACAATAATATGACAATCAAACCAAATCCCATCAATAACTTTTTCCCAATAGACATCCTTTCACCTCTTATGGTAAATTCATATCCCTTTGATCCATTATACCAAAAAACCGGCTAAACAAAACGAAAAAATAATTTGAAATACAAACTATTTTCATGTTATTTGACATATCTATCTTAATCCGTTATAATCTTTTTGGGGAGAACTGCATTTTCTTATCCTAATATTGCTTATTCCAAGCGAGCCCGATCCGGATTATTATAAATCCCTAATACCCCATACATGCAAACCTAACACTAAAGGAGGTGGTTTTGTGGTTGATATGAGCAAAAATCATGAGGCTATTTCAAAGCAGCAAATATCGTTAGAAAGAGCTGAGGAGCTTAAAACAAGAATTAGAGACTTTTTAGAGGCCAAAAAACACATAAAAAAAGGCATGGATTTGACAGAAGAATACGATGAAAATCGGAGACGAGTTATGGATGCATTAAATTGCACCGATAAGCAATGGAACGACTATCACTGGCAGTTAGCCAATCGTATCAACGATGTGTCTCTACTCTCAAGCATTGTTACCCTTTCCGAAAAACAACTGCAAGTGGTCAAAAAGGTCGGTGAAAGGTATCGTTGGACAATTTCACCGTATTACGCCAGCCTAATGGACAAACATGATCCGTATTGTCCCATCAGACTGCAAGCCATCCCAACAATTTTTGAAAACACAGACAAAGAAGGGGAACTGGACCCTATGCATGAAAATTTGACCAATCCTGCCGGAACGGTTACCAGAAGATATCCTGACCGCCTCATCATCAATGTCACCAACGAATGCGCTATGTATTGCAGACATTGCCAAAGAAGACGGAACATTGGCGAAGAAGATCTTCCCCAACCGGCAGCAGTGATTGACAATTCCATCAAATACATCGCTGAAAACCCTGAAATTAGGGATGTGTTAATCACAGGTGGCGATCCTTTGACCATGACTGATACTTATATTGAAAATATCTTATCTCAACTGAGAAAGATTGATCACGTTGAAATCATTCGTATTGGTTCCAGAACACCTGTTACCATGCCCCAGAGAATTACCGACGAACTGGTTTCAATGCTAAAAAAATACCATCCTCTTTTCATCAACATTCACGTTAATCATCCAAAAGAAATCACTGTTGAAGCCAAACAAGCTTGTGAAAAATTAGCCGATGCGGGAATCCCATTGGGAAACCAAGCGGTTCTGCTCAATGGGATCAACAACGATAAACACATTATGAAATTACTGAATCATGAGTTGCTGAAAGTAAGAGTTAGACCCTATTATATTTTTCATGCTAAACACGTCAAAGGCACCACACATTTCAACACCTCAGTTGATGATGGTTTGGAAATCATGGAATATTTAAGGGGCTATACATCGGGGTTGGCTATTCCCACTTTTATCATCAATGCTCCCGGCGGATACGGCAAAACGCCCATTTTACCCGAATATCTCATATCCAGGGGCAAAGAGTACGTGACCATCAGAACGTGGGAAGGGCGAGTCATCAATTACACTAACCATCCCACTCAAATGTTTACATTAGAATAAACAACGCTTGGTGATTATTCGACTTTGATCCCCTCGATAACAGCAGCGGTGTACTCTTCGCTATTCAAATAGCCTTTTAAAATAACCCTTAAAGGTTGCCTCAACAGTGTTCCCGATAGATCCGTCTGAAGGGCTGCGCCCTTCGGATAGAAACGTTTGATATTATAATCGTCCGTTACGATTAATTCGATTTCGGGATAAATCAGGAGTTGATCCCACTCAACGGTAAGGATTTGATTATCATTCAATTCGCATTTTGTAAAAAAGGTCGTTTCAGGAACCGCTGTTGAGATCCATTTAGTCCTTTCTGCCTTTTGCCCGTAAACATCCTCAAGGACAATCTCTATCAGATGCACCTCATCTATCTTAAAATCAGCTTTGTAAAAATATTCCTTTGAAAAATCAGGTAACTTGATCTCATTTGAGTTATCCACACGAAGTGTTCCATTGAGCTTCAAAAAGCTTTCAGAGTAGACCTTAATTGAAGGGTCAAACTGCAGTTCTTTATTCAACATGAAAGTATGAATTTGGGGGAAAGGAGGTCCTGGAATTTCGAATGATAAAGAATCTCCCTGAATATCCGGTTCAAATAGAGGCGTTATCTGCAATTGCCGATGATTGTTGGAATAAGTGAATCGCTCTGTAGAAGTCGTGCTAAGCGTATCTTGTTGAATGATAAAATGCTTGAAGCGGTTATACAAAAATTCTTCATCTTTTTCTATATCCAAATAAAGCGTAACAGTCGATTCGTTTAAATCAACACGGCTCACAGTTGCTTCAGGAATTGACGGCAGGGCGATTGTTTCTTTCGTAGAAGAAAGAATGATTTCCGACTTCCAAATTCTGTCTTCATAATAAAAAATTTCAAAAGGAATGGTTGTTTCGCTAAAATCAATAACGGGAAAATTGATCAAGGGATTGTAAGGGTCTATGGGAATACGTTTCTCCTGAATATTGATACTCATATCGTAAACATTAAAGCCTTTGGGAATATCCAAAGATACGCTTTCCATGCGAATAGGAATCTCATATTCATAACTTAGCAATTTCCCACCGGACTGCGTTAGGGGAATGATGTCAATGATCACACTGTTTTCTCCTTCAAGTAACTCTTTCAAAACGTCCATTTCCAGGTAGTTCACGTTTAATATTTGCTCTCTCCCGTTTAACGCAATCAAGTAATCTGTGGGTCTAAAAGCCCCCATATATTTACCGTTCCATTTAATGGTTAAATAGGGATCTACTATTTTGTAGCTGATTGAAGTAATGGAAGCCAACTCAGTCACATCAAGGGTTACCGTTTCTTTCGTTCTTTTAAAGGAAAACCCCGATTGAAAATTGTGGAACTCTTTAATAAGGAGACGGTCATCTAATGTTAATTCAAAAAAATAATCCCCAAAAGGCAAATTCGAATAGCGAATAGCTTCATCATGGGGTAATATAACCTTCTCGTTTGTAAAGTCAGAGGAATAAACCTTCATTTGAAATCCGACATCATCTGAAATACCTGCTGGATAGATGACCTGAACATCTAAGCTCATTCGACTGGTAACAAAAAACTCCCATGCTATAAAAAGGATTCCCGAAAACACCACTAGAAAAACAAATGTCCATTTACTCCACTTCATACTTCCACCCTTCCTCTTCAAGATTCAGCGTATCTATCTTTTCAAGGGCTTTCATTCTGTCTTGCTTGATCTGCGATACGAGCTCATTAATAGATGAAAATCTCTCTTCCATCCGTATAAAATCAATCAAATAACAAACGACACTCATCCCGTACAGATGATGGGTACCTTTCAAATAATGAATTTCATAATGCACTTTTCCTTGATCACTAACAGTTGGACGATTGCCGATATTCATCAAGCCAAACCCTAATTGGTGGGTATATGCTAAATATACGCCAAAAGACGGCACCAGCATATCGTGCCCTTCTCTAAAAAGATTTGCTGTCGGAAAACCGATTTTTTTACCGATGCCTTGATCTGCATACACTTTTCCTTCTACAGAATAAGGCCGTTTCAGTATTTCATTGGCTTTTTGTATATCACCATTTTTTAAATAGTAACGAATTAAAGAACTACTGACCCTGTGGCCACCGCAATTAACAGCCGAAACAATGTTGGTTCTAAATCCAAAGCGATGTCCTAAATCCCTTAATAGTTCTGCATTACCGACTTTATCTTTTCCAAAATGAAAATTAAATCCAACCGTTAATTCCGAAGGCTGATACCGCTCATACACATGCTGAATAAATTCCAAGGGTGTTTTGGTATGAAACTGGTTGAAATCCAGAAACTCAACCTTATCAATCCCCAACGATTGAATAATAGCCTTTCTCTTTTGAGGTGTATAAATCAATCCCGAAAAACTTTCGTTGCTGAGATAATAGGATGCAGGGTAATCAAATGTCAGCAAGATTGTTTGAGCACCTTTTTCCATGACTTCTTTGGTCTTTTCTATCAATCTTCGGTGACCAATGTGAACACCGTCAAAAATACCCATCGTCAATGAATTTCTATTCGCCATTTGTTTCGTTCTCTCCGAAAGAACAGGTTCCAAATACCTTATTGATACGGACGACAATTTCGTCCCTGACCTGATATTTTAATGTTTGAAGAAAGGATGCGGCTCTTTGGGCATCTCCCAATGCGATCAGTTCATCCTGCTCATTGACAATTCTCAACAATTGATCTTTTTGAAAATTCCCATATTTCAGGACCCAATTCAAACGAATTGGATTTCCGTTCAACACCTTCTCTTCAAAACGACTGTCAATCTTTACCGCCGGAAAATCTGATAATGCACTGCTTAACGAAATCATATACTTTGATAGAATATCCCAATCATATTCGGGATATTCTTCCATCTTCATGCACATCGAAGTCTCATAACGTCCATTGACGTTTCTCGTCAAATCAACAGCACAAGCGGTCGTACCTAATTTCAATCCTATATCAAAAGCTAGTGAACGCATATAAGTCCCCGGAGAAACTGTCGCTTTAAGGGTTACATCCCTCCCATCAATCTTTAAAATCTCAACCGATCGAATTTCGACATCACGAGGTGGCATCTTGATGATCTTTCCTTTTCGGGCGTATTCATACAATTTTTTACCCTGATACTTTTTCGCTGAATAAATTGGTGGAACCTGCTTTTGCATGCCTTCCATACTCAGCACTGCATCGATGATATCCCTTTCATTTAAATGTACTTCTTCATCGCTGATAACTTGTCCTTCAATGTCATAGGTATCTGTCATTAACCCAAGTCTTAGCGTCATGGTATATACCTTGTACGAATCCTTCAAATACTCCAGGATTCTCGTTCCTTTTCCGATGCCCATAACAAGAACTCCTTGAGCAAAGGGATCCAATGTTCCCGAATGACCAATCTTCTTGGTATTCAGTTTTTTTCTTAGCCAACTGACCATATCATGAGAAGTGGGACCAACCGGTTTATACAAAGGCAAGATACCGTTTATCGAATCCAATTTTATTCCTCCGTATCTTCCTGTTGATCCGGGTGGACATTGAGATTGTCAATGATCTTTTGCATCTTGACACTTTGCTTAATCCCCAAATCATGAATCAATTTTATCTCAGGCGTATAATAAAGCCGGATCTGCCTACCCAAATACCCTCTGAAATAACCTGTTTTTTTATTTAGTATCTCAAATATTTCTTTAGCATGTTCTTCTCCGTTATCTGGATCAAAGATGCTCACAAATATTTTCGCATGTCGTTTATCCCTTGACAATTCACATCTTGTAAACGAAATGAGTTCTTTGGGTATAACTGGTTCCTTCCAATTGGTAATTGCTTCTGCCATAACCCTTAACATCTCAGCCTCAATTCGTTCTTTTCTAAAAACCTTTGGCATTTCATCACTTTCCTTTCCAACTGATCGAATCTACATAAATCATTGTCAAACCGGTTGATTATATCACGGGAGAAAAAAAGATGCTTTTCAGCATCTTTTTTTCTATCTCGTATCATTGCTTACTATTCTTCATTTCGTTTGCTTTGGGTTGCTCTCGTTTTTTTTAGGACAAACAAATACAGAATCAAATCAACAATTACACCCACTCCGGCAATATAAAACCCGATTAACCCTTCGGGAAAAACCAATTGGTATAAAAATCCCGTCGCAATAACAAAATCACCCAACATTACGATCTTTTGACCGCCTGATTTGATATACTTCACTATAGCACTGAAACAAAACCACAAAAACGGGATCAAATAAAGCCAATTAGGCATGACTATTCACTCCTTACTATTCTTTTGGCAATCATCTGAAGTCAGATATGAATCGCCCATCCTTGAGATGCTCTTGATGCTTCCATTAAACCTTCAGAAAGAGTGGGATGTGCATGAATCATGCTGGCTATTTTTTCAGTAGAAAGCTCCACGTCTTTTGCCAAAAGTAACTCATGGATCAATTCAGTCGCTTGAGCGCCGATTAAACTAGCACCAAGAATTTTCCCTGTCACTTCTTCCGTTAAAATTTTAATAAATCCCTCGGACTGCTCAACAGCAGTTGCTTTTCCAATGGCTTTATAAGGGAACTTTGACACGATAACCGATTGATCTTGAACATCTTTCTCTTTTAATCCAAAACTTCCAATTTCAGGCTCACAATAGACTGCACCCGGAATCATAAGAGGATCAAGCTTTTTCTCAACTTCTTTCCCAGCTATGTGTTCCACGGCTATTTCAGCCTCTTTAGAAGCAACATGAGCCAGTAATGGAGAAGATACCACATCTCCTACAGCATATACTCCCTTGACGCTGGTTTCGTAAAAATCCCCAACCTTGATGAAATTACCCCTTTCCAGTTCAACTCCGATTTTTTCTAAACCAAGATTTTCAACATTAGTGGATCGTCCCACCGCTAAAAGAATCTTATCAACAACTATCGTAACCTCATTATTGTCTTTATCTTTTAAATGAACGGTTAACCCATTTTCCGTTTTTTCATATCCTGCAGCCTTTGTAGAAGTATATACTTTTATTTTTCTCTTTTTGAAAGCTTTCTCCAATTCTTCACTAATATCTCGATCCTCTGTTGGAATAATGGTATCAAGCATTTCAACTAAATGAACCTGTACGCCAAAAGAATTGAATATGTGAGAGAATTCTACACCAATGGCTCCACTTCCCAGAATCAACATCTTCTCGGGAAGCTTTTCTAACATCAATGCACCTGTTGAACTGATCACATTTTCCTCATCAATCTCAAAACCCGGTATCTGCTTTGGTCTAGAACCGGTAGCAATGATAATATGATCGCCATGAATCTGTTCCCCGTTGACCAAAAGGGTATTACGATCTTCAAAAACGGCTTCTCCCTTGATGTAATCCACTTTATTCTTTTTAAGAAGAAATTCCACACCTTTAGAGAGTTTTTTTGCAGCTAATCTTGATTTTTTGTGAACCTCTTTATAATCAAATTCTGAACGATCCACCTTTATTCCCATTCTCTCCAAATCAGCAATCGCATTATATTTTTCAGCCTGATGTATAAGGGCTTTTGAAGGTATGCACCCAATATTTAAGCATACACCACCCGGTGTGTCCCTTTCAATAACTGCTGTTTTCATCCCCAGCTGTGCAGCTCTGATAGCGCCAACATATCCACCGGGACCTGCGCCAATGATAACTAATTCAAAAGACTTCATATCGTTCCTCCCTCGTTTTAATGTTTTTTAACTCTTTTAAACTTGACGAAATTAAAACAAGTGTTATTTTTTGCCCCGCATCTGATTACAGCCGTTTCTCTTCAAGACAATACTTCAATTTTGAATACATGGGAACGCCATACATGTATTGATTGGGTGTTTCTCCTATGATTAACGGTCTGGCATAGTTAATGAATTTTTCTGTCACGTTATACCCTGTTTCATCAATAAAATCCGCCGGCAATGTTTTTGTCCCTCCGGCAACCGTTGAAAGTTCCACGGTATCAAAATGCCGGATATACGGTTGATCCATATCCCGGACAATGGTAACCATCTTCCCGCTGGTATCGTCTTTACTCATCCACAAGACCGCCCTAGCCCCGACTTCTATGGCATCCTGCCAATCGGTCAGGCTGGCAATATGACGAGAGGATCTTTGTAAATAATCAGGCAAAGCCGCATGTATTTTTAATTTTAATTCATCTTTGATCATTTGTTCAAGCACCGAGCTGATCTTCCCCAACTGAACATTACCAAAAGAATCGGTATACCCCGCATCTGATAAAAACATTCCCTTTTTATCCCTTAATGCCTCAGACGCAACAATTGAACAAAATCCCCGTTTGATGATTTCCTCCTCAACCCGTTTGAGAAAACGCTCTTTTGAAAAAGCGACCTCCGGCATCAGTATCACAGTTGCCGCAGACTCCTCTACTTCCTGAGAAAGAGCTGCAGATGCTGCCAACCACCCTGCATGCCTTCCCATCGATTCCATCAAAAAAACTTTAGTAGAAGAGGTACTCATGGATTTTAGGTCTCTTGTGGCTTCCAATATCGCCGTCGCAGTAAACTTCGCCGCAGAACCGTATCCGGGACAATGATCAGTATGCAGCAAATCATTATCCACCGTCTTTGGAATACCAAAGACTTTTAAATCATAACCGATCTTTTTAGCATACTCGAAAATGACAAAAGCCGTCTCCATGGAATCATTTCCGCCATTATATAGAAAATAACCGATATTGTGTGCCTTAAAAACCGAAAAGATACGATTCAACTGTTCTTCTGTTTCAATTTTTACTCGACAAGAACCGAAAATCCCTCCCGGTGTGTATGCCATTTTTTCAATTTCCGCTTTTCTTTCCTCATTCATCACAAAAAGTTCCTCATCTAAAACTCCTTGTATCCCATTTTTAGCCGAGTAAACTTTATAAATTGAATCGGAGTTCAGTGCAGAAGCAATAACACCGTAAGCTGAAGCATTTATCACAGGCGTAACACCGCCGGATTGGGCATAAACTAAGTTTTTTGCCATTCTTTCACTTCCATTCGTTAGTTGTTTTGATTATTATGCATCACTATCGCATAACTTGATCTTTTAGGATTATATCAAATTACTTTGATTCTTCTCCTTTTTAAATTTATCATTCTTATTCATTATGAACATTGGGGGCGAGTCACTCTGAAGAAACTTTCATTAGTATAATCACAATTTGTTAAAAAACAAATTTGTGATCAACATCATCGCCAATGACACTGAATTAAACAGAATATCTCATTCGTTTTCAAGCAATCGCAGTAAAAAATCGATTTCTTCTTTTACATTAACATAAGACGATTGAAGAAACGCTATTGACTGTCCTTCCAACGCCTTTATTTCAAGTATTTCAGATAACTGTTGTAATTGTTCAAATCTAAGATTCAATGCCATTCCCTTTATTTTATGAGCCGTTTTGCTAATACTGTCAATCTTGCCTGTAAGAAAATGATGGGTGAGTTTTTCTGCTTCTGATGATAGCGAACTTTTCCCCAAATTGAGAATGTGATGATACATTTGTAAATCGCCACCAAAAGCTGTTTCTAAAAGTTCTTTGTTAAAATGGGTTATTGGCATGATTTGTTTGCTCGGCTCATCATTTGATTTTTTTTCAACAACTTGATCTGTTGAAGATGAAAGCGTTTTTTTACATTCGTTTTTTAAAAGGTAATCCCTTAATGTTTTTTTAATGTCATCAGCCGCTACAGGTTTTGTAAGATAATCATCCATACCGGCCTCAAGGCATTTTTCCCTTTCCCCTTTAACGGCTGCTGCCGTCAAGGCAACGATAAAAACTCGCTTATGATCCTGATCGTTTTCCCTAATCTCTCGTGCAACTTGATAACCGTTTTTAATGGGCATCTGTATATCAAGAAAAATAATCTCCGGTGACTCCTTCAGATATTTTTCAACTGCTTCTTGACCGTTACTGGCTTTAATGATTGTGATGGTTTTTTCTTTTAGCGAATTTTCAAAAATATCGTTAAGGATCATTTCTGTCAATTCCATATTCACTTCGTTATCTTCAACAATCATTACTTTCACCGGGTTCATTTTAAATGAACGGATATCCAAACCGATTCCATCGTCCATGGACCTTCTCTTTTGAGAACCTTCTCCGAACATACGAGATGAGGCGACAAATTCAGCATTAGCCTTAACAATTTCCAAATCCAGAACAAATGAAAAAAGACTACCTTTTCCAAGATGACTTTCAAGTTTAATGCGACTGCCCATCAACTTAAGAAGGTTATTTGTAATGCTGAGTCCCAACCCAGTTCCTCCATATTTTTTTGTTGTAGAGTGGTCTGCTTGAGAAAAAGATTGAAAGACCTTCTTCTGATTTTCATGAGAAATACCAATACCGGTATCTTTTACAGAAAAAAGGAGTTGTACTCGTGAAGTTTCTCTCAACCAACGAACAGGTTTTACACTGATGATAATGGTCCCTTTTTCCGTGAATTTAGCAGCATTACTAAGCAAATTGGTTAAAATCTGCCTTAATCGAACGGGATCCGTTAAAACGTAGGGCGGGATGCCATCATCCACCTCTTTGATCAATTCGACTTCTTTTTCCCTTGTTTTGTATTGAATCACATCCAACGAATTCGAAATCAATTCGTTCAAATCGGTAATTTCATAATTCAGTTCCAGCTTTCCCGCCTCAATCTTTGAAAAATCAAGAATATCATTGATAATATCCAACAATGCCGTGGCGGAATTATGGACATGATCCATATACCTCCTTTGTGATCTTGATAAATCTGTTTTCTGAAGCAACTCGGTAAATCCCACGATACCGTTAAGAGGCGTTCGGATTTCATGGCTCATATTAGCCAAAAACTCACTTTTAGCTCTGCTGGCTTCTTCTGCCTGAGTCTTTGCCAATTGTAATGATTCATCGATTTTCTTTTGCTTTTCAAGAGTGGCTCTCAATTTTTCTTCAACTTGCTTTCTTTTAGTTATATCAATAACGGCTCCCGATAACTTTAGGGGCTTTCCATCTTCCTGACGTTCGATGACCTTCCCCCTATCATGAAACCAAACATAATCCCCTTGTTTTGTTTTGAGCCGATAATCTATCCGGTATTCTGGAATAATGCCCTTGAGATGTTCGCTCATCACCTTCATGGTTCTGTCGTAATCCTCAGGATGAATCAATTCCGTTATCTGATAGACATTTTTAGGAAATTCCTCGTAAGAATAACCTGCCATTTGAGCTTTACGCTTATCGTATTCTACATACCCGCTGGAATAATCCCATATCCACCAAGCAACATTTCCTGCTTCCATAGCTAATTCCAATCTTTCCTTTGTTTTCAGCAGTTCTTTTTCGGCCAGTTTTTTAGTGGTAACATCCCTTGAGACTTCGATAATAGACGTGATATTTCCGTAAGTGTCCTTCACCGGTATCGCCAAATTCTCCCAAAATTTTTCTTCCTGTTGAAACGGATCATGATGTGTCAAACTCTGCTGACTAACCCCCGTCTCTAAAGCTTTTACGATAGCACAACCATCACAAGGCTGCTGCAAATTCACAAAGGCCTCGAAGCATTTTTTCCCGATGGCTAGCGGTTCAATCTCTAATGCCACTCTATTTGCCCATATCACACGAAAATCATTATCCAATTCAAATATAACATCCGGAAAACTTTCCAGGATCTTTCTGAACCGTTTTTCATGAGAGGCATTTTTTTCAGGTGTAATATTTTTTTCGTAATGAATGGCAGCGATATATTCTCCATTCTCTTCGAGCGGCACAATACTGCTTAAGACGGCTATTGTATTTCCCTTTTTGTCCTTCCGCATGGTTTCGACTTCCTTGATCACACCCCCTTGTTTCACCCTTTCATCGACAAAGGGCATCTCAAGCGGATATTGTGAAGGTTTAATCAACGAAACGGATTTGCCCTCTATTTCATTGCTTAAATACCCGTATAAAATCTCAGCCCCATTATTCCAATAAATCACCGTTCCCAGAAAATCCCTGCAAAAAACAGCCGTTTCCGAATGATCGATGATGCTTTTCAAAGTGATATCGTTAACAATCCTTCTTCTTAT
>ERZ795057.3110-NODE-3110-length-11687-cov-536.742693_pt1 | contig 11687 bp, 10 predicted proteins | sample MGYA00375141_ERZ795057 | MGnify/ENA primary metagenome ERZ795057 (study PRJEB30186, sample SAMN05720163) | activated sludge metagenome | isolation source: Anaerobic digester | place: Hong Kong | collected 2015-01-26 ... | reverse complement strand
CAGCGGGTCTTCGTTCTTTAGCGCACAGCGGATCTTAGATCGAGATGCTGAAACGAGTTCATGACGCATTGTTAGATTCTCTGAACGATCTTCATCTTCATACATCTATTCTCAAACCTCTGACCTCTTTATCGATTTTTTTGATCCTATTCAAGGACGGCTCTTCACAGCGATCAGCGGATCCTTGATTTTAAGAGTACGCCGGTCATCAAGAAATTCATTACTCTCTACTTTCGAATTTTCGTTTTCTCGACTTTTACACCATTCAGTGACCAACTATCAGTTCCTCTAACAAGTGGATCTTTCAGCTGCAAACGGCCCCTCGATCAGGCGAGGATTAATGTCAAGACCGTATAGATGATTGAGTCGTGTTCGTTTGATGATGATAACCGATTCTGGAACTAAGGAACTTTTGAGCTCCAGAGAAGATGTCATGGGTAGTGATCGGCTATTCAAAGGAGAATTATAGGAAGAAACTGTGAGAGAAGATAATTCATAGAGGCTCTCTTAGTTCGTTTTCTTTATCGTACAAAGAGGCTTTTCTACTTGGCAAAAAAAAAGGGAGAGCAAGCTCTCCCTTCAAAAGATCTACTTCATCAATACTCAGGCATCTGTGGCATTGGAGCCTGGGGTTTTTCTTCTGGCTTTTCTGTAAGAGCGGCTTCTGTTGTAAGAAGTATACCCGCAATGGATGCCGCATTCTGAAGAGCACTTCTTGTAACCTTTGCAGGGTCTATGATACCCACTTTGAACATGTCTGTATAGACATCGTTCAGAGCATCGTATCCAAAAGCTGCATCGTCACTGTGAAGAATCTTGTCAACGACCACTGCACCGTCTAAACCGGCGTTCTCGACTATCTGCCGAATCGGAGCATCTAGGGCCTTCATGACCACCTTGATACCAATCTTGATATCGGGATTCTCCGTGCTATCGAAGAGTTCCTGAACGGGCTTCTTCGCTCTCGCAAGAACAACTCCGCCTCCGGCTACGATTCCTTCCTCTACTGCAGCTCTTGTCGCTGAGAGAGCATCCTCAATTCTATGTTTCTTCTCTTTGAGCTCGGTCTCTGTTGCAGCACCGACTTTGATAACCGCCACTCCTCCTGAAAGCTTTGCAAGTCTTTCCTGGAGAGTTTCCTTTTCGTATTCGGAAGTAGTCTGATCGATCTGAACCTTGATCTGACCAATTCTCTGCTTGATCTTTTCGGGATCTCCCTTGCCATCAACGATTATCGTGTCGTCCTTCTTGACCTTTACAACACCCGCACTACCGAGGTCATCGATAGTTGCATTTTCAAGGGTGAGTCCAACCTCTTCGCTGATCACAGTACCACCTGTAAGAATTGCGATGTCCTGCAGCATTGCCTTTCTTCTGTCACCGAAACCGGGAGCCTTAACAGCTACTGAGTCGAGAGTACCTCTGAGCTTATTGAGAACGAGAGTGGAAAGTGCTTCACCTTCAATGTCTTCAGCGATTATTACGAGTGGCTTGCCTGCCTGGGCAACCTTTTCCAGAATCGGAACGAGCGGTTTTACTGCTGAGACTTTCTTGTCGGTTATAAGAATAAGAGGCTCTTTGATTATAGCTTCCATCTTCTCTGGATCGGAAACAAAGTAAGGAGAAATGTAGCCTCTGTCAAACTGCATACCTTCAACGAACTCTACGTATGTGTCGAGGGTCTTGGAATCTTCTACCGTTATTACTCCATCCTGACCGACCTTGTCCATCGCTTCTGCAATGAGTTCACCAATCTCCGAGTCATTGGCAGAAATAGCTGCAACTGAAGCAATGTCCTCTCTTGAAGAGATCTTCTTCGATAAGGACCTGATGTGAGAGACGGCCTTCTCTGTTGCCTTCTGGATACCCTTCTTCATGAGTATAGGATTGGCTCCAGCGGTAACATTTTTCAAACCTTCCTTGATCATTGCCTGTGCGAGAACGGTCGCAGTCGTGGTTCCGTCACCGGCAATATCGTTCGTCTTGGAAGCTACTTCCTTTACGAGCTGAGCTCCAAGATTCTCGAATTTATCTTCCAGATCGATTTCCTTTGCGATCGATACACCATCATTGGTTATCGTCGGAGAGCCCCAGCTCTTCTCAAGAACTACGTTTCTCCCTTTGGGACCGAGCGTTATCCTAACTGCATCTGCTACCGCGTCTACACCTTTTTCAAGCGATCTTCGTGCTTCTTCGCTGTATTTCAGAATCTTAGCCATACCGATTCCTCCTTCAATCCTCGATCTTTGCCAGGATATCATCCTGATCGATGATTATGTAGTCGTCATCATCGATCTTGATCTCCGTGCCGGAATACTTGGAATAGAGGACCTTGTCGTTTTCCTTAAGGTCAATATCCTCGACTTTCTCTCCAACTGCAATTACCTTCGCAGTCATCTGTTTCTCCTTCGCAGCGTCGGGAAGAACGATACCACCTGATGTCTTCTTCTCTTCCTCATAAGGCTTAATCAATAATCTTGTACCAAGGGGAACTACTTTCATAAAAAGCCTCCTTTCGAATTTTATGTTTTAGCACTCACAGTGATAGTCTGCTAATAAATGATAAAACATCGTTCCGATTTCTTCAAGAGCTTTCTGTGTTAAATGATCGTAAACATAAAAAAATGAGCACGCAAGAAGACGGCTGTTCACATTTTTCTCTGGATTCTTTTTGTTATCATACAGCTTCTGCCTTTTGCACAGTTTCGAGTCAGGCAACTCCATCACGCAGTTTCCAGTTTGAGAATGTTCGTGGAGTTGCTAGTTCCAAACGGAATACCGGCCGTCAGTATTATCGTGTCACCAGATTTCACAAGCTTTAGGCGTCTAGCAAGCGGCCCGGCCACTCTGACGAGATCGTCTGTCGAGGAGCCAAGGCCCATTAAAACTGGGCGGGCACCCCAAACGAGGTTCAACCTGTAATACGTCTCCTCATTTGGAGTAACTGCAAGTATGTGAGCTCTCGGGCGAAACCCGGAGACGTTTCTTGCCGTGTGCCCCGAGAATGTGGAGCTCACTATTACTTTCACTTTCAGCTCCTCACTTATATCCCATGCTGCCCTGCATATGGCATCTGTATGGTCGTCCGTAGATATCTTTTCCCTTGTCCACTTAAGTAATTCCGGATTCTGCTTAAGATACTTCTCTGCAGCTCTAGCAGTAAGATCCATAACCGACACTGCTTCTAGAGGATACTTGCCGATCGAAGTCTCGCCAGAAAGCATTATCGCATCACTACCGTCCAGAATGGCATTTGTGATATCGGTTGCCTCTGCCCTCGTCGGTACCGGATTCTCAATCATCGATTCCAGCATTTGAGTAGCAGTTATTACGGGAATGCGTTTTTGATTACCGTATCTAATTATCTTCTTCTGAGCTACCGGGACTTCTTCGACCGGTATTTCAACTCCTAAATCGCCTCTAGCAACCATTAATCCGTCGGAGACTTCCGCAATTTGTTCAATGTTTTTTAAGGCCTGTTCTGTTTCTATCTTCGAGACTATTGGAATAGAACCCCCAAGATCCTTAATCACTTTTTTGGCATGTAAAACATCTTCTGATCTTCTCACAAATGAAAGGGCAAAATAATCAACCCGTTCTTCAATTCCAAGTTTGATGAACTTCTTATCCTTCTCGGTAATTGCAGGAATGCTTATGTCGATTCCAGGAAGGTTTATACCTCTTCTGTGTGTCACTATTCCACCATTTAAGACCTTAGTTTTGACTTCAGAATCGGTTATCGATTCTACTCTCAGTTTTATCTTCCCATCGTCCATGAGAATCAGATTCCCCGGCTGGACTTCTTCGGGAAGTTTCTTATAGTTCACACCGACAATCTTCTCGTCCCCCTCGATATCTTCGGTTGTTAGGATTATTTCACTGCCTCTTTTAATGTCCACCGCATCCTTTTTGAAGACGCCCGTCCTGATCTTTGGACCCGAGAGATCTAATAATATGGTAAGGGGAGAATTCGCCGACTTCCGAATCTCCTTAAGATTCCTTATTCGCTCCCTGTGTTCGGAAATGTCGCCGTGAGTCGTATTCAGTCTTGCAACATCCATTCCCCTTTTAAGAAGGGTTTTCAAAACCTCCAGAGATTCGGTAGCCGGACCGATGGTACATACAATCTTCGTCTTCCTCAATCAAACCACCTCATTAAGAGAGTATTTTCGCCATTTCCATCAGTTCCATATCCAGTTCTTTTTTGTGTGAAAGCACTTCCTCAAGAGGTACTCCTTTGATTTTCCCACCATTCAACGACATCATCATTCCCGCTTTACCTTCTTCAAGCGCCTTAACCGACGCATATCCCATTCTCGAAGCAAGTACTCTATCAAATGCAGTGGGAGAGCCTCCTCTTTGAATGTGGCCGAGAATGGTTATTCTTGTCTCGTATCCAATCCTGTGTTCAACATGTCTAGCAACTGTATATGCGCTTGAAGCCCCTTCAGCGACAACTATAATACAGTTGATCTTTCCCCTTTTCCTTTCATTCCATATCTTCTCGGCAATCGCTTCGTAGTCCACTGGAAGCTCTGGAACTATAATGGCTTCAGCTCCAACGGCCATACCGGAAGCAAGTGCTACATACCCAGAGTTCCTTCCCATAACTTCTACAACAAAGGCCCTTTCATGTGAAGAAGCCGTGTCCTTGAGCTTCTGAATCGTTTCTACGCAGGTATTCAAACAGGTATCGACACCGATACACATATCCGTCATGGCAATATCATTGTCAATCGTTCCAGGAAGACCTATTACGGGAATTCCGTTTTCATCCATGAGAAGCTTGGCTCCGTTTAAGCTTCCTTCTCCACCAATAACTACAAGGGCATCAATCCCATTGCCTCTCAAAAGGTCGGCCGCTTTTGCTCTTCCCTCTTCGGTTCTGAACTCCTCACAGCGTGAGCTGCGAAGTACTGTGCCGCCCTTCTCCATTATTCCTCCCACAGAGGAGTAATCCATATCGATGAATTCCTCATCGAGCAGACCGGAGTATCCTCTGCGAATTCCGACGACAGCTATCTCATCCGTGTAAGCCGTTCTTACCGCCGCTCTTATCGCCGCGTTCATTCCCGGTGAATCTCCCCCGCTCGTAAGGACACCAATCTTCTTTATCATCATTATCCCTCCCAACAACTTCTACACTCAGCAAGACGAAAACATTCTAGCACATTGAGCTTCTAAAGTCATCAATCAGAAAAGCTTCCAGAAGTTAACTAATCTAATTACTTGGTGTATAATTTCTGGTGAACCGGGAGGTGATAAAATGAAGATCCTCAAATCGGGAGTTCCTGAATTTGAAGCGAAGATGTTCCAGGAGATTCTGCTCGAAGAGGGAATCTTTTCAGAACTTGTGGATTCTCATTTTGCATATACCGATAGTATTTACTTTGGTTCGGGCGGTTTAGTAGACATTATTGTACCAGACGAAGTCTTTGATGAAGCCGTCCAGATCTTTGAAGACTTAAAGAAAACGGGGAAGGAGGAAATGGATGAGTGAGCTAAAGAGAACTCCGCTTTTTGATGAGCACGTACGTCTAAAGGGGAAATTGGTGGATTTTGCAGGATGGGAAATGCCGCTCCAGTTCGATTCTATTATCAATGAACACAACCTTGTGAGAAAGGTGGCCGGTCTTTTCGACGTTTCACACATGGGAGAGATAGAAATCGAGGGTCCAGACGCCATTCACTTTTCGGACTACCTGGTGACGAACTCCGTTTCTTCACTCAAGAACGGAGCTATTGTGTATTCTCCAATGTGCAATGAAAAGGGCGGAATAGTCGACGATGTTCTAGTCTACAGGTTGAGCAATGCTAAAACTATGTTCGTTGTAAATGCCTCAAACAAAGACAAGGATTTCAAGTGGATTACGAGCAATAAGGGTAGTTTCGATGTGAGAATCAAAGACGCATCGGCTGACTTTGCGCAGATTGCATTTCAAGGGCCACGCGCGGAGGAGATCCTGTCGGAGGTATCACAGGTAAGGCTTGAGAAAATCCCATTCTATCACTTTGAATACGGCAGGGTGAATGGCATAAAAGCTCTCGTATCTCGCACGGGATACACGGGTGAGGATGGTTTTGAGCTATACGTTGACCCCGAAGCTGTAGTCGCTTTGTGGAGAAAGATACTTGAATTGGGGTCAAGTATTGGTGTCAAACCAATCGGCCTCGGAGCAAGAGATACCCTTAGATTTGAGGCGGCTTACATGCTTTACGGTAACGAGCTAAACGATTACAACTCTCCTCTTGAAGCAGGTTTGAAGTGGACCGTCAAGATGGAGAAGGATTTCATTGGCAAGGAAGTACTTGAGGAGCAACTGGCAAATGGAACAAAGTATAAATTGAAGGGACTGGAACTATCAGGCAAGAGCATTGCCAGACACGGGTTCGAAGTCTTTGATGGTGAAAAGAAAATCGGCTGGATCACGAGTGGTATCTTCTCACCGACCCTTCAGAAATCGCTCGCACTTGCTTACTTGGAAAAAGAATACTGGAAAATCGGTTCCGAGGTACAGGTTGAGATCCGAGGTAAGAGGTCTCCTGCAACTGTAGTAAAAACACCTTTCTATAGAGGTTCTGTGAAATCAAAAGGTTAAGGAGGAGTGTAAATGAAAAAGTATGCTGCAACACATGAATGGGTATCGGTAGAGGGAAAGACTGCAACTGTAGGAATTTCGGATCACGCTCAAGATCACCTTGGGGACATCGTGTACGTTGACCTTCCTGAAGTCGGTAAGTCATATAAGAAGGGAGACGTCTTCTGCACGATAGAGTCTGTAAAAGCTGCCAGTGATATCTACGCACCAGTGAGCGGCAAGGTTGTTGAAGTGAATGAAGAACTCGATTCATCACCAGAAAAGATCAACGATGATGCCGAAGGTGAAGGCTGGATTGCAAAGATGGAGATAAGTAACGAATCTGAACTTGACAGCCTGATGGATTTGGAGGCATATAAGAAACACTGCGAAGAGGAGGGCTAATATGCCTGAGTTCCCCTATCTACCCCAAACAAAGAAAGACATAGATGAAATGATGGAGGTAGTTGGTGTCAAGAGCATATCAGAGCTGTTCAGCGACATACCCGAAAGGTTCGAGGTCGACATCTCTTTACCTGAGAGTCAGGATGAATTCACTGTACTTAGAGACCTCAGTGAACTCAGCAAAAGAAATCTCACGCTTAACGATATGTCTGTCTTCCGAGGAGCCGGAGTGTATAAGCACTTCGTCCCTAGCGCGGTTCAAGCGATAGCATCAAGAGGGGAATTCCTGACTGCTTACACACCTTACCAGGCAGAAGTTTCTCAGGGCACTCTTCAGATGTTATTCGAGTTCCAGACAATGATATGCGAACTTACGGGGATGGAAGTTGCCAATTCATCGATGTACGATGGTGCAAGTGCCGTTGCGGAAGCTGCTCTTATGGCTGTCAGAGTAAAGGGTGGTAAGAAGGTTTTGGTCTCGGAGGCACTTCATCCCGAATACGTTGAGACGATCAAAACATATTGCTTTGGTAGCGACATCGATGTAGAGACTGTTGCCTTCGATTCCGAATCTGGACAGATAGATGTTACTGACCTTCAGAACAAACTAACAGAAGATATTTCTGGCTTTGTTCTAGGTTATCCAAACTTCTTTGGAATAATCGAAAATCTCTCCGAAATTCGCTCCACGATTGGGGAGAACACTATGATGATAGTGAGTACAAACCCTATCGCTTTGGGCATACTTGAAGCTCCGGGGATGTTGGGAGCCGATATAGTCGTGGGCGACGGTCAACCGTTGGGAAATGCGCCTTCTTTTGGTGGACCGGGACTTGGTTTCTTCGCATCTAAGGAGAGTTACATCAGAAAGATGCCCGGAAGAATCATCGGGGAGACCAAGGACAACGATGGTCGCACAGGCTACGTAATGGTTCTCCAAACGAGAGAACAACATATCAGGAGAAGCAAAGCAACCTCGAACATATGTTCGAATCATGCTTTCAATGCACTAATCGCTTCAATATACATGAGCATGATCGGTTCTGAAGGTTTAAGGGAGATAGCGAAGAGATCCTTCGATAAGGCTCATTATCTTTCCGAAAGAATAAGCAGAACAGATCATGTAAGCCTTGTCTTCACAGGGCCCTTTTTCAACGAGTTTGTGGCTCGCTTTGATTGTGATTTGAAAGAGTTTAACAAAGAGTTATTGAAGGATAAGATATTGGGCCCACTTGAACTTGAGAGGTTCAACGAAAAACTGAAGGATTGTGGTTTGATTTGTACAACTGAAGCAAACCTTAACGAAGAAGTGGAGTTCTTTGCAGGTAGGCTGGAGGCGATAGGATGACAATATTCGAGCTGTCAAAAGAAGGAAGAAAGAGTTTCTTTCTTCCAAAGGAAGAATCTTATGGTTACGAGCCTTCAGAATTACTGCCTGAAGAATCGGTTCGGAAGAATGAGCCGTTGCTTCCACAATTGAGTGAACTTCAAGCAATCAGACACTACACGGGACTCTCGAAGAAGAATCACTCTGTTGACAGCGGCTTTTATCCACTTGGTTCATGCACGATGAAATACAACCCAAGAGTGAACGAGAAGATCGCAAATCTTGACGGGTTCAGTCAGATACATCCATATCAGTCTGAGGATACGGTTCAGGGTGCTTTGGAAGTCATGTACAACTTGCAGAACTCCCTTTGCGAGATAACCGGTATGGACAGCTTTACCCTGCAACCGGCTGCCGGGGCTCATGGTGAGCTGGTTGGAATGCTGCTGATGAAAAAATACTTCGAACTTAAGGGTGAGGATAATAGAAGAAAGGTAATTGTTCCAGACTCTGCTCATGGAACCAATCCCGCATCCGCAGTTATGGCGGGGTTTGAAGTCATAGAGGTCCCTTCAGGAAGAAATGGTAGAGTCGATTTGAAAAGCCTTGAGGAAATCCTGGACGAAAGTATCGCAGGAATAATGCTGACAAATCCCAATACGTTAGGGCTCTTTGAAAACGAGATCTGCGAGATTCAGGAACTGGCACATAGTAAGGGGGCTCTGCTGTATTACGACGGCGCGAATCTCAATGCTATTATGGGCCACGCAAGACCTGGTGACATGGGATTTGACATAGTGCATCTGAACCTCCACAAGACTTTCTCCACACCTCATGGTATGGGTGGCCCCGGAAGCGGCCCGGTTGGTGTTAAGAGTTTTCTGGCAGATCTTCTTCCGGTTCCCGTAGTTCGTTTTAATGGCAGAAGATTCTCACTGGATTATGATTTGCCTAACTCCATAGGTAAGGTGAGGAGTTTCTATGGAAACTTTGGAGTCTTCTTGAAGGCATATGCTTATATTCTCACTTTAGGCGGAGACGGACTAAAGAGAGCAAGTGAGATGGCGGTGCTAAATGCAAATTACCTTCGGGCAAGATTGACGAAGCTGATACCTACTGCTTATGCCGGGATCTGTATGCATGAGTTCGTTTTGAAAGGAAGTAAACTCGTCTCGGATTATGGAGTAAAAACCCTAGACGTCGCTAAGAGGCTCTTAGACTACGGGATTCACCCGCCTACCATTTATTTCCCACTAATAGTCGAAGAAGCACTTATGATCGAGCCAACTGAAACGGAGAGCAAAGAATCACTAGACATCTTCGCTGACACATTCGAGAAGATTTTGAACGAGGCAAAGAAGGATCCTGAGATACTGAGAGCTGCTCCTAAGCTTACTGCCGTGGGCAGACTTGATGAAGCAACGGCTTCAAGAAAGCCAAAGACAAGGTGGAGCAAAGACAGTTGATATTGAAACTTGAAAAATGCTGTGATATCATAGTTTCAGCAGAGCAGGCGTAGCTTCAATCGGTCGAGCGCCGCCTTGGTAAGGCGGAGGTTGTGAGTTCAAATCTCATCGCCTGCTCCATTTTATAACCGGATGATCATCCGGTTATTTCTTTTGTTGGCCATGAAAGTACTAATTTTGAATCTTCTCCCAATCTATGCTAGAATAAAAATGTAACTTTCTTTTCGTAGCATAACCATCCAGTTCCCTTTGCAAGGCTTTGAACGGCATTGTTAGCAAAACGACTGTAACCTCCGGTATGAACATCAAAGTTTAGCTTATTCAGAATGGATTTTGCGAATTGTTTCCTTTATGGGTGGATGTATAGGTAACTGGTTTCATCGGTGCGTTCTGTTCAGGGGTGAAGTCTGTGTTTGATTTCTATTCAAAGCCACGAATTATCCTGGTTGGAAGAAGCCAAAAGGATGCAAGAAGGTTAATTGAAGCTTTCGATGAACGCTTCGACGTGAGATACGTTGAAGAAGTATCTGACGAATACAGTCGCTTTTCTGATGCAATGGTCTTCGATTATGTCGGAGAAGACATAATCATGAATCTTCGTTCAGGTTCCATTCCTTATCTGTGTCTCATTGGTAGCGAGAAGGCTATTGCGAAGTACTCTCTCGAACCTGGAGAGTATCTTCTCAAGGGGCCCGGTTATCTTCACTATCTTCCCGAGATAGTCTATTCGATGTTGGAAAAGCATCGTCTTCAAAAAATTCTTGATTTCGAACGAGAGAAGTACATGGGTCTGGTGAATAGCATGGGCTGCGGAATGCTAATCCTTAGAAAAAGAGATGGAAATGTGATCTTTTGCAATCAGGTCGCGCAGAGCCTTCTGGGATACTCGGAGGAAGAAATCGAAAAGATGCGATTGCAAGATCTTGTTTATGACGAACCCTTTGCTTTGGAGACTATTCTGGGAATTGAGCATTTCGAAACTGATCGAGAAATCGTTATGCTAACAAAAACCGGTGGAAAGACTTATGTAATTTTCAACACCTCTGAAATGCTTTACGGCGCAGAGAGTGTTGTTCAGCTGACCTTCATGGATATCTCAAAACAGAAGAGAGACAGGGAAGAGCTGATACTCCAATGGCGTTTTCTTGACAATGCCGAAGAAATTGCAATAGCCGTCGATGAGAAAGGAAGGATTGTATATCTGAACAAATTCGCTGCAGAAATCCATGGATATGATCTTGAAGAAATGCTGGGAGATAATCTTGCCTCATATTTGGTGCATGGTGAGGGAGAGGCAGAATCCATGCAGTTCTCGATGATGAAGTCCGGCAAGTGGAAGGGAAGACAACTTCACAGGCGAAGAGACGGAACCGAATTCATAGTTGAAGCGAAGCGAAGCATATTGAGGGTTGACGATAATGTCTATGAACTCGTTATTGGAATAGATATTACAGAAAGCATTGAGCTTCAGAGGCGCAATAATCTTCATTCCCTGCTTCTAAACGGGACTGGTGATCTGGCGATCGCAACCGATATGAAGAATCGACTGATTTACTTGAATGAAGCTGCCGAGAAATACTTTGAAACCAGACTGGAAAATGAAGAAAATAAAGCTCTGGAGGACATTAGTTCAGAACCTCTAAGGAACTTCCTTAAGATTGCCGCTTCAAAGCCATCAGAGCCCCTTAAAAACAAGATCAGATTTCCAGTCAGGCAGAAATCAAATGCCGTCATTGAATTCACGGGGAAGATTGTACGCGATCATGATGAAGAAGTAGGCACTATCTTTATTGGCAGAAAGGTTACTTAGTCTCTTTCATTCCTCCATAACTGACTGCCTAGCGCAAGTGACAATCAGTTTCTCGGCGCTTAAGAAGGCGACTGTCTCTCGAGGAATCGAGATCTTGAAGC
>ERZ795057.3109-NODE-3109-length-11690-cov-7.302707_pt1 | contig 11690 bp, 7 predicted proteins | sample MGYA00375141_ERZ795057 | MGnify/ENA primary metagenome ERZ795057 (study PRJEB30186, sample SAMN05720163) | activated sludge metagenome | isolation source: Anaerobic digester | place: Hong Kong | collected 2015-01-26 ... | reverse complement strand
TTTCTCGGTCCGAACGGTGCCGGAAAGACAACTCTGATCAAGCAGATGATCGGATTGTTGAAACCGGATAAGGGGAATATACACTTTTACGACGTGGATGTTCTGAAAAATCCTCAGACGCTGACCAGTTTTGTGGGCTATATGCCGCAGAAGATCGGTGCCTTGAGAGATTTATCGGTGAAAGAGGCACTTGAAATAACCGGGAAATTGAAAGGCTGTAAAAGCGGGGAAGTGAAAAAAGAGGTGGCTTCTCTGATAGAGGAATTTGGTCTGAAGAAGGTAGAAAAATCTCTTCTGAAAAACCTTTCCGGCGGACAGAGCCGTCTGGTCGCTTTCTGTACCTGTTTGATAGGGAATCCCCGTATCATCTTTCTCGATGAGCCGACAAACGATATCGATCCGGTTATCCGTAAGCTGATCTGGGAGAAGATTCTGTACGTTAACAAACAGCAGAGAGTTACCGTTGTTTTAGTCACTCATAATGTCATTGAGGCGGAAAAGATCCTGGAGAAGGTCGCCGTGATCAACGACGCCCAGATTCAATATATCGGCACAGTCAACGATTTCAAGCATATGGTGTCATATGAATTAAAGGCCACCATCGAGTTTTCAAACGACTTTGAGAATATTCAAGAAATCTGTCACCGTACGGATTACGATTTTCATTTCATCGATAATCATCAATGCAGTGTTTTTGTTAAAAATGAAGCGGAGTTGAGGACGATCATGGATACCATCCTGGATAAAGCCGGTTTCAACGCCATAGAGAAATTCAATCTCAGTTTTCCCACCCTGGAAGATGCTTATGTTTCTCTGTTTAAGAAGGAGGGAAAATAAATGCAGAACACGATTTCAAACGGAAAAGTCATGATGGCAAGGAAGAGTTTGTTTCAGAGGATTCAAATCGCCATCAGTAATTATTTTCACCTTGTCTTTATCAGATGGGCCAATATCCGTAACGAATGGTACTTCCATTTTCTGATGACCCCATTAATCCCCATCGGATTGATCGTCTTCCTGAAATTTGCCGGAGCCGTTCGAACACCTGCCGAAGCACTTTATGTAACCGCCGGAAATACGATCATGTCATTAATCATCGGTCCCATGCAGTCCATGTCAAACGATCTTGCCCTCAACAAGGAACGACGGGATTTTGATTTTCTGGCGTTACTGCCCATCTCGCGATTACAACTTATCTTGGCCTATACTACGGTCAGCACCATCTTCACGATTCCCGGCATGCTGATCACCTTGTTCATCGGAAAACTGTGGTTTGGATTCCCCATGGAATTCAACATCTTTGTTCCTGTTATCATGCTGCTATCCGCCCTGTCGATGGTTGGACTTGGGGTTATGATAGGGGTCAATTCAAAGAGTATTCATCATGCCAATATCGTCAACGCAATCATCACGGCACTGGTTACGTTCATGTCTCCCGTACTGGTTCAGGAGAATCATTTACCGGAATTCCTGCGCTACCTGTCAAAACTGTTCCCGACAACCTATTCGGCAAAGGCCTTCAGGTTGGCTTTAAACGGTGATATTGGAGGAGATATGTATTTTAACCTCTTAATCCTCCTTGGATTCACAGTCGCCTTTCTGTTTATTGCCGTCAAAAAGATAGACTGGCGTAGTAATTAACAGGCAAAATTCGTTGTACAAGGCAGTACGCTTCTTTTTGAAGTGTACTGCTTTTTCGTGTTAATCGTTTCCGATTTACACAGTTCTAAAACAAACAATTTTGTTTTAATTTTATTCCAAGGAGCCGTTTATGAAAAGAAACTTCACCCTGTTTTTGTCGGGAAGATTTGTCTCGTTACTCGGATCGGAGATTCAGAGAATTGTCATTCCGCTGTTTATTCTGCAGTTAACCGGTTCGGGAACGATGATGGGGTTGTTCCTGATGTTCTCCACCATCCCGTCACTCGTCTTTCTACCCTTTGCCGGTGTCATCGGAGATCGGGTGAACAAGAAAAAGGCGATGATCATCTGTGATTTTCTCAGTGGGGGAATCATCCTGATCATGGCCTGTCTCACACATATGCAGCTGATCACATTTGAATTGCTGCTGATCCTCCAGATTCCGATGGCGATTATCACATCGTTTTTTGGTGTTGCCACCTCTTCCTTCATGCCGCTGATCATCGAACGAAAAAACATTCTGCGGGCAAACTCTATCAAGAGCGTTCTGGATAACATCGCCATGATCGCCGGACCTTCACTCGCCGGTGTGTTGTTCGGATTTGCCGGAATCGAGATCGTTTTCATTCTGAACGCCATCTCTTTCATCGTTTCGGCCATCAGTGAACTGTTCATTCAATACAAGCACGTCAAGCCGGAACCGTTCAAGGGGAATATCTTAAAGTTGTTCTTCTCTCAGACAAAGGAAGGGCTCCTTTACATCAAAAGCGACAGACAACTCGTCTTACTCCTGCTTTTTGGCGGCGTCATTCTCAACTTTCTCATCGCACCGTTTATCGGGGTCATCGTACCGTATGTATCACGACAGGTTCTGGGATTTTCATCCACTCAATTCGGTCTTCTCGAATCCGTGGCGAGTGCCGGTATTCTCACCTCATCGCTTCTGATGGCTGTTCTCTCCAGAAAAGTCAAAAACAAGACACTTTTTTCAACCGGGATGATCGCCCAGAGTGTGGCGTTAATCGTTTACTCCCTCTTTGTTTTTCCAGCTGTCAGAAATTCGATCCTTTTGACTCCCTGGCTACTCTTTACCTTTATCGCCATCAGTCTGTTCTTGTACCGATTTTTCAACAGTATCGTATCCATCCCGCTGATGAGTCATCTTCAGCTCAACGTGAAGGAATCCATGCTCTCAAGATTCTTTTCACTGTTAACCCTGTTCAAGGACATCAGCATTCCTCTTGGAATGGCATTATTCGGATTTTTGCTGGATAAGGTTCAGACACATGTCCTGTTGTCTGTTATCAGTATTGTGGGGTTGCTGATCTCAATTATCTTTATCCGAAAGATCGAACTGAAATAAATCCTTTAAAAAAGTGTATTTCATTTGACAAAGAAAGAGTTGTTTATTATAATTTTAGTATGTTGGAATTAGTTTTATTTTATTACACAATATTTTTACACACAGTATCACGATTTTAAAAAAATACACAACACAAAGGGGATGAGGGAATGTTTCAGAAAATGCATGAGAGTTATTATTTTAAGATTTTCAAGTACATCAAGTATGCGAAAAGGGATATTCTCTTTCTCATTCTTATAACTGCCATCAGGGTCATTTTAAATTTCCCACTGCCGGATGCCATTCAGCGATTCTTCGATAACATGTCATCGGGAAATGAAGGGGGCTTTCTAACGGATATTGGGCTGATCGTCTTTTTGATCGTTGCAGGTCTTTTGAGTGGTTATATCGGCAGCCTACGTACACAGAAGATAGGCTATCATTTGACACTTATGATACGCAGTACCCTGTTGAAAAAGGTACTTTCCCTTCCCTATAAAAAACTCTCCGCATTGAGGACGGGGGATGTAGTCTCGAGGATCACCGGAGACAGCGCCGTGTTCAAGGAATATATCATGTCCGTCGTCATCGAACCGATCATCTCCGTGATTCTGATCGTCGTTTACGTGATCATACTGATGCGGCTGAACCTGCTTCTGGCCTTAATCACGCTTTGCTCTCTCCCCATTCTGAGTCTTGTGATCAAGTTCTATCATAAAAAGACTACAGATGCCTCTTTTGCCTACAGAGACAATTACGGGATCCTTTACAACAAGCTGATAGAACTGTTCAACTCGATGAAACTGATCAAGGCCATGCACTTTGAAGAACGCCATGAAAGACAGATGAACGTCTATTTCAACGATGTGAAAGATACAGGCCTGAAGGTCGAAAGACTGTCGATCCGTTCCACCTTTTTCAGCTCACTGATCACCAATATTGGACAGCTCTGTGTCCTCATCATCGGCGGTTATTTGACGGGAAAGGGCGAGATGACGTTCGCACAGTTCATCTCCTTTTACATGTTTCTGCAATTGGCGTACGCCCCGATTCAATCCGTAACCATCGCCTTCGCCTCCTATCAGAAAGGCCTTGGCATGCTGAAAAGGGTCTTCGATATCCTCGATACCTCCTCCGATGAGGAGGCGAATGCCGGAACAATACCCGTACCGGATGGGGACATTTCGGTTTCCGGAGTCGATTTTGCCTACACACCCGATAAGAAGATCCTCAACGATTTCAGCTGTACGTTCAAGGCCAACGCTTTAAACGTGGTCATCGGTCATTCCGGTGTGGGAAAGACTACTCTGATGGACCTGCTGCTCAGGTTGTACGCACCCGAAGCCGGCAATATTCAGATAGGAGGAATTGATCTCAAAGAGCTTGCCAGTGTGTCCTTTACCGATAAGATCGGCGTGTTCACACAGGAAACGGTCATCTTTGACGGCACCATCGCTGAAAACATCGCCTATTATAAACCCAACAGCACGCATGAAGAAATCGTAGCAGCGGCCGAAAAGGCCCACATCAAAGATTATATTCAGACACTTGAAAATGGGTATGACACGCTGACGGGAGAGAGGGGAAACAAACTCTCCGGTGGTGAAAGAGCGAGAATCGCCTTGGCAAGGATCTTCCTGAAGGAGCCAGAGATCATCTTCATGGATGAACCGACGTCCAACATCGACCCACAGACGGAACAGGTCATATACGATTCGTTGAAGATTTTAAAGGAAAAATCGACCATCATTATGATCGCCCACAAGGAATCGGCGATGGCTATTGCGGATAACGTCATAGACATGAATCAAACATCATAAGCGAATCTCAGAATCGATAGTCCACTACACGTTGTCATGAACCCTTTACCTTTATCGTTCATTCAGGGACTTGACATACAGCTTGCTTCAGTCTTTATCATCTTTGTGTTGCCGGGGCAACGGGATAAAAAGATGAGAAGAAAGGGACTGATCAACGTGTTTAAACAGACAAAAGAGGCCTTCAGAGAGAAAAGTTTTATTTTCCTGTTTCTGGCGGAAATCATCACCGTCTTCGGGGATGTCCTGTTTTATACGGCCATTACCTGGTTTATCTATACACAATCCAATTCCACAACGGCCATCAGCCTGTTAAATCTGTCCGATTTACTGCCGACGCTGTTATTCGTCTTCTTCTTCGGGATTCTGATTGACAGGAGCAGCAGCCGGATGGTCTTCAGGATCATCTATATCACACAATCCGTCGTCGCCCTAATCTTGATCGCTGCGTTTTTCTCAGGGCGAATCAACCTGTTCGTCATCCTGCTGTGCGTGTTTGTCAACGCGATGGTGGCCTCCGGTAAATCTCCACTCGTGAACAAGGTTCTCGTCAAGATCGGGAAAGAGTCTTTATCCGACCGAAATACCATCCTTTCCGTCGGTAAAAAGATCTGTACCATCGCCGGCAGTCTAATGGCCGGATTGCTCGCGGAGAATTTATTTCTGATCATCTTTATCGATTGCCTAACCTTTATCTGTGCCTTTGCCTTCATCTCGAGGATCAAATTGGATGAGGAAACACAACGGACAACACAAAGCCGGTCGATAAAGGAGGAATTCAGGGAGACCTTTCTCTATCTGAACAAAAAACGAACCGTTTTACGTTTTATTCTCGTGTTTGTTTTCATCATCATCGCCGGGACTTCAATCACCCTTTCTATGCCGATCGTCTCAAAAGAGATTCTGCAGATGGATAAGGAGGGATACGGTCTGTTAAAATCGGCCCTGAGTACCGGAGGCCTATTCGTCATCTTTCTGATGCCTCTGATCGGGAAATGTGAGCGCAAAATCCACTGGCTCATATGCGTTTCCGGTCTCACTATGATCCTGTACGCCCTTGGAACAAACCTTTATTTTAACCTGCTGATACTGACTTTGACCGGTATCCTGTCCAACATGGCAGACATCCTGTTTACAACGATCCTTCAGAAGATCATCGACGAGAAGATTATCGGAAAGTTATTCAGTGTCATCGTTGCCGTTATCATCCTGTCCAACATGGTTGGCAACATTATTTACGGCTTTTTGTTCGATCACTTTTCTGTTCGGGGTGTTTTAATTGCAAGTGGAGGGACGTTTATCCTCTTCGCCTTTTTTCTCAGAAGAATTGTTCAATCAACCTTTTCCTCTCCTCTTTCCCGAAAAACCAGGTACAGAGATAGCCATCTATTTCCGAAAGCTGCATCCGTTCGCAAAAGGCGGCAATATGAGCGTAATCGGGATCGTTAAAGCGATCCTGAAGCATCTCTTCGAGTTCAAAATCTACTCTTATCGTCATCCCCAGCGTGTAAGATCTGAAGAATGTGCTCATTCGTTCAAGATCTGTGTTCATCTCTATCCCTGAATAAAGGGTGAGCTGTTTTTCTTTCAAAGGGGATAAGGCGGTTAATTTATCCAAAAGAGCCGCCCTCCCCCTGTAAAAGGGGAATGTGTCGTTGAAACAGCGATTGATAAAGACTTTCATCTGAATATTTCTTTCGACATAACAAAGAAAGGCCTCTCTGTCGGTAATCAGGCTGAAGAGTTTATGAACGTTCACGTCTCCGTTCAGCGGGGCGACAAACGCACCCCGAATCAATCGCCACCCAAGCGCTTCATCGGACAGCTTCCTTATTTTTTCCCTGTTTGCTTCAAACAGCGAATCCGCCTTCATACACCACAACACGTAGTTGATGTCCCGTGGCTGGCTGAAGGAATAGTCCAGATTCAGAGCCCTGACGATTGCCTTCACAGTTCCAATCTTGATCACATGCCGCTCCCCGTTCAGAATCCTGTACAGGGAGGCGTGAGAAATGCCCGTTTGTTCGGCGAAGGCATTGGGTTTCCTGATTTGCTCCTTCAAAAATCTCCGAACGGCTTTACCGTTTGCAATCTCATCCCTTTTCAACCGCTGTTTTTTCTGCACAAGGGCGTATTGCCGGGCAAACCGGATGCTGGATTGATACGTCTGTCTGAGATTTGGATAAGGTCTGGCATAACGCTCATAATAACGGTTCATGAGCCGGGCATATTCATAAAAGGACTCATAATCATCGTTGAGTTTTGCAATACGCAACTGCGTATCCAGCCCGGAAAGGATGGCTTGTGATTCCTCCGCATAATAACCCGAGTAGTATCCCAGCTCTTGAGCCATCTCAACGGACTTTTTCAGGTTGATATGTCTCAATCCCCATGTTGAATTGTTCAAAGAAGTCAACAGAAGATCCTGCTGCTGATGGGTCAGGGCTTCCTGGAAGGTGTTGTAAAAGGCTTCCGCGGTGTTGTCCGCTTCCAGTGAAAACAGCTTCAACGTGTTTTGAAGTGTATCAAAGGTCTGATCATAAGCATCTTCAAGATGTTTCTCGCTCCACGTTCTGAACGCCTTCAACCCATCCGCCTTGTGATAGGCACTGTGTATCTTCAGCTCTCTCGCCACTCCCTTACGACAGGACTGGGGGATATGATCGTATTCTCTGAGCAGCTTTTTATACAGCTTTCTACAGACTGTTTCTGATCCCTTGTACCTTGCCAGTCCCAATTTATAAACCAGCAGCAGATAATGAATCCCCACGTTGCCGCAACGCCTGTCAAGGCGGTCTATCTGATGCAATTTGTCATCGGGAATCCCCTCAATTCTCTCCGTAAGCAGTCCGAGATAGCCCTTTATATCCCGATCATCGACGTGATGATACAGATAATGCGTCAGGGCCTTCGAATACACGTTGTGTTTGATTGCCTTCAGGATTTGATTCAGATTCGTTATGAACACCACCGTTTTTACAAAATCGTTACTTCATCATTTTATTATATCATTTATCAGCTTTATCAGATGATTACAGGGTGTTTTTCTCTCACACGAAAAAATATATTTTTCATATTCAAAAATATAAAACGGCTCATTTAGAGCTGTTCCGAGAATAATTTCAACACTTGATTATCATATTAGTTCGAATAAAATTAGTTCAGAGCCACAAGAATTCCATAAAATCAGAGGTGATAACTTGAAAGCGTTTAAACTGTTCCTCAAAGAAAACGGTACATTGCTCGTCGTCTGTTATGCCTTCGCCATCATAACCGTCATTCTGTCATTTTACTGTTCAATCGGCACGAAAGCATTTTACAATGCCATCCTGAACAACAACGCCTTATCCGCACGGGGACTCTCCCTGTTTTATCTCATCGGCGCTTATGCGGTCATCTTGATCGCTTCAGTCTGGTCAACAATCCTCACACATCGCATGTTGTACAAGGGCTTGTTGAACATCAGACACGGGATGATGTATCACCTGCTTCACACCCCATTTCAATATTTTTCCAGCCACAACGTGGGACAAATCTGGAGTGAGATGGTTTCTACCACGAACGAAGTGGGTATCTTTCATTATTCCCTTTTGATGCTTCCCATAGATCTGACAGAAGTCATCGTTTACGGGTTCATCCTCTTCAATCAGAGTGTAACGGCCGGTCTCATCATCTGTGCCTTTATTCCCCTGATCATCATCACAACCTTTTTCTCCGGAAAACGGCTCAGCCGAAGAAGGGGCGAGGGGTTGAGTCAGTTCAGAGCAGTTGCTTCATGGGCAACGGAGACACTCACTTACATCAAGATGATCAAGACCACTTCGAGTCAGGACTATTTTCTCGACGCATTTTCCGAAAAGCACGAGCGCATGAACCGTACGGATGTAAAGGTCTCCGTCCTGAACACCTACGTCGATGCGGTTCAGAATCTGATCATCGTAATTGCCCCCCTGATCGTCGTCTTTTTATCCACACGGTTATCTTCGGTAAAGGACTTGGGGACGGGAGAGCTGGTCATCCTATACACGTTCACCCCGCTCTTTTTCAACGCCTTCAGGAGTCTTTATGCGAGATTGTACAAGTTTTTCGGAGTCAAGCCTGCACGAACAAGCGTGGCGGCCGTTCTTTCACTTGAAGGGGAGGCCTTTGGCTTCATCCATCCAGAAGAAAGGCTGCAAATCGACGTCAGGGATTTTCATTATCGGATGGGGGATAAAGAGATAAAGATCCCGGATTTTTCAATCAAACCGGGGGACAAAGTTCTGATTTCAGGGGAAAGCGGCATGGGAAAGAGCACACTGTTCAACTGCTTAACGGGAATCCACACGGATTTTCAGGATGCGTTTCTTCTGAACAATCGGCCTTTGAAAGACTATGATCTGTCCGGATTGAGGAAAAAGATTCTGCTGGTGAGTCAGGAACCGATGATCTTCAGCGGTACGCTTAGGGACAACCTCTTTATGAACCTGTCCGACAGCGTGTCCGAAGAAGCGCTTCAATCCTGTCTGAAACTGCTGAGACTCAACGATCTCTACAAGCGGGAGACAATCGGCAAAGACGAGCTTTCCGGAGGAGAGAAGGCGAGGATCAACCTCGCTCAGGCGCTCCTGAGAAAGCCGGAATGCCTGCTGATCGACGAGACGCTTTCATTGGTGGACGAAGCCTTTGAAAAAGAGATCATCACTCACATCATAAATGAAAATCCGGATATGAGTGTGGTGTATATCACACACAGGACATCGGTTCAGAACATGTTCGACCGAGTCGTACGACTTGAAGGGGGCATCAGATGAGATTATTCAGACACTTTATCAAAAACAGTTCCAAATTCATCCTGTTGTTGTACGTCCTCACCATCGTCATCCTCTTTTTGTCCTTTACGGTCTCCGGGAATATCCGATTGTTTTTCAACCCGGTTTCAACTGAGACTGTTGCGGTCAATCAGGATCAGCTGTTGTTTCAGATCATCACCTCCTATGTCCTCATCTTTTCCCTCTCGCTCTGTTCGGGGTTCTTATCGGGACGAATTCTCTACAACGGTCAGTTGAACATCAGAAGACGCATGATACAACGGCTGTTGTACACCTCATTTGATTATTTCATCAAAAACACCGTGGGAAAGATCTGGGGTGAATTACTGATGACCACAAACAAGGTCTGTCCCTTTTACAACGCCATCCTGTTACTCCCGATTGATCTCGCGGAGGCGATCGTATACGGTGTCATCATCTTTCAGGCAAGCACCGTTGGTGGCTGTATCGTCCTGGCGTTTATCCCCCTCATCTTCCTCACTACCTTCTATTCGGGAAAAGTGATGACGAAGAGAAGCGATGAATGTCTTCGGGATTATCGAGACGTCTCTTCGTGGTCCGTTGAAACCCTGTCGATGGCTAAAATGATCAAGACCACGTCGAGTTATGATTTTTTTCTCGACAGATTTACCGAAAAGCATCGACTGTTCAACCGAAGCGTGGTGAAGATGTCGACCGTACGCGGCTATGTCGACAGCGTTCAGAACACGATCGTTATCATCGCTCCGCTGATCATCGTCTTTTTATCGTCCGTTCTCGGATCAACACAATCCTTTTCAACCGGCAATCTCGTCATCCTGTACACCTTTTCCCCCTTGTTTTTCACTTCTTTCAGGCGTTTTTATTCAAAACTGTTTGACTTCTTCGGCGTCAAACCGAATCTGACCGCCGTCAACGATGTCCTGTCCCTCAAGCCTGAACGCTTCGGCACTCAAACACCGGAAGGTGAACTCAGGGTTGAGGTCAGGGATTTTTCCTATCGGGTAAAAGACAAAGTCATCAAATTACCTAATTTCAGCATCAATCCCGGAGACAAGCTCGTTATTTCGGGTGAAAGCGGCATGGGAAAGAGTACGTTCTTCAACTGCCTGACGGGCATATACGGCGACTTTAACAGTTCTATCCGTATAAACGGCTCGGATATCAAGACATATGATCTGTACGCCCTGAGGAAAAAGATTCTGCTGGTCAATCAGGAAAACGGGGTGTTCACGGGAACGCTTCGGGACAATCTGACGATGGGGTTGTCGCTTCCTGAAAAGGAACTGCAAGCGGTTATCGAACGGTTAAAACTTGGGGAATTGGATGAAAGGGAAGCCATCACAGCGGATAAACTCTCCGGTGGTGAAAAGGCAAGAATCAACCTCGCTCAGGCACTTCTGAGAAAGCCGGCCATTCTGCTGATTGACGAAACACTTTCTTCCGTGGATGAAGGGTTTGAAAGGGAGACGGTTAAGCGTCTTATCTCAGAATATCCCGAGTTGACCGTTTTGTATATCACACACAGATTGTCCGTTCAGGCGTTGTTTGACCGGGTGATTACGCTGGAATAAATTGATTGGATTCGTTCATATACTTCGTAAGGGCAATTCATGAATTGCCCTTACTATCGGTTATTTTTTTCATCAACAGGTCAAACAGCTTCAGAAACGGAGCGGCATAACGATTGGACAACCTCTGTATCTTGAATGGTCTCCCATTTCCCCGAAAGACATAACCGCCCTTCCCGCATCACCAGAACCTCATCATAATCGTTCAAATGATCATCTATATCATGTGTCACCGAAATAATGGTTTGATGGGACAAATGCGTGATTAAACCATGAATTTTCCGGCGCATTTCAATATCCATGGCCGAAGAGGATTCATCGAAGAGAAGGACTGGCGCTTCGCTTGACAGGGCCCTGGCAATTCCGATTAACTGTTTCTCCCCACCACTTAAGTTTTGACAATTTTTTTCATGCAGGATCTTTTCAATACGCCTTTGTCCGATCAGCGGCTGTACTTCTTTCAGTTTTGACGGTGTATACGATGAGAACAGGGTAACATTTTCCAAGAAAGAGCTCTGCAAAATATGTT
>ERZ795057.3105-NODE-3105-length-11717-cov-5.275853_pt1 | contig 11717 bp, 16 predicted proteins | sample MGYA00375141_ERZ795057 | MGnify/ENA primary metagenome ERZ795057 (study PRJEB30186, sample SAMN05720163) | activated sludge metagenome | isolation source: Anaerobic digester | place: Hong Kong | collected 2015-01-26 ... | reverse complement strand
TTTGTCTTTCTCAAGCTGTATTGTCGTCTTTTGGGTCATACTATTTCCCTTTCTGTTGAATGGAATGTAATCAGGCTACTTTTTTCAATTTGTCACGTCGGGTTCAATTTTTTTTAGAATGTAAAATTCTCCGGACAGGGGCATTATCAGGGTTTCCATGTCCCGGATTATGAAAAAAGTCCCCCTGTCACTGAGCTTCCGGTCTCCATGCATAACTGAGACTTCAAGGGAGTAGGTGCCGCTGAGTCCAAGCTTTTCAGGGGTGATCCGGTATTTCCGGAAAAAATTCTTATGCTGAACGGCATTTCGCTCAAAATAAATATTCCTGTATTCCTTTTCCCCGAAACGGATGTATTCCCGGGTATAGCCGGCATGTGTTCCTGCCAGATTCAGTGGGTCTTTTCCGGATATTGTACCGGTTACTCTCCAGTTTCCCAGATACGGCTCCAGCTGGCATGAGAGCAGGAGGGATAGGCTGAGCAATAGAATAATATACCTTCCCATAAAAATCCTCCACTTCGCTGTGTTGTGCCAGCCTCCCGGTATCATTAACGTGTTCAGGAGTAGTGGCAGCATACATTGTATCATTTATTTATGTACTTATTACAGTGTATGTGTCCCCGGCTTTCCCGTAAGCTTCATGAGAATTGACAGATATATCTCCGCCGCGTCACGCACTTCACTGAAGGGTACACATTCATCGTAGGTGTGGGCCATCTCAAGGCCTCCGGGACCCAGGATCACAGGGCGGATGCCGCTCTGCCAGAGGTGCACCGCGTCAGAGTCGCTCAGAAACGTGTCGGTTCCCCAGGGTATTCCGCGTTCACGGTATACCTCTTTCAGGAGGTCCGCAAGGGGGCCTTTCTCCGGGAGGCTGTAGCCGCGGTGTATCGTATTGCATGAGATATCAATACCGTTCCCTGAAGATTCTGCGGGGACCCCGCGGGCAACATCCTCCACTTCGAAAATCAGGTCCTCAATGGGGAACCGTGACGGCACATGGAGGTCAAGCCATACTTCACAGTGGTCCGGCACCGCGAAGCCCGCGCTGGAACTCATAAGGTCGCGGATGTTGAAAATTACATCACTCCGCGCCGCGGCGCAGTGGTCCGCGAGGCGCAGGAGCGTGTTGAGCATGGTGAATACAGCATTGTCATGAATGGATGCCTGTGAGGCGTGAAGCCGCCGTCCCGCGGCGCTCACCATAAATTCCAGGTACCCGTAATGGCTGAAGCAGGGGACAAGCCGCGTCGGTTCCCCCACAATGGACCATGTGAAATGATAATCGTCAAGCAGCGCGAGGGCCCCGTCGCCGGTTTCCTCCTCTCCCACGACGAGGGCGAGTGCGGCGGGGAACCCGCCGTCAGTCTGCTCCCGGAAGGACACGAATGCCTCTATCATGGCGGCGCAGCCCCCTTTCATGTCAGCCGTACCGAGGCCGTAGATTATATCGTCCTCTTCGCTGTAGCCGTAGTGGTCAAAGTCAGGGGCGGGGACCGTGTCAATGTGTCCCAGGAAGAGCAGCCCGGCGTCGTTATCATCGGTGACAATAATATTGCGGCGCCCCTTTTCAACGGTCTGGAATGTCCGTTCTATGCCCTGTTTTTTCAGATAGGAACCGATCCAGGAAACCAGATCGTCCTCCTTTCCCGAGGGGCTGTAAATATCGACCATATCTTTAAATAATTCCTTTAGCCGCTGCTCATTGACGGAGTGAGTGTTTTTCATGGTTGCCTCATGCATCCCTTTTGTCACGTGCACTGAGGTTCAGTGACAGGTAGATATGGTCCTGGGGGGAGTGGAACCCCATCTTTTTAAAAAAAGCGCTGGCTTCCTCGTTTTCCGCTTCAATATCCACAAGGAGCATGCGGACACGGTTTTCCTCCATGACCGAAAGGAATTCATTGAACAGCCGCGTCCCGATATTCATGCCCCGATATGCTTCATCGACGCCGATCCACACGAGATACCCGTACTTCCACGCTGAACGCCTTTTTTCAATTATCGTGGCAAGGACAAAGCCCGCGATGTTGGCTCCGTCGCTGGCCACAAGGCACAGTTCCGAGTCACTGGTAAAAAATTCCACCACTTCATACTCGTCCCAGGTGCGGTAGAGATTCGGGGTATCATCATGGGTGAATAATTTTTCTCCAAGATGGAAAATCGGTGCGATATCTTCAATCTCCATCGTATGGATCTTTATTTCAGGTTTCTTTTTTTTTCCTGTTTCCTGTTTCCTGCCGTTTCCAATGTCCGGTTTTTTGCCCTTTCCCTGTGCCATGTGAAGTTGCTACCTCGCTGTAGATTCTCCGGAATCCGAAGGGGGGCGGTATCCATATTTAAAAATGTGCCCCTCAATATCGGGTTCATTATATCATGAGGAATAGCTGTTGTACTACTATTTTTTTTATTATTTTGATGACAGCGTCTGTTGCCCGCAGATACACCGGGAACAATAAATATCAATGTTATATAATAGGTTTGACAATTATGGTTGCCTGTTTTATAAATTCATAAGTAATTATGTACGCGTGACGCGTGCGAACAAAGCCATACTGGAGGACAACATTTTGCGAGCAGCAATATTTATTGACGGGGCATATTTATTATCATATCTCAAACGGTATGACATAGTGCCGAAATATGAGGACATGGCTGACTACCTCCTCAAACCGATACGCAAGTCAGTTCCTCTGGATCTGCTTCGATGCTATTTTTACTACTGTGCTCCATGGATGTCTCCGGAGCCCACTGAAAGTGAAAAGCGGAGGATGGAGGAGCACGAACATTTCATGGAGGAAATCAGCAATCTCGAACGCTGGGCAGTGCGCCTCGGTAAACTACAGCGCCGGTGGGACGGATACAAGGATTATTATGAACAAAAGCGGGTTGATGTGCTCCTGTCCGTTGATATGGTCCGGCATTCCGCGGCGGGTCATATTCAGCATGCTGTCGTTCTCGCGGGGGACAGTGATTTTATTCCCGCCATTGAAGCGACAAAGGAATCCGGCGCAACGGTGTCCCTCTGGTACGGGGAGGATAATTCAATCCATAAAGACCTTCTGGCCCTTGCTGATATTACCCACAAAATCGATATTAAGAAGCTTCCGGGTAAAAAGATCAAAACCGCTGAGCCGAAAAAGAAGCAGGAAAAACCTAAATTCTTTAAAAGCAAAGAACAGCAGCGGCAGTGGATAAAAGGGGAAGGCCGCAAAAAGGGTGACAGGAAAAGCTGAGCGGATTTTTCAGGGGCCGATATCACGCTTCATCAGCAATATCGACCTCGCTGCTTTTCTGAGACAGTTTCCCGGCATTATCGGCAATTTTTTTAAAAGAAGCGGCGAGGTTGCTGACCCCGTCAGCCATCTGCATAATCATTTCGTTTACATGTTCCACTGATTTAGATGTGGATTCAGTCGCGTGCTTCTGCTCTGCGGTGGCAAGGCCGATATCTTTTGACAGCGCAAGGTTCAGTTTCATCTGTTCCTGTATTTCGTCGAGAAACGCGACTTCCCGGTTATTATAACTTTGCAGTGATTTGATCCTGTCCGAGTTCTGCGCGATTTGCTCAATCATTCCTCTGATCAGCACTGAGGCTTCATTGATTACGTCAACACCTCCCGACGTGGTAACACTGTTCTGCTTCAGGAGGCTTTCAATCTCCTTGGTGCTGTCAGAGGTCTGAACAGCAAGCTTGCCGATCTCGTCCGCGACTACCGCGAAACCACGGCCATGTTCCCCGGCCCGTGCCGCTTCGATGCTTGCGTTGAGGGAGAGGAGATTTATTTTGTCGGCGATATCAATGATGATGGTTATTGTCTGGCCGATCCGGTTACTCTGCTCTTTTATTTCATTTATCGTGGCGACGACATTTTCAACTTTTTCTTTGCCCGCGGTAGTCTGGTTTACGACCGCTTCAATCGCGCGGATTGTTTCATCAAATTTCTCCTGGATCTCCTTTTTTAATTCACGGAAATTGTTTAATGTTTCATCCATTCTGCTGCTGTCGGAGGATTGTTTTTCCGCGGAGTTTGAAATACTTTCGGATGAACTCTGCAGCTCTTCAATTGTCGCGGATATCTCCTCAAAGGTGGATGCCTGCCCCTGCATCTGGTCATTAAAATCATCTATGACAGCATGCTGGTCGTCGAGTTCAGAAAAAAGTTCTGAAATGTTTTCCTTGATCTCGCTCGCGAGTTCATGCTGATGCCGGGACTGCTCTTCGATGATTTTCCGCTGCCTGGACGTTTGCTCGTCGAAGCGTTCCATCTCCGGGATATTGGTGTATGAAGCATACGCAATGCAGATCATCATGAGAATAAAATATATCTGCCTGAGAAGTATTATCCCTATGTGGGGTTGACCATTCACGATGGCGTGGAGCGGCATTTCAACGCCATGGAGGTGGGCTGCATACAGGAACCCTGACCAGTGTAAAAACACATATACGATAAAAAACAGGTACAGTTTTTTATCGTAATAAAACTGCAGTATTATCAGAGAAAGCATTGAAAGCCCTGCTATGTGAATTCCCTGCGCGGCATATAGCCAGTCAATTGATATCGCGTAATTATATTTTGCAAGGATCGGAAATGAGGCAAGCATGAATGCGGAAACCCATTTAAGCACCGTAGTTTTTTTCCGGGCTTTTTTTCTTTGCAGAATCAGGTAAATAATCCCAATGATAATAAGAAATGGAAGACTTGTGGTTATTATTGTTTTTATCGGGACAAGGGCCAGTTTTTGAAAAAAAGCGGCAACGCAGGTCATTGCTGTGGTTAAGATGAGTGATTTTTTAATACCACGGATTTCAAGCTGTTCCTTAACTGTATAATGTTCCTGCATTGTTTTTTCCTGTATGGTATAGTAATGTAATAAAATGGCCGGTGTTGTCTTGAAGCAATCAATGAACTGCGAAAGGGTTGGTCCCCCGTGTATAAATGCTTTTGCCCTTTCCTGTATGCTCCAATCTATATGGTATTATATAAGCAATTATGTACATGTAATTCCAGATAAAATATGGGATCATGACCATTTTTTAGTAAATGTTAAGTTATATTGAATAAAGCCGTACGTGAATTTAAGATAGGGGATTTTTTAAATCATAGGATGAACATGATAATATGCCGGTTTGTTACACGGTTTCATGGCAATAAAAAATTAGGGGGAAATGTGTGACCGGAAACATTATTATACGGCCACGATGTTTCCGGCCATGGGGTTAATCGACACCAACCATTACATTTGATGCTTTGATGACAATATAGACATCCTTTCCTTTTGAAAGCGAAAGGCTTTCCGCAGATTCCTTGGTAATAATTGAGGCAATTTCTGTGCCTCCTGGTAACTCAACAATTACCTCTGTATTAACTGCACCGGTTGTAATATTTTTGACTTTTCCCTTTAATACATTTCGCGCGCTTAATTTCATGAGAAACCTCCTGCCTTATTTTACATAAAATGTATAATAAGTGATTATTCTTTTCAATATAAAAAATATATTAATTTGCGGCGCAGGAGCTGTACAGGCCGGTATTATTCCCAGATGATAGAGGATGCCTTGAAAATAAGCCATACGGTTTTCCCCGGAAAAATGTGCAGGTTCTCCGCCGCATGATGGGTTACCGTGCAGGCGAAGTGTGTGGTGCCGGTTTTTACCTTCACTGAAATACTGTCGGTGTAATGAATCTGTTCCATGCTTTCAACAGTTCCGCGGAGCAGGTTCTGCGCGCTCAGGTCGGCCTGTTCCCGGGTTGCGATTATAATATTCGCCGGGTCCAGAATGCCCCGTGAATAGGGGGCGGGCGGTTTCGATGCATAAATTTTTCCGGCATCCTGAATATCCATGGCCCAGAGTCCGTCAATATCCGGGTGCCAGGGCCCCTGAAGAGAATTTTCATATAATAAGCCGGTAATTTTTCCGTCACGCATCTGTATAATGGAGTCGGTAACTCCTGCGAGCCATGTCTGGTCATGGCTCGAAATGATCATGGTCATGTTGTCCCGTTCTTTCAGGGTGTTGATAACATCCTTTATCAGGAGGGCACTTTCCCTGTCTATGTTTGCAACAGGCTCATCGAGGAGGAGCGCCTCCGGCTTCAGGATCAGGCGTGCAGCAAGGGACACCCGGCGCGCCTCTCCTCCGGAGAGTTCATGCCATTTCCTCCCGGCAAAACGTTCCGGGTCAAGTCCGGAATCCTGTAATGCCCGGAATACGCGGTCCCGGAGGTTTTCCCTGTCGCCCCGCACCCGCAGGCCGTAGGCGACATTTTCAAATACAGAGCGTTTCAGCAGATAGTGGTCCTGAAGGAGCAGGGTTATTCTATGGTGCAGGCGTTTTGTATCGCCCCCCGCCGCCTGAACAAGTTCAATGGAGCCGGCCTGCGGCGTTTCCAGAAAGGCCAGAAGTCTGAGCAGTGTGCTTTTCCCGCATCCGTTGGGGCCGCTTATGCCGAGGGATTGCCCGCGGTCAATAACCAGGTGCGGTACCTGGAGGCGGAAATTTCCGGAATATGCATATTCCAGGTCCCTGACAAGAAAATGATGTGAGGTGTTTTCTGCTTTCATTTTGACATCTTTTTCAGAATTATTAATGACGCGTTCACCGTAAACGCAATTGTGAGCAGCACAAGGCCAAGGGCAATGCCCATGGCGAAATTTCCCTTCCCTGACTCAAGGGCTATCGCGGTCGTGATAGTGCGCGTGTGCCACTTGATATTGCCTCCGATCATCATGGAAACCCCGACTTCGGAAATGGCGCGTCCGTATGCGGTGACCGCCGCCGTAAGTACCGCGATTTTCGCCTCGTAAAGACTGGTGAGCACAATCTGCCGCCGTGAAGCCCCCAGGGTTATCAGGGTGTTCCCGAGACGCATGTCAAGGGACTCGATCGCGGATGCTGTCAGAGAAATCACGATGGGGAGGATCAGAATTGTCTGGGCGACGACAATTCCGGATACGGTAAACAGCAGCTCCATGTGTCCCAGGGGGCCGCGGCTTGACACAAACCCGTATACCACAAGCCCCACCACGACGGTGGGGAGGGCCAGCAGTGTATCGAAGACAGCCCGGATCTGCCTTCTTCCGGGGAATTCATAGTACCCCAGGACAAATCCTGCCGGGGCGCCGATTATAAGGGCCGCGGTAATTGAAAGCAGTGAGGCCTGCAGGGAAACGGCAATGGCTGACCATGTCTCAATATTACCGGAAAAGAGAAGCCCTATTCCCTGTTGTACGCCTTCAAGGAGATATCCCATTACTTATTCGGCATTGGGAATATACAGCTGTTTCCCGAGAAGTTTGTAGTCTCCAAGAAGCTTTTGCGCTTTTGGTGATACGATCCAGTCAGTGAATTTTTTTGCCAGGGCAGTGTTTGTTTTCGGGCATTTTACATTATTCACTGTAATAATACTGTACTGGTTTTTCAGGGTGCTGTCGCTTTCAACGAGAATGATCAGGGGCGGATTGTCATTCAGGTTGGATGCGTATTTGATATATGTGGCCCTGTCCGTGAGGGTGTATCCGTTCCGTTCATTGGCGATATTGATTGTGTTGATCATACCCTGTCCGGTCTGGATGTACCAGGGCTGTTTGTCCGGTGAGGAAATGCCGGCTTCCTTCCAGAGAAAGAGCTCTTTTTTGTGTGTCCCGGAATCGTCGCCGCGGCTCGCGAAGAACGCCTTCTTCAAGGCTATTGTGGAAAGGGCGCCGCTGGCGGATTTCCCTTTGATTCCGGCGGGGTCGGTTTTCGGGCCGATGATGATAAAGTCATTGAACATGACTTTTCTTCTGTCAATGCCGTATCCGGCTTCAATATATTTCTTTTCCGCGGCCGGGGCATGGACAAGAAGGATGTCGACATCGCAGTTTTTTCCAAGCTCCAGGGCCCTGCCTGTTCCTACCGCGACCCAGTGGAGGTTTATTCCTGTATCGGAAAGAATGATTGGTTTCAGGTAATCCAGGAGGCCGGTGTTGTCGGTGCTGGTGGTGGTGGCCATGTTGAGGACCTGTCCCTGTTCGCGTTTGCAGGAAATAACGGTGAAGGATACCGCTGTAATTACAATCGCCGCAGTGATACATACACGTAATGATTTCATGAAAATCCTCCAGTCACAGAAAATAGTTCCAAATTACTCCAGATATAGTAGATATTCTTTTAATTTCCACAAAATTTTGCACTCAAAAAAAAATTCTCACGGCTGGAGTTTAATAACTCTGTTCCTCCCCGAAGGCACCCCGGCCTTCGATCGGGATGAAGTTATATTCTTTATAGGACCGTTTCATGGCGTCAGTGATTTCCTTCGCGGTCTTCAGTGAGGCCTTTGTCCCTTTCCCCAGGAAATTTGAACCGGCGTCCACTATAAACTCTTTCATGTCTTTTTTACTTCGTGAAGCTTTAATATGGCCCCCGTGGGTAGGGACAAAGTTGAACGGTTCGCCGCGGAGGCTCATCTGGGTTTCCTGGTGGGGTTTTGTGCCGATGGAATAGAAAAATGCGCTATAGCTTTTGATCTGGGGAATCATGGCGATATAGGTAAGATGCTCACCGGTCTTAAGCGAAGAAAGCTTTTCCCGAAAGGATTCTTTCCGCACAACGTCCCAGTCAACAGTTTCGGTGAACCTGCCGATTTTGAATTTCTGCTGCAGCGGAACAAAAAGGTAATCCATACAGTCCATTTTTTTCATGTAGAGAATTAGGCGGGGGGAAAATGCAGTCTTTACGAAATAGAGCATGGATTCCCGGAGCTGTTCATTCTTTTTAAAAAGCGGCCATTCCCGTACCAGTGCTTCGGCATCGCCGGATAACGGGTCATCCCCGAAGGTTGAATTATACCGGTACACCGTATCGCCCTCTTTAATTTTAAGGATCCCCGCCCTGGCGAGAAAGGATTTGGTGTGAATATCAATTACATTGACAAGGATCATGTCGCCGCTGTCGTCGTAATTCATAAAGCATCCCTGCTGGTCCTTGCCGTTCCCCACGCGGCGGATTATTGCGCCCCTCTGAATGGCGTTGTTGTCTGTGAGGGGAATAATAATATCCCTGTTGTCCAGTACGTCTCTCATTGCTGAAACCTCATGTCGGATGATGGTAATGTTGTAATAAAATATATTTCATAATCAAGACAAATTTCTGTTTTTGTAGAAAAGGAGGGGCGCCGGGGGAACGTGAAAGGCCGGAACACGAAGTCCCGGCCTTTTACCTGTCAGTACGGAATTACACTACCGCATAAGTATGGTATTGTCACATGGACTCAAGAACCTTGCTGCATTCATTTGCTTTTTTCTCAAGAGCTTCAAGACGTTCCTTCGCGGCGGGTGAAGCGGACGCTTTCATGGAGATAATATTCTCATTGTAGCCGGAAAGCTTTTGCACCTGGGCTGCCCATTTCTGCAGAAGCTGCGGTTTTTGTGACAGGGGAGCGGCGCTGATTTTTTGAGCCATTTCACAGTATGTGTTAATAAATGCCTCGTAGTCCGTAAGAAACTGGTCAAGATCGCCTGATCCTGTTGTTCCGGTGGAAGTTGATGACGTTGTCGATGAACCCTGCTGAGACGCATCCTCTCTGCCGCAGGAGATTGAGCCGATACACACGGCGCAGATAAGGGCTGTTGCGAACATGCTGAATAAAACTTTCTTCATTACTTTCCTCCATCGTTTTCTTTTGTTAGATGCCTGAATTATAGAACATGAAACAGCAGCATGTCAAATATTAAATGTATATATTCGGGGTGATATCGCTCTGCGGGAAAAGGAACGGGGGAAGTATTCCGATATACTATTCCATGTCCCATTCTTCCGCGTATTCCGCCATCGTGTCAATGAGGGACTGCAGTCTTCCGGAACGTTCCCCCTCGGGCGGTATGCAGTCCGGCAGGTAGCGCTGTATCGCCCCGATTGCCCTGCGTGTGGATGTGTTCTCGCCGGATTCGTTAAAGTAATGAATTATTAGTTTTTTTGCCTGGTCGGAGAGTTCATGTTTGGTGGCAAATGTCGCAAGATCAAAAAGTGCTTGTCTGAATTCTTCTTTGCTCATAATTATTCCAGGTAAGTAGTATACGGGAACCTGATTCTTATTATTTCTTGAAAAAACTGCCCTTCGCATCGTGAATATTAATGAAAAATTGCGGCATGTCAAAGGTTTTTTATTTTTTTACCCGAAGCACTGTTATACTGTATACAACGGGGCTGAAAATCCTGATGTGTATGGTGTGGACGTCCCGGTTCTCCGGGAAATGTACATTCGTTACGTAACAATACATGGTGGTGGTATATTCTGTTATGAAACAGCCTGAAAAAATATCTCTAACTTCAATAAAAGAACTTCTTGGCAGGTTCTTCAGGATGCTGTCGGGGCCGACATTTTTTATGACCCTTAGAAGGATAGACCCGGTGTTCAGGGAAAAACTGCTTCTCACGGTGTCCATGTCAAATGAATGCGGCGGGTGAATCAACGCGCATTCAGCCGCAGGTCGGCGGCTGGGACTTGGAAAAGAGGAAATACAGAAACTTATAACCCTCAGAAAAGATGATTTTAACTACAGGGAATGGCTGGCCCTTTCTTTTGCGAGGGAGTGGGTTTTCAACCGGGGGATGCCGGCCGCATGGGAATACCTAAAAGAATATGAAAACTCCTATCCCGTTAAGGAAAGAAAATATATTTTGAAACTTGTGAAAATGATGGACTTTTTTAATATGGCCGGTAATATGTTTATACGGATACCATGGAAGTATTCCCTTGAAACGGGGGAGAGCTGCCCTTTGCCGGGGCCCGGGAACAGGGAAATGTAGTCAGCCGGTGTAAAATTGGCTTGATTTAGTAACATATTATGCTGTAGTGTTCCAATTAATCATATTCCAATAATGTGTTGCGGCAGTTCAGTTTTACTGCATATATGACGATATTTTTTGAAGTATGGAACTTTTTTCGAAAAGATATACAATGTGCCGGTCGTAAAGATGCAGTTGCGTCAGTTGTATCATGAAAATTCAGCAGACTACACCGAAATCAGAAAGATAATAAATTATGATATGGAAGGGAAGTGCTGCGGATTGATATATATTCTCAGGAGAATTTTATGAACAAGAAATTTGCAGTGGTATGTATGCTCGCAGCGTCTGTTATGCTGTATACAGGATGTACAAAAAAATCGACCTTCGGTGAATTGCTGATTGACCTTGCAAAGGGTGTGAACCCTTCAGCAATGACAGACAGGTGGCAGCCGCGGTATCAGCAGTGGATCGAAGAAGTGAAAAATGCTGCGGACGACAAGGCACGGTTGAAGAAACTGCTCATTGAATTTGAAATGAATGTCAAGTATTCCGCACAGAAACCCTACTGGCAGCAGCAGCGGACCGCATGGCTCGAAGGCGTGACAAATGTCTATACCATTGAAGACCTCAAGCGGCGTCTTCTTGAGCTGGAGTCATCCATGCTGTTCACCGCCCAGAGTGAGGAGTGGGGTGAGCGCAGACTTGACTGGATTGAACAGGTGAACAACCTGTAGCAGTTCCGGTCTTCTGTACAGTATCCGGTGGTAATTCGCCGGTATAACAATGAAACACGATATCCCTTTCCCGGTTACGGGAGAGGGATGTTTTTTGTAAAGGTTATGGAAATAATCCATTTGATTTGTCCGATATAGTATATATCTTGATAATAACAGAAGCATGAATAACTGTGGAGGCGGGGACGCATGATGAGATCACGGAGGCG
>ERZ795057.3100-NODE-3100-length-11724-cov-23.052618_pt1 | contig 11724 bp, 2 predicted proteins | sample MGYA00375141_ERZ795057 | MGnify/ENA primary metagenome ERZ795057 (study PRJEB30186, sample SAMN05720163) | activated sludge metagenome | isolation source: Anaerobic digester | place: Hong Kong | collected 2015-01-26 ... | reverse complement strand
GATGTTTTCGATTTCTCCCCTTCAATTAAAGGTACAGCCATTTGGGTAAGCCGCAGCGTACTAGAGTTCCGCCCAAAGGAACCGCTTCCCACCCGAACCCAAATTGATGGCAAGCTCTACCTTCAGAAGCTCTCCGACGATTTCAAGGAGAAGCAGCTGGACGATTTGATTTTTAAGCTTAACGTTTTGGGTAGAGATATTGTTAGCTTCAACGGAAATATCGACCTGAAGGACCGAAACGACCCCATTAAACTTTACTATAGCGGCACGGTGAACTTCTCGGAAAAAACCGAGCTTGAAATGCTTGAGAAAGCTGCAAGAGTAAAGGGTTCGCAAAACGTTTCGCTATCGTGGAGCATGATTGACGATAGCCACTTCAAGTTCACATCAAGCGAAATAATCCGCACCGACAGCAAGCAGGATTTTACCATTTCAATCGACAAGAAACCACTTGACCTGGAGTACAGCTTCTCGCAGAACTTCACGGTAGCCCCCCTGAAGAAAATGGTGGCCAACGAGTTTCGGGGCGATGAGTCGGGGCGCAGCCCACGAATCAGGATTAACTTCTCCGATGAACTCGACATGGATCAGGATATTGACGGCTTGATAAGCGTTTCACCATCGGTAAAATTCGAGCTTAAAAAGCTCGGTAAATCGGTTACACTCGATGGCAACTTTAAGTTCGGTGAAAGCTACAAGGTTACTGTTGAAAAGGGACTGCGAAGTCGATGGGGAACCAAAACCGATGAACAAACTACCGAAACGGTTAAATTTTCAGACATTGAGCCACAAATCGAGTTCGCATCCGACGGAATAATTTTACCCTCATCAAACAAAAAGAAGATTCAATTCTACACAACCAATCTTAAGCGCGTTCACCTGCAGGTGAAAAAGGTTTACAGCAATAAAATTGGGCAGTTCATTCAGTCGCAGCAGCTAACAAGCAGCAAAACCCGAAACAAAGATTTTAGGGACAACTTCTCAGGTGCTGTTGGAGTTATTATTAAGAACCAAACCATTGAACTTGGTAAGGAGAAGAACGAATGGCTGCTCAACGAGTTCGATCTATCCGACCTTTTCAGCAGCTACGATGACGGGCTGTTCCTGGTACGCATTAACTTCACGCCCGAGGATGTTAGCATTCCAATCAACGGCGAAGTTCTTAACTACATTTACGATAAGGGACAAGTTTACAAGCCCGTTTTCCTGAGTAACCTGGGAGTAACAGCCAAGGTTGCCGAAAACGAAACCAAAGTTTTTGTAACCGATATTATTACCGGGCAACCAATTTCAGGAGTTGAAGTTTCGCTGCTCGACTGGGATGGCGATGTTCGCCATTCGGCTTCAACCAATAGCCAGGGATTAGCCAATTTTAACGGCGATTACTACTACTCCTATATTCTTGCCGAGTACAAGAATCAGTTTACTGCACTGAATAAAAACGAAATGCGCTGGAGCAACTCGGGTTTCGATATTGGTGGTGTAAGCGAAAACAGAAGGGGAACCAAGGGTTTCATTTACACTGAACGGGGCGTTTACCGCCCTGGCGATTCGATAAATGTTGGGTTTATGGTGAAGAATTCAAACAATACATTTCCCACAAACCATACCGTAAGCATTACCGTTAACGATCCTCAGTACAACACCATATACGAAAACACAGCAACAAAAGGGGTTGATGGTTTCTACGTTTTCATCTTCAGTACCGAGGAAACAGCCCCCACGGGTAACTACAATATTCGAATAAACGCTGGAGGTTCATGGTTTTACAAGGACCTAAAAGTTGAAACCGTTGTTGCCGAGCAGCTAAGGGTAACGATAAAACCTCTGAAAAAGCAAATTACTTGGAGCGATAAGAGCCTCGATTTCGAGTTGAACTCCATTTACCTTTTCGGAGCACCCGCAGCCAACCTGAAAGCTGAGGTAGATGTTGAGGTTCACCCTGTAAACATGTCCTTCCCAAAATTCAAGGATTTCACCTTTACCCGTGCTGATATTGAGTTTAAAACCTTCACACAAAGCATTCTAAAACGAGAACTCGATGCCGAAGGCAACCTAAGCGGCAGCTGGATTTTCCCCTCAATGGGAACTGTTCCTTCCGCACTAAAGCTTAAAGTAATTGCAAAGGTTCTTGAAAAAGGTGGCCAGCCCAACGAGGGCTGGAACGTGGTTGACATGCACGTTTATCCCAACTACGTTGGAATTAAAGACCCAAGCGGATACGGTTACTTTAAAACCGGTCAGGAAGTGAAATTCCCTGTGGTGCTTCTCGACCCCAGCGGGAAAAAGCAAACCGGCAAACAGCTGCAGTACCGCATTTACCGCAACGATAAAATGTGGTGGTACCAGTACGATAGCCGCAGAAGCTACCAGCTAAAGTACAAGGAGGACAGCCAAACCTACCTTGAATACAGCGGTACTGTGAGCATCCTGAAAGAATCAACATTCGTAAACTTTACTCCCCCCGATAACGGCCACTACCTAATTGAAGTTAGCGATGGCAGCGGCCACTGTGCTTCCATGTTCTTCAGCGCATACAAATGGGGAAGCATTCCGGGTAGCGATTTGAACGAAGGAACGCTGGCCCTAAAATCCGATAAGGAAAAGTACTCTTCGTCGGAAACCGCAAAAATACTATTGCCCAATCCAAAACAGGGAAACATACTGGTTACCGTTGAGAAGGGAAACGAAATTCTAAAGTGGTTCTGGGTTGACCCTAGCAGCAGTAACAATGATGAGCTGGTTATTGATGTTCCGCTAAGCAGGAATATGCTTCCCAACGTGTACGTTACCGTTTCGGTAATTCAACCGCACGACCAAACCACCAACGACCGACCCATTCGAATGTTTGGCATAATGCCAATTATGGTTGAGGATTCCGATACGCGTATCGAGTTTAATATTGAGTCGGCTGAGAATTTGGCACCCAACCAGGAGTTTGAAATTACAGTGAATACAGTAAGCAACCGGAAAGCACAATTCACCATTGCAGTGGTTGATGAAGGGTTGCTGAGCCTAACCCAGTTCAGGACGCCTCGCCCATGGAACGAATTCTACAAGAAAATCGGATTATTCATTCAAACCTACGATGTGTTTGCACACGTTATAAGCGCAAACAAGGGCGATATTTTCCAAACATTCTCCATTGGCGGTGCCGATGAGATGGACTACCGCGAGTCGCAGCTCGACCCGGTTGCCGGGAAGAAACGGTTCAAACCGGTTAGCATGTTCAAAGGCCCGCTGTTTACCGACGACCGTGGCAAAGCCACCGTTAAGTTCCAAATGCCAAACTACAACGGAGCCGTTCGGGTTATGGTGGTTGGAACCGATAAGGGCAGCTTCGGCAACGCCGAAAAAACAGTTCCGGTTCGTTCCGAAATAATTATGCAACCCAGCATTCCGAGGGTGCTTAACCCTGGCGATGAGTTCATTCTACCAGTTGCCCTTTTCCGAATGAACCCCGACATTTCAACTGCAAAGTTTGAGCTGAAAACCGAGGGCCCACTGGAGGTAGTTGGCAACCCAGTTATTGATGTTACCTTCGCGCAGAACGATGAGGCCGACATTCAGTACAAGATTCGGGTGAAGGAAGCCATAGGACAAGCAAAAATTCTTCTCACCGGAAGCTCCGGAAACATTGATGTTTTCAGCGAAACCGACATTAAAGTTGTACCAACCTCGGCACGTATTTACAACAAGAAAACCGAAAAAGTTCCCAAGGGGCAAAGCGTAACCATAAACGTTCCAAAAGTTGGAATTGATGGCACGAATAACGCCATCCTCGACGTTAACATTTTCCCCAACATGGATTTTGAGCACAGGCTTAAGTGGTTGATTATGTACCCGTACGGCTGTATTGAGCAAACGACCTCGGCAATATTCCCTCAGCTTTACCTGAAAAAAATGGGGTACTTTAGGGATGACGAGGTGAAGGAAATTGATCGAAACATAAACGAAGGAATTAACCGCTTACAACAATTCCAAGTTAGCAATGGAGGATTTGCTTACTGGCCGGGGAATACAACCGAATGCGAGTGGGGAACCAACTACGCATCACACTTCCTTATTGAAGCCAAAAAGCTAGGCTACGCAGTTCCCGATTACCTTTACAGCAACGCTGTAAACAGGCTGAAGAACGCTGCCAGAAATCATGTGGGAGAACTTACCACCCGCGTTAACCGAGCCTTCATTCTGGCTTTGGCAAACCAGCAGCAAATGGGCGAAATGAACCTCCTGATGGAAAACGAACTGAACAAAATGACCAGCACCGAGAAATGGATGCTTGCCACCGCTTACCACTTGGCTGGCGCCGAAAATGTTCGTGACCAAATAATTGCAACCGCAGGAACCGAAACCAAAGAGTATGAACCATTCTCCTACAACTACGGCTCGAAGTACAGAGACGATGCAATTATTTTATACTGTGCTCTGCTGATGAATAAAATGGAAACTGCTGAAATTGCTGCAAAATCGGTTGCCGAAATGCTATCAAGCCGCAACTACCTAAGCACACAAAGCGCAGGCTACATGCTTCTTGCGCTTGGGAAATACTTCGGCATTACCGGAATATCGGCCTCCCAGGGAGAAATAATTACCGGAACGGTAACCCTTGCTAACGGGACAAAAATCGAATTTAACGAGGAGGGTCGGGTTAAAATTCCTATCAAAGAGAACTTTGGAAAGAACATTGAGGTTACCCTTTCAAACTCAAGCAAAGTGGAGCAGGTATTCGCAACGCTATCGTACAATGGAGTTCCGCTGAAGGATGAGAGCAAAGCCTTTGAGAAGAACCTCAACCTAACGGTTAGCTGGTTCGATGTGAACGGCAATACCATAAATCCGCAGTCGCTGAAGCAGGGAACCACCATTTACGGGAAATTTAGCGCCAAGAACACAAGCCCAATAAGCAACGTTACAGAGCTGGCGCTAATGCAAATTATCCCCTCGGGTTGGCAAATTGAAAATATCAGGATTAACAACGAAATGCTTCCCAACTGGACCCAAGGCTGGAACCTGAATAAGGAGAACTACCTCGACATTCGCGACGACCGTGTAATGTGGTTCTTCGACCTGCGCGATAGTAAAACCCTCGACTTTGTGGTGAAAATTAACTGCGTAAATGCGGGTGAATTCTGGCTTCCCGGAACGCTGCTCGAAGCCATGTACAGTAACGATTACAAAGCAACTACCGAAGGCAAAAAGGTTTATGTTGAACCGTTTAAGTAGAATAAAAGTTTGGCAATGGGCAATAGTTTTTCTGTTGTCCATTGCCTTCCTTTACTTCGCAATTCCACCCCAAAAACCAATATTCAACAACGACTACAGCGCAGTTGTCCGTGCCAGCAACGGTACGTTGCTTAATGCGTACATAAACAGTAACGAGCAGTGGCACTTTCCCCCCGATACTGCAAGCATTCCTGAAAAGTTAATAATTGCTGTTACAACTTTTGAGGATGAGAATTTCTACAAACACCATGGGGTGAGCATAACCGCTATTCTTCGTGCTGCTTACCAGAATATTAGTAAAGGTAAAATTGTAAGTGGAGCCAGCACAATTCCCATGCAGCTTGCCCGAATGAGCAATCCCAAAAAGCGAACATATTTTAACAAGCTGAGGGAGATTCTGTATGCTGTGAAAATTGACCTGCACTACTCAAAGGAACAAATTCTTGAACTATACCTGAACCATGCTCCCTACGGTGGAAATGTTATTGGCTACCGAACCGCCTCGCTGAAGTTTTTTGGGAAGGAAGCCCATGAACTTACCTGGAGCGAGGCAGCAACGCTAGCGGTTCTACCTAACGCCCCCGGACTAATTTATCCCCAAAAAACCTCGGAGGAACTAAGAAAGAAGCGCGACAATCTGCTCGACAAACTGTTTGAAAAAGGATACATCACCGAGCAAACCCATATGCTGGCTCCGTTGGAGCCAATTCCCGATGAGTTTCTGGTGTTCGAATCGCACGCTCCACACCTTTCCCGAAGGCTGAAAAGCAGCTACACGAATCAAAGAATATTCAACACAACCATCGACCTGAATATTCAGAAACAGTGCAACCGCATTGCCAAACGATACGCTCAAATTTACAAATCGTACGGCATTCATAACTTGGCAATTCTGGTTGCAAAAACGGAAACCGGGGAGGTTGCAGCGTACGTTGGCTCACCAAACTTTTTCGATGACAAACACAACGGACAGGTTGACGGTGTAATGGCACCCCGCTCGAGCGGCTCCATTCTGAAACCCTTCCTGTACGCGCTTAGCATTGACGAGGGGCTGATAATTCCCCAAAGCCTAATACGCGATTTACCAACCTACTTCGAGGGTTTCTCACCAAAAAATGCCAGCCGCGAGTACCAGGGAGTAGCCACCGCAAAGGATGCGCTGGTGCAGTCGTTGAATATTCCTGCCGTTCGACTACTAAACGCCTATGGCGTTTTTCAGTTCTACAGTTTTCTGAAAACAGCCGGAGTGTCCACGCTTTTCCGAACAGCCGACGATTACGGTTTACCACTGATTATTGGTGGAGCCGAAGTAAACCCATGGGAAATGGTAATGCTATTCCGAGGGTTGGCCAACGAAGGTATTTTCAGCAAAAATGTGGTTTTAAAGAATGAAGAGAAAAAGAGTACAGCGCAGCTAGTTAGCGCAGGAAGCTGCTACCTTACTCTGGAAATGCTGAAGGATTTAAAGCGTCCCGGGAGCGAGTACTACTGGGAACGTTTCAGCGGGTCGCAGCCGTTTGCCTGGAAAACAGGCACCAGCTACGGGCACAAGGATGCTTGGGCTGTTGGCGTTAACCCAGAATTTACAATAGCCGTTTGGGTTGGAAACTTCGATGGCGAAAGCAATAAGAATTTGAGCGGAGCTACCTCTGCCGGACCAATCCTATTCGACATACTGCAGGCGCTGCCTGCAAAGAATCCGAAGCAGTGGTTCGAGAAGAACGATATCGATTTCAAGAAAGTGAAAATTTGTAAACTATCGGGATTCAGGGCAACGGAAGCTTGTACTGACGTTGAGGAGGCTGAAGTTCCCTACGGAATGAAACCGTTGCAGTCCTGCGACTACCACCAATTCCGCTACTTCTCAACCGACGGCAAGTACCAAACCTGCTCGCGCTGCTGGCACGAGGTTGGTGGTGTAAAAAAAGCGGTTACCATTTACCCGCCCGATATTGCCTACTACCTGCGTGAAAAGGGACAATATATTGAGAAATTGGCAAGCCACTACCCAAACTGCTCGGCCTACAAGGCCGATAACTCGCTTAAAATTATTTACCCCAACCTTGATGCGAAGCTGTTCCTTCCCCGCGATTTCGATGGTAAAACCCAGCCGGTAGTATGCAAGGTTGGCCACACCGGAACCGGACAGATTGTTTACTGGTACCTCAACGATGAGTTTTTGGGTTCAACTACCAGCGACCATAAAATGGCCATTATTTTCAACGAGGGCTGGAACACCCTGAAGGTTATTGACGAGAACGGTGCCGAGGATTCGCAACGGGTTTTTGCTACTAGAAAAATGTAGACTCCTCTATTATTTCGTTTAAGAGGGTGTCTCAATAGTTAAAAAGGATTAGATTTACTACTCTGTGAAACTCTGTGATTCCTCTGTGATCCTCTGTGATACAATAAATTATTAGTTTCACAGAGTTTCTCAGTGTCCTTCACAGAGTCACACAATGAACTTTTGATACACCCTCTTAATATTTGAATTTCTCTATTTCAAAATTTATCGATTAATCCTTAACACATCTTACCGAAAGGCCCATATACTCATTTTCAAAGTAACCGTAAATATTATTACTATCGTAATACAAACTAAAAACTATACCATCCATTAGCCACCAGTTACCCTCTTCTCCAATAAAATTATAACCGTCATCTCTGCTTCCACCCGGAAGCCCTGTAAAACCACTGCTGTTATCAGCACCGGTATTGGGGTCTAACCAATGACTGGTTCCCTCCTCCTTCATCTTCCCTCCCACAGGGTCATCTTCTCCTAAATAACTGGTAAGTATAAGCCAGTCACTATACGTAGGAACATGCCAACCTGTAGGGCATATGTTTTTAGCGTCAACCACAGCATAGTAGTTATACAACGCTCCATAAGTAGCTTTGTATGAAGCCTCATCATTGTTATACCAACAGAATGCGCCTTCAGTTTCTGCAATCCACTCAGCATCATCGGTAACGTTTGGGATTGCAGTACCATCGCTATACTTTGTTGTTTTCAGGTTCTCCTTAAACCATGTTTGGTTACCAATTTGTACTAAGTTGTATGTGTTATTATCAATATCCATAACCGTTGTTACTGCTGGCGCTGTTTTAAATGAAACCTCGTTACCATAGGCAGTTCCCACAGAATTTGTTGCAAAAGCTCTAACAAAGTAAGAAGTTTCAGCAGCAAGTCCTTCAATTTCAGCTGTAAACTCACCTAAACCTCCTCCGCTTTCAATAACATTATCGCTAATAGTAGGTTCGGGATTTGTACTCCAGCATACTCCCCGCACAGTAACCTCTGCAGCACCCTCTTCATAAACATCTCCATTGGCGGTTGCTGTTGTTTGAGTAATATTAAGCACAGGACCCGTGTTAACTTTTGGTAAAGGATTTGCAATAGTGGTGAAGGATATCATATTACCAAGTGCCGTACCCTGAGCATTTGTTGCGAAAGAACGTACGTAGTAAGTTGTTAGCTCTGTAAGCCCATAAATCATAATGCTTATCTCGCCATTTTCTGTTGTTGAATAATTAACCTGTGTGCCAGCAGCAGGGTCGCTAAATGGGTACTCGCTAAAAATAACACCAGATTGTGTAATTGAAGAGCTACCTTCATCAGAAATGAAGTATACAACAACGCAGGAGTCCGATGCCAAATCTTGTTCAGGCACATCAAGTGTTTGCACAAAGGGAGTAGATGCTGAAGGCGTCGCATTTAACTCCATCCACTCACTACCGTTAAAAAATTTAATGGAATTAGAACTCTCATCGTAAAAAATATCGCCAACCTCTGGATTACCGGGAGCAACCTGTTGGGGTTTTAAGTTAAGAATTTCATTAACCTTAATGCTCCCATTTACCTCAACTTTAGCATTATCAAATTCTCCGTAGATTAACGGCGATTCTGTTTCTGAGTTGGAAATGAATAGTTTATTTGAACCTATTTCGCTGTAACCAGCTTTTCGACCAATAAAAACATTACCGTCCCCATTTTTATTATTATAACCAGCCATTTCACCAAGAAAAACATTACTGCTACCCGAACTTTTCTTTTCTCCAGCACTTCTCCCAATAAACACATTGGCCTCTCCAATATTATTACTCAAACCAGATCTATCACCAATATACACATTATAATTCCCTTCAGAATTAGCCCATCCACTTCCCTGTCCAATAAAAATATTTCTAATTCCTAACGTATTATGTGCTCCTGCAACTACTCCAATAAAAGTATTTAGATTTCCTTCAGTATTAGAAAAACCCGCATCGGTTCCGAGAAAAATATTTCTAAGGCCTGTCGTATTACTGTAACCTGCTGCAGAACCCAAAAAAATATTATTTCGTCCATCTAAATTTGACACACCCGCTTCAGTACCAATAAAAACATTTTCCACTCCTATTGTATTACTTTTACCTGTAGAATCGCCAATAAATACATTGCTATAACCTGTTGTGTTTTCATAACCCGAGTAGTTACCCATAAACACGTTAAAATTACCTTCTGTATTATTCATCCCAGCTTTATATCCTAAAAACAATCCATTTCTGCCAGCGGTATTTAATTTACCTGCCTCGTAACCAATAAATGAGTTGAACTGCCCCGTAGTTATTGAACTACCTGCATTATGACCAATAAAATAGTTTTCGGGGGTAAGAAACATAAAGCTACTCCCGGTTTTACTCTGGGTAAGTCCACCAACAGCGAATCCTCCCTTACTACCGCTCTTGGCCTGATTTGTATTGATATAAACCCTTGTGCTATCAGCCGTTACCCGCAGCAGGTCAACCGGGGTTCCCTTGCTCTGCGTGAGACCTCCCACGGCGAAACCGCCCTTTGATCCACTTTTCCCCACGGTGCTGGCAGTGTCGATGTAGATGCGAACGCTGTCGGGCGTTACCCGGAAGTACTCGTCGCCAGCCTTGCTCTGCGTAAGGCCGCCCACGGCGAAGCCGCCCTTGCTGCCGGCCTTGGCCACGTCGCTATCGACGTACATGCGCACGCCGCTCTCGTACACCGCGAAAATAATCTGGTTGCTGCTGTTACGAACCACGAACAGCGGGGCGTCGGGATCCTCAACCGGCTCGCCCACCTGGATGCTCTGGCCGATAATCGCACCGCTAGCCATGATGTTTCCTATCACGTGCAGCTTCTCCTCGGGGGCTGTGGTTCCGATTCCAACATCCTCGCCTGAGGAGGTGTATATATTTGAGGTGGCAACCCAGTCGGTGCCAGTGTGGGTGATCGATTGCCCTGCGGTTCCAGGCGTTAGAACGCCGTTCTCCCCGTCGGTGCCATCCTGCGCCAGCAGCTGCCACTCGGTGCCATCGAACACGTAAGATTTTCCGTCAGTAGAGTTGTAGTACGCCTGGTTCACCGTAGGCGCATCGGGTGCTGCTGCGAAAGTCCCTAACCATTCGATGGATACTCCATCGCTACCTTGTTCCCCGTTTTCCCCCTGCAGCGATGCCAGAAACTCCGCTTCGGTTCCGGTGTTGCCCTGGGAGAGCCAAACCTCGTAAGCGGATTGGCCATCGATTCCGGGTTCGCCCTGAGGGCCGGGTTCGCCCTGCGGGCCCGGGTTGCCGTCGGCGGCAAACAGCGCGTAGGGAACCGCCTGCAGCTTCGTTACGCCCATCTCCACGTAGCTTTCTCCGCCCGAGGGATCGACCTCTACCTTCATGAAAACCTCACCTTCGCTCCAGGGCACTGTGGAAAACTCGCCGGAAATCGGTGTTCCTTCACCCACGGTAAGGGTAATAACTCCCTGCGGAGATGTTTCTATAACGTGGCTCTCAACGTAGTGGGTTACGCTGGCGTCATCGTTCTGGAGGGTTAACCGAACCGCTACGGGTTGCTCCGCAACGGGTTGTCCCTGAGCATCCCGAACTACTGCCTGGTAGCTGAAGCCCTGAGGGGTTTGAGCCAGAATATATGAAGCAATGCCAGTCAGCAATAATGTTTGGAAGATTCTTTTCATGATTAAAACAATTATAAATTTATATTTACATTTCTATATATATAAATACTAACATGTAATTATTTAATATTAAGGCAATAAGTTACGATAAAAAAAATATTTAAACAATTTTTAAATCAGCAGTGTCCGATTAATTTTATTAGCATAAAGAAGATTCTTCGATACACTTCGTTTCTCTCAGAATGACAGTTAATTAATTTTTATTTTATAGGGGGAGGGAGGGGTTGGTGGCGGCAAGCCGCCACCAACCCCTCCCTCCCCCTAAGAACATACAACAAACTGTCATTCTGAGAGAAACGAAGAACTTAGCGCAGCCTGCCTTTGTCGGCAGACAGGCGATCACACCGATGGTAATCTTTTTAAATTAGTCGGACACTAGTGTTTTTAAATAAAAAAAATCCAACCCCGTATAGAGATCGGATTCAAAAGCCCGTTGAAAAGCCGTCTGACCGCTTAAAGCGGTCAGACGGGTTGGGAAAATTTACTTTGTAAGGAGTGCCTTAATGGCTTCGAGTTCAAT
>ERZ795057.3095-NODE-3095-length-11732-cov-12.196797_pt1 | contig 11732 bp, 10 predicted proteins | sample MGYA00375141_ERZ795057 | MGnify/ENA primary metagenome ERZ795057 (study PRJEB30186, sample SAMN05720163) | activated sludge metagenome | isolation source: Anaerobic digester | place: Hong Kong | collected 2015-01-26 ... | reverse complement strand
GCTCCGGGGCGTTCTGGACCAGCTCCAGATCGGGGAATGCCGAGATGTCTCCGTCGAGGCGGCTGAGGTTCTGGTGGCCCAGGTACTCGAGAGCCCAGAAGAGGTATGCGGAGTCGTCACCGTTCCCGTACACCACGATGGGGTCGCTCCGATTGACCCCCAGGCTGCGCAGAGCATCGATCGCCAGGGCGAGGTCCAGACTATCCCCCGCCCTCAGGGACCTCCAGTAGAGGTTCCTCGCCCCCGCAAGGTGGCCCGCCTCGTAGTCTTGGGGAGACCGGGCGTCCAGGAGGACGCGTCCGTCCAGGTCGTCATCCGGGCGGGTCAGGAGGCCGGGGGAAGGGTAATCGAGCTCTTCCTCGCTCACCGGCGGCGAGCTCGCGTTCGCTGGCGCCTGAACCTGGGGGGTTGCGGGAGAAACGGGTGTGACCGCGGGAGTGGGATTCGAGTGGTATTTGGCCCACCAGCGATCCAGATTGGTCCAGTCCGGGCAGTCCGGGCAGTCCATGTTCCCCCCGGCCAGGGCTGTGCCGGCCAGGACTGCTCCCAAGACTAATAACGAGACGACGGTTCTCTTGGGATGAGATGATATCGATGATCTGAGAGGGCCCGGCCTCATCGTGCGGCCTTTCCCATCCGGAATTGATCTTGAATTCTCGATGATGATCACTCCCCGATCTGCTCTCAGATACATCGATCGTATTTCAGGCTGGCGAGCCGTCGGACAGGAACCTATAAATATCAAATATTCTGTCCGTCGAAGCTAAATATAGTACGTTAATGTACTTATATATACATTATTAATCGGAGGGATATCGTTGATAGGAAAATCGGTGAGGATGGAGAGGATCTTCAACAGGGAGACGGAGAGAACGGTGATCATCCCCATGGACCACGGCGTCACCGTCGGGCCCATCCAAGGGATCAAGAACGTGAGGGAGGCGGCGGACCGGGTCGCTGCCGGGGGGGCGGACGCCGCCGTCGTCCACAAGGGCGCCGCCTCCTTCGGCCATCGGGGGTACGGCCGGGACCTGGGGCTGATCCTCCACCTCTCCGCCTCCACCAGCCTCGGCCCCGACCCCAACAACAAGGTCCTGGTGGCGACGGTGGAGGAGGCTCTGAAGCTGGGGGCCGACGGGGTCAGCATCCAGGTGAACGTAGGAGCCGAGGACGAGTCCGCCATGCTCGCCACCCTCGGCGAGACCTCCCGGAAGTGTCAGGATTGGGGGATGCCGCTTTTGGCCATGATGTACCCCCGGGGCAAGAAGATCGAGGACGAGCTCCGGGCCGAGTACATCGCCCACGCCGCCCGGGTGGGGGCGGAGCTGGGGGCCGACGTGGTCAAGACCAGCTACCCCGGGGACCCCGACTCCTTCCAGGAGGTGGTGGAGGGCTGCCCCGTCCCCGTGGTCATCGCCGGCGGACCCCGCACGGAGACCGAGACTGAATTCCTGTCGATGGTGGCCGACGCCATCGGCGCCGGGGCGAGGGGCGTGGCCATCGGGAGGAACGTCTTCCAGCACCGTGACCCCACCCTCATCACTAAGCAGATCTGCTCCATCGTCCATCGGGGGATGACGGCGGAGGAGGCCCTGGAGATGGAGGAATAGATCTTGAAGCTTGAAGAATAGAGTGTCTTGGAGGGAAGGAGAGGAGATGGAATGGATTGAGGCGGAGGTTCGCGGAGGGTTTACGAAGGATGGTCGCGTCACTTCAGATATTCGACGCTCCCCTTCGCCGCCCTGAAGGTGGACATGTACCTGTGAACTAGGGGCGAAAGTTCGGTGGATACCGATAGGCCCATCTCCTTCGCCTCTTTTGAGGATATGGGGAGGCTGTGGACGTTCTCTCCGCCGAGAAGCATTCTTTCGATCCTCGCGAAGGACTCCTGGTCCACCCTCCCGTCCAGGAGCTGGTGAAGGTGAATGTCCATCATCCTGAGGGCCTTCTCCGAGATGGAGCGCATGATGTAGCTTGCGTCGTCGGAGCTCTTCCCCTTCATCTCCGTCGCGTAGATCCAGGAGTGGGCGGGGTACGAGCCTCGGATGAGGTCGCCCACCTGGGGATCGATGGGACCGATGACAGCGTCCGGGTCCATCACGATCTCGTCGCAGGCGAGGGCGATGATAGTCCCGCCGCTCATGGCGTAGTGGGGGATGATGGCCCGGGTCTTCCCCTGGTGGTTTCTCAGGGCTCTCGCGATCTGGACGCTGGGGAGGAGCTGGCCCCCCGGCGAATGGACGATGACGTCGATTGGCAGCGACCCCGCGGACCTTATCCCCCGGAGGAGCTCTTCTGCGTCCTCCACGTCGATGAACTGGTATATGGGGAGCCCAAAGAGGGATATAGCCTCCTTTTTATGGACCATGGTGAGGACCTTCGACCCCCAGGCCCGCTCCATATCTCTGATGATCCCGATCCGCGACCTCCTCAGGTTCCAGAGCTGGAGCTGGGGGAAGAGGACCGCATATAGCACGAAAGCTATGAAGAAGAAGGTCAAAAGATCCAGGGTGTCCATATTGTCCATACAGAATAAAGAGGGTGGTGCTAATACTAATAGATGGCCGAAAGATTGGCTCTCCAAGGGATAGGGCCTTATCCCCGGCCAGACCGGGGGTGGGGATGCTTCTGGCGATACTCCTCCTCTCGCCTCTGGTCCTGGCTGAGGAGCCTTGGGAGGGGGACTTTTACGGATCTCAGGGGGGGCCCCAGATCTTCGTCACCTCGGTCAGCTCGAGCCTGGAGACGGGGAGGACGGGCTCGGTCTTCCTGGAGCTGGAGAACCGGGGCAATGTGACCGGCCTTGTGGAGAAGAGGCAGCCCGCCACCGAGGACGAGGAGATGCTCGCCCTTCTGGAGGGGGAGATGGAGATGGAGGGGTCGGAGGCTGTGGGCATCCAGGCCAGCCTCTCTTCCAGGGACGAGAGGCTGGAGGTTCTGTCCAGGCCCCAGCTGGCGGGCTCCCTCGCAGGCGGCGAGGCCCTGGACGAGCCGGTGGAGTTCACGGTCCGGACCTCGGAGTCGGCACGCGCCGGGATCTACCCCATGGTCCTGGAGGTATCTTACGAGAGGCTGGAGGACGTTCAGGTGCTGGGAAATCCCCTCTATCCCGAGATCCGCTTCGAGCGGGCCGAGACTTCCGAGATCATATCCGTCGAGGTTCCAGTGATGACGGGGCCGAGGCTCGAGGTGGCGGAGGTGAAGGGATCGGTCTCTCCCGGCCGGTCCTCCGATCTGGAGGTCGTTGTCCTCAACCGTGGTGACCTCCCGGCCCGACAGGTGGAGGCGAGGCTCGTGGTCCAGCCACCCTTCAACTCCACGGCAGAGGTCATCGATCTGGGGGATATCGAGCCGGGGAAAGAGGGCGGGACCAGAATCCCTCTGAAGGTGGATAGAACCGCCGATCCCGGAGAGCGGGCCGTGGTCCTGGAGGTTAGCTACCTATCCGGAGAGACGGACGAGGAGCGGAGGGAGAGCCTGGCCGCCCTGGTGGAGGTGAAAGCGCCAACGGGACTTGTGACCATACTCGTCGTTCCCGTCGTGGCCATCCTCCTCACCCTCCTCTACATCGGCAGCGTGAGAAAGGGGATAAGGCTCCCCAGGCTGCGGAGAAAGAGGCGGTGGTGAAAGAGGCGATGGTGAAAGGAGATCATCTTGTGACCAGGTCCTCAAACTGCTCCTGGGCCCGGTCCAGGACCTCCTCCTCGCCGGGGATGACCCCACCCTCCATCAGGACCTTCCCGTCCACGATCGTCGTATCCACTCCGCCCTGGGCGCTGTAGACCAGGTGTGAGACCACGTTCTCCTCGGTGAGAGGGAAAAACCAGGGCTTTCGCAGGTCGATGAGGGAGAGGTCCGCCAGGGCGCCGGCCCAAAGCCCCAGGTCGAGGCGGAAAGCCCGGCGGGCGTTCTCGGTCGCCATCTTCCAGACCTCGCCCGCGCCGAAGAGGTCGGGGCGGGAGTGGGCGCACTTCTGGGCGATCGCCGTCGTCTTCATCTCCTGGAAGAGGTTGAGACTGTTGTTAGAGGAGGCGCCGTCGGTCCCCAGGCAGATGTTCGCCCCCGCCCCGGCCAGCCGGTCCAGGGGGGCGATCCCCGAGGCGAGCTTGTGGTTGCTGATGGAGCAGTGGGCGACGTTCACCCCCCGGTCGGCGATGATGGATACGTCCTTTGGCGAGAGCCAGACGCAGTGGGCCGCTACCACCCGGTCGCTGAGAAAGCCCAGGGAGTCCAGATACTCGACGGGGCTTTTGCCCCGGTTTTTGGTGAAGCTCTCCACCTCAGACCTGGTCTCCGAGAGGTGGATGTGGATCATGACATCGTGCTTTTCGGCGAGGTCCAGGGCCCGAGATAACGTCTCCTCCGAGCAGGTGTAGACGGCGTGGGGGCCGACGGCGGGGACGATCAGGTCGTCGCCTTTCCACCGTCGGATGAAGGGCTCGGCCACCTCGATCAGATCGGGCCTCATGTCGAAGAGGACCCCGGACAGAACCGCCCGCAACCCCATCTCCTTCGTCGCCCGGGCCGTCTCGTCCATGAAGTAGTACATGTCGTTGTAGCAGGTGATCCCCGACCTGATCATCTCCAGGCAGCCGAGCTTCACCCCCCACCGGATGTCCTCGGCTGTCAGCTTCGCCTCCAGAGGCCAGATCTTCTCCGAGAGCCAGGGCATGAGCTCCATGTCGTCGGCGTAGCCCCGAAAGAGGGTCATGGCCAGGTGGGTGTGGGCGTTGACGAGGCCCGGTATGGCCAGCTTCCCGGAGCCCTCGATCACCCTGTCGTCGCCCGACTCGTCGATGACCCCCGGTCCCACCCCAGAGATCCGGCCGCCATCGATGGCGATGTTCACGTCCCGGCGAAGCCTTCCCCCCTCCACGATCGAGGCGTTTCTGATCAGCATGGTCTCCCCATTCTTCTGCCATCGGCGTTAAAACTTTTGCGAGGGGCCAGATCGCCAGGCTTAAAAAGTCCGGGCTCCAAGGAAAAGGAGCGTGCTGAGGTAGCCAAGCGGCCCACGGCGCCGGTCTTGAACTCGGACCATCGCCCAAAGCGAGAGGTCCGACGGGGGAACCGGTGGTGCACTGCGCCTCGTGAGTTCAAATCTCACCCTCAGCGCCAAATTTACCAATAGTGTTCAAGCACTTCAAGTCTATTTTGTCTGATGTTGAATTGGACAGCAAATCGAAAAAGTCACTTTATGAATATCTCTCACAGGTTCAGAATGAGTTGCTTCCAAGTCCGTAGAATCAGTGTGATGGGCGAAAGGGAGAAACAGGTAGTTTTTGCGTGATTTCTATCCGACCGGATATGCAGACGATTTCTCGCCCACTGTTGCCGCCACTGGTTCACCGCCCACCTCCTGAGGGCGGGGATGCCCGCGAGTTCATCCAGGAGCTGAGGAGCAATGCCCGGAAAGAGGCGATAGATATCTGCGACCATATTGACCGCAAAGAGTTTTCGCCAAAGCTACCTCACCCACATGCCCGCAGCTGGGGATATAGCGAAGGGTATATCCTTCACCATATTTAACTAGGCCAAGATGAGGATCTACATAGATGAATCTGGCAACTTGGGCGGTATAGGGTCTAAGACCTCGGAAGAGGACCCCTATTTTGTTCTTGCAGCGTTGGTTGCCAGGGAGGAGATCCCCATTCGAAGATGTATAAAGGACGTGAGGCATACACTCAAGAAGAGATACAAAGTAAAATCGGAGCTTAAGTTTAAAGAATCCGATGATCCGATAAAACGACGCATCCTTAAGTGCATCGCGGAGACGAATAACGATATCTCCTATATCTTTTTGCGTAAAGATCAACCTGCTTTGTTGACCTCTTATCTCGGTGTGGAGCCCCAACTGCTTTACAACGATCTATGTAAGCAACTATTGCGGCGGGTGATCCTCAGCTACGACCTCGAAGGGGTAATTGAGGTCGTTATAGATAGGTTTCTCTATGGGGATGCTCGGAGAAAGTTTGATCGATACCTGTTAACGGCCCTGGAGAGGGACATACGCATCTCCCATCTGGACTCTAAGCAATGCCCCTGCCTCCAGGCAGCTGATTTTGTTGTCGGAGCCATAGCACGTAAATATAGGGACAACGATGAGCTATTTTACCGCAGAATTCAGCATAAGATAACGGTGGCTTTCGAGTTCACAGAATAGATTTAGTGAACCCCTCTCTAATCGTCCCACCTGCTAATAAGCAGCATCATCCTTTCGAGAGGGTCTTACTCACTTAGAAAGTCGATGCTCTTCTTGATATTTAAGGGCCTCGGTGTCGGGGCACCCGAGAACTAGCCGCACTAACTCTAGATGGAGCTAGATACTGAAAATTGTATGGGAACTCGATTTCTTATGTAACCATGTGCTACTAGATGGACGGTCGGGTTACATAAGAAATCCGCTCTACCCCAGCCATCGAGTACGAGGCCGAAAGGCACACCCGGCTGGTCATATTCGAGCGGCTCCTGGGGTCGGTCTTCCTGGCCCTGCTGATCACGGCCATCAGCAAGACCTATCTCATAAGATGAGGATAAAGATAAAAAGGGCGAGAGCGGCCTGGGGAAGGACTGAACTGGGGACCTGCTCTGATATGCGATCTTTCCGGGATGGGTACGATGGTCAGGATATGCGGCATCGGGGGAGACTTCTTCAAGTCGAGGTTCAACATCGGGCTTGTAGCGCTCCTCCTGATCCTGGGGGCCCTCTCCTATGCCTTCACCGGAGGGAGCGCCCCGGCGACGCAGGCTTACGATTCGGGCCGATCGGGATCGGGCTCGATGGAGATCCACTTCTTCTACCTCCCCACCTGCCCCCACTGTGCCGAGCAGAAGCCGATCTTCGAGGCGCTGACGAGGGAGGGGATCGAGGGCGTCTCGTTTCGTTCCACCGACGTCTCGACGGCTGCGGGCTACGCCCTGCTCCGGGAGACGGCCTCCGGGGCGGGGCTTGACGCTGCCAACCTGAGCGTCCCCGCCATCTTCGTGGACGGAAGGGCGCTCGTGGGGTTTCATTCCCGAGAGGAGATCCTGGCCGCCATCGACGAGCAGAGACGCCTGGCGGAGGGGAAGGAGGCGAAGGAGAAGGAGACGAAGGAGAAGGAGACGAAGCAGTCGGTGGTGGCGAATGAGGGGGAGGAGGCGAAGCAGGCGGAGGAGGCGATAGAGAAGCAGAGGGAGGAGGACGAGGAGAAGGAGGCGGAAGGCGGACCCGGAGACGGCGCCGCCCGGGGATGGGAGCCGGGGCGGACGGGCTACGATCTCCCGCTCCTCGGAGAGATCGACCTCTCCAAGTACTCTCTTCCCGCCCTCGCCGTCATCCTGGGTCTCGTGGACGGGTTCAACCCCTGCGCGATGTGGGTCCTCGTCTACCTGATAGGGGTTCTCGCCGGGGTGGGGGAGAAAAGAAAGGTCTGGCTGATCGTGGGAAGCTTCGTCTTCGCCTCGGGGGTCATCTACTTTCTAATCATGACCGCCTGGATAAACGTGTTCATCTTTCTGGGATACATCAGGCTTCTGACCATCCTCATCGGCCTCCTGGCCCTGGGCGGGGGGATCCTGAGCATCAGGGAGTACCTGACCACGGAAGGCAGCCTCACCTGCAGGGTCGCGGACGAGGAGGCGCGAAAGAGGACCCGAGGGCGGATCGACGAGATCATCCGCCAACCCCTCTCCCTCTCCATCTTCTTATCCATCGTCGCCCTGGCCTTTGTCGTCAACTCCGTCGAGTTCCTCTGCTCATCGGCGATCCCCGCCGTCTTCACCTCCATCCTCGCCTTCAGCGGGTTATCCGCAATCGAGAGCTATCTCCTCATCGCCCTCTACACCTTCTTCTTCATGCTCGACGACATGGTGATCTTCAGCATGGCGGCGTTTGCCGTCGGAAGCTCCTTCGGGATGAAGTATGCGAGATGCTGCAAGGCCCTTGGCGGGATCCTCCTCGCCGCATTGGGCCTGGTGATGCTCTTCGCCCCTGATCTTTTGAGGTAGAACGATGGAGGAGAGAGAAGGGGGAGATAAAAAGGAGGAGAGGAGGAGAACACCGGGGGGAGCGAGAGAACACCAGGGGAGAGAGAACACCAGGGGAGAGAGAACACCAGGGGAGAGAGAACACCGGATAGAGGAGAACGATAGACGGCGGGATGCTAAGAAGATCCTGAAGCGATCCTTTGTCCTCATGAGGCTTTGCGAATAGGCGATTCATCAAAGAGCGACGATACCGAAAGAGATTTCGCTTAATGGGACTATGCAGATCCAGGTGATCTGATGAGGCTGGGGTTATTCCTGGGGTTGGTGGCATTGCTTCTAATTTGCGGATGCCTGGAAGTAGAACATGATGCAGAAGAACCATCATCCACCGAGGCGACGAACGAAACCCTCGAAAATGAATCGTCGGCCTCGGGGCCGAGCTGCGGATGTCTTGGAGGAGAAGAGTACCTCGAACGGGTATTCTCCGCTCTGGAGCGTGGAGAGACTTGATTTGAGCTCTTTGGTCCTCCGGAGAGGCTATCCATCGCCATCTATTTTATCCGGATTTCTACATTCGATCTTCGACCTCCATTGGACCCCCCGCTCTGAGCCCTATTTGAGCCCGATCTGAGCCTATTTGAGCCCAATATCGTCTTCCACTCTGATTTTTCAAGTTGCTCCAATTCGCCTCAAGCCGCCTCCATTCTGCTCTTTCTAGGCCATGCTTTAAATAGTGGTGGCTGGATCTAGACCTGGTACGATCATCTGTCAGCTTTACAATGATCATCAACTGCAGGAATTACAGAGTTGGAACGTCAAAAGCTCGTATGTCCTTACATCAAACCGTCAAAATACGGTTCATAAATTAGATCTGAGCTAATTTGATGACCACTATTCTGGCCCTTCATATCGTGGCGTCCATCTGTCTGCTCCTGAAGAGGTTAAAATGCCGTTTGAAGATTTGAATATCACAGAGCCGCTCCAGCGAGCGTTGATCAAAGAAGGATATTCCGAACCCACGCCGATACAGGCAGGAGCCATACCCCACATTCTTAAGGGCGAGGACATGATGGGCATCGCCCAGACGGGAACGGGAAAGACCGCTGCCTTCGTTCTGCCCGTCCTCCAGAGGATCTCCGAAACGAGGAGGCCACCGGTTCCCGGCGCCCCCCGAGCCCTGGTTCTCGCTCCTACCCGGGAGCTGGCGGCCCAGATCGACGCGAGCTTCGGCACCTACGGCCAGTTCCTCCGGTTCAGACACACCGCCGTATACGGCGGGGTAAACCAGGGGCCCCAGGTGAAGGCCCTATCCCGGGGGGTCGACGCCCTCGTCGCCACCCCAGGTCGGCTCCTGGACCTGATGGACCAGGGCTACATAAGGCTGAAGGAGGTGGAGTTCTTCGTCCTCGACGAGGCGGACAGGATGCTGGACATGGGCTTCGCCAACGATGTGAATAAGATCGTCTCCAGCCTTCCCCAGAAACGCCATTCCCTCTTCTTCGCCGCCACCATGTCAAAGGAGATCGGAGAGCTGGCGGGAAGACTTCTGACCCGACCGGTCAGAATCGAGGTGGCCCCTCAGGCGACCCCGGTGGAGAAGATCGAGCAGAGGCTATTCTTCGTAGACCAGAAGAACAAGGACCCTCTTCTCATAGGGCTTCTCCAGCAGAGGCCGTTGAAGCGGGTTCTGGTCTTCACCCGGACGAAGCGGCGTGCGGACAGGGTCGCCTCAGTTCTGAAGAAGAACGGGATAAAGGCAAACTCCATCCACGGCGATAAATCGCAGAACCAGCGGACTCAGGCTTTGAACGGCTTCAAGTCGGGCCGATTGCAGGTTCTGGTGGCAACCGACATCGCGGCCCGAGGAATCGACGTGGAGGAGATATCCCACGTCATAAACTACGATCTGCCCAATGAGGCCGAGAGCTACGTCCACCGGATCGGACGAACGGGACGCGCCGGTGCAGCCGGCACTGCATACTCATTCTGCTCGGCCGAGGAGAGGAGCTTCCTCCGCGATATCGAGAGGCTGACCAGGACCAGGATAGAGCAGATGAATCATCGATACCATTCAGATGCTGCGAAGAACGCCTCCGGCGCCGCAGCAAAGCCCGCCCCTAAAGGATCGCGAGGCGTTCCGAGAAGGGCGAAACATGAGGGCGTACAAAGATCAGGTTCTCGAAGATCTCGTCATCCTGCCGTACGTCGCTAGATATCGGTGGATTTCCTTCACGGCTATTTATCAAAAATAGCCGGTTTCCGCCTATTTTTGCGCAGGGGGCCGAGTCCTTTCAGAGATGAAAAAAGATGAAGAATACCTCGAAAAAATCCAAAATTGGATCCTTTCGAAGATTCCTTCAGGCGGGTCCTTCCTTCCGAGACTAGCGATTGAAAGGCTACACATTCTTCCTTATGATCTTGATCTCCCCATTGGACTTCTCGGCCATCTCCTCGGCCACATTGACGGAGATTCCCAGATCCGACGGCTTCGCCCGGTCCCCGTAATTGAAATGTCGGCCGAGACAATCCATCCCCACCTTCTTCCCGTTCTCCATCTTCCTGAATTCCATGTAAATTTTTTCTACCATATCCGCCATCTCCAATGCCGGCAACGCTGGCCGCCTTCCTTTATCCTCGAAATCCGGGCCGAAGGCCTTGATAAGAAATCGACGGCTCTTGCTCTGCGGATTAATTGGAGCAGATCCCTCTTAAGGCTTTTGGAAAAAAGGGCGAAGTGAGCGGATCCCTTATGGAACCGGAATTCTGATGAAATCCATCAGTCAGATTAAATATTGAAAGGTGACAGTTCTCTGAGCCTCACATCCTCTGAAGGTGTCGAGCCTCGTATCCTCTGAAGGTGCTGGGCTTCATCCCCTCTGTAGATCCTTGACCACGCAGGTGGGGTCCTCACCGCAGACGTCGCCGCAGTAATACCTCGCCTTCTGCCGACATCCACCGCAAACCTCCAGGTACTCGCACTCGCCGCAGGCGCCCGTGAGCTTCGACCTTATGTCCCTCAGGGCCAGGAGCTCGGGGACGGGATGGTCGATCCAGATGTCCGAAAAGCTCCTCTCCCGGACGTTCCCCACCACCACCTCGGGCATGAAGTGGCAGGGAAGGACGTCGCCCCGGTGGTTGATGTTGGCCACCTTCACCCCCGCTGTGCAGCCTCCGGCGTTCTTGAGCAGCTTTCGGATCCGCTCCCGCCTCTCGGGCTCGTCCTTCAGCATCTCCAGGAGGTAGGCCCCGTCCATGGGCGAGTCGGTGGAGAGGATCTCGATCTCCTGGTCCTTCAGCTCGACGGCCGCCTCGGCCAGGAACCTGATCACGCTCCTCCTCTCCTCGGCGGTCACGTCCCGGTCCGATATGTCGGCCCCCCTCCCCACGGGGACGAGGTGGTAGAGGCAGAACCGCGGAATCCCCATCTCCAGGGTCAGGTCCAGGAGGGCGGGGATCTCGTGCCAGTTGTCCTTGGTCAGGGTCACTCGGAGCCCCGTCTTGAGGCCGGCATCCCGAGCGTTGGTCAGCCCTTCGATCGCCCTCTCGTAGGCGCCCTCGACCCCCCGGAACCGATCGTGGACATCGGGCCTGCAGGAGTCGAGGCTGACTCCGACGTACCTGATCTCCGCCTCTTTGAGCAGGCGCGCCACCTCCGGGGTTATGAGGGTCCCGTTGGTGGAGATGACCGTCCTCAGGCCTATCTCTTTGGCGTGGAAGGCGTAGGCGTAGAAGTTGCGGCTGAGGAGGGGCTCGCCTCCGGTGAG
>ERZ795057.3081-NODE-3081-length-11774-cov-19.158034_pt1 | contig 11774 bp, 9 predicted proteins | sample MGYA00375141_ERZ795057 | MGnify/ENA primary metagenome ERZ795057 (study PRJEB30186, sample SAMN05720163) | activated sludge metagenome | isolation source: Anaerobic digester | place: Hong Kong | collected 2015-01-26 ... | reverse complement strand
TGAAACCTTTTTATGAAGGGTTTGTAAGCTGCGGATTGAAGTTTGAGTTATAGGAGATTGGTTATGAAAATCAGAAAATTGTTTATATACTGCTTAACTGTTCTTTTCTTCATTTCATGTGAATCAGGATTTGAGGACATGATGGATGAAGCGAAAACCGGAATCAGGTCCTATAGACATTATGCGTATGTTGCAAATCGAGGTGCTAATACGGTTTCAGCTTATTCCATGGGGACTGACGGGTCTTTAACATGGATAAGTGATCATGCTACAGGGACTACCCCAAGATTTGTGAAGGGAACTCCCAACGGGAAATATTTATATGTGGCTAATTCCACTAATAATACCGCTTCGAATACTATATCTGTCTATGCAATTAATGCGGATGGAACATTAACGGGTTTAGGCAGCCAGAGTTTAACAGGTGGTACATCTACTCTTATTTACGGTATGGCAATCAATCCGGCAGGCACATATCTTTATGCCACTAATAATGTCGGATCGGAGGAGTACAAGCTGTACGCTTTTTCCATTGGCAGCAATGGTGCTTTGACTCAATTGTCGGGCACCCCCTATGCAATGACTGCTCCCACTGCATTGACAGTTGATCCGTCAGGCAGTTTTTTGCTTGTTACAGGTTTTCCAAGTGGAACTTACGGTTTCGCATCATATCCGATATCCGGTTCCACGGGAGTTGTAACTACGGTATATGCCGGTTATAACGAATTATATGCAAATGGAAACAGCATAACCATGGATGAAAACAGTCACGTGTATGTTGGTATGACAAGCGGCGCATTAAGAGCCTGTTCTATGAATGCTTCGGGGGCTTTAACAGAAATTAACACATATTCTTTAGGTTCGGAATCTTCTATAAATTCTCTTGCGGCTTCCCCCGATGGTCAGTATCTGTTTTCTGCGAATACCGGCGTGGTGGGTACTACTGTTGGCAATATATCACACTATAAGATTAACAGTGCTACCGGTGAGTTGACAGGGCTTTCCAATTATCTCGGGACAGGGTGCTCTAATCCTACATCAGTGGCAGTTGATTCAACAGGCTGTTACCTTTATGTTACTAACACTGTATCAAATAATATTACAATTTTTACAATAAATGATAACGATACACTCAGTGAAATAGAGAATGTTACAGCAGGAACAAATCCATATTCAATAGCATTAATAAAGCGTGGACAATAGTAGTTTTATTAATTATTGTAACCGGGAGATACTTAAAATATGAATTTATAATGAGGAGTTATGAAGATACTTAAGAATGCATGCGGAATATTTTTTTTATTGATTATAGCATCATCAATTGCTGTTGCCCAAACTCCGGGCAAAGAAGTCAAACTCACTCCTTCCGAAAAGAAACAGCTGAATACATTCTTCAGCAACTTCTCAGAAGTCTTTGTTGAACCTTTCGTAAAAGATAAAATCAGCGATATTAAACTCATAGAGTTCAGTATCTATCACAATTACAAGAACAATGAAAAGCGTTTTGTTAAGGGTGGGAAGGAGTACCAGGTAAAGATCAAAGCCTCGTACATTGAGGAATCTGTGATGAAATACTTCGGTAAAAAGATTGCGAAGCACCAGTCTGTTGAGGATAGAGGGATAGAGTACAGGGATGGCTGGTATTATACAACAGATGCAACTGGTGAGGAGTATGACTTTTCGCAGGTAGTGAGCCTTACTGATAATGGCGGCAATATGTTTACTGCTGTTGTAAATGTTTACAGCGCCGGTTCAGGGTGGGTTGGAGATGTCCATGCATCAGAAAAGGAATGGAGGAAAGCTGACCCGGATGATGTCCCGCAGGCAACAGGTAAAATGAAAGCGACACTTCAGAAAGTAACAGAAAAGGGGAAGAGCAGATATATACTGATTGATTATATAAAGATGGAAGAGACAGACTTCTCCGGTATTTATAAACTATCAGACGGCCCGGTGTGTGATATAGTAATAACAGTTAAAAAAGAAAACAGCGGATATTCTTATGAAATCAGCGGTACAGGTATGCAAAGTACGGGTCTGATTTCTGTTGTGAAAGATGGTGAAGATTCTTACCTTGCTTTCAACGGAACACACCGTGGCGGAGATAATGCGGCAATTGAGGGGCTATACTCTGAAGGAAAAATTACTGTACAGAATTATGGAAATTCCTTAAATCAGTATGTATGTTTTAAAAAATGTGACCGGAAGTTTCTGGTATTTGTTAAAGAGGAGTAGCCTGTAATGAATAAATTCAGATTTGTATTGTTTATCATGGTTCTTTTTCTGTCAGCAGACCTTTACGCCCAGACTCAAAGTGAAATGACTTATGCAGCTTCGCAGGACTACAAGCTGGCAGATACAGCGCTTAATGATCTCTACAATAAGATATTGAAAGAGTATAAATCTGATAAAGTATTTATCCGTAACCTTAAGGAATCACAAAACCTCTGGATTAAATTCCGTGACGCGGAGTTAAAACTGAAGTTCCCTGATTACAGCAGCAAAGCCGGTTCAGCAAGAACCATGTGCCAGCTTTTTCTCCTTAAAGATCTTACCGAAGCCCGGATTGCTGATTTAAAAAAATGGCTTGAAGGTGCGGAGGAGGGTGATGTCTGCGCGGGGTCTTTGAAGAAGCAATAATTAAGGTGATTATTAAACCAATGCCTCGTGCACAATTCGTGACAGGTCAATTAAGCTGTATGGTTTCTGCATAAAATTGCTGTATTCATACTCAAGTACTTTTATCGCGTTCCCCTGCATAACGTATCCGCTTGAAAGTATTATCCTGACCTCGGGATTGATTTCACGGAGTGTCTTGAGTACCTGTGAGCCGCTCATTACAGGCATTATCATATCCAGTATGACAAGACTGATAACATCTTTCTGCTCGCTGTATATTGAGATCGCTTCCTCTCCTGAAGATGCCTGTAAAACCTTATATCCGAGGATAAGGAGCATCTCAGAAGCTGCTTCAAGAACCGAGTGTTCATCATCAACTATCAGTATTGTCCCGCTGCCGTAAAAGATGTTTTTTGCCGGTAGGCTTTCTTTTTCTCCTGTTATTTTTGCTGATGAGGGGAGATAAATATTAAATGTACTGCCATGGCCCGGTTCGCTGTAAACGTCGATTATACCGTCATGGTTCCGTATAATCCCGTATGCTGAAGCAAGTCCAAGCCCGGTACCGCCACTTTCCGATTTTGTTGTGAAAAATGGATCAAATATTTTTTTTATAATTTCACTGTCCATCCCGGTCCCTGTATCTGATACTGAGATCTTTACGTAGTGGCCGGGCTTAAGTTCAAATCTTTTTGAGTCGTTTTCATCGATAGTAATATTATCTGTTTTAAGAGTGATAAATCCTCCATCAGGCATTGCGTGATCCGCGTTAATAAAAAGATTGAGGATAACCTGATCTATCTGCCCAGGATCAGCTTCAACAGGATGAATATTGCTCCCCGGTTTGAAATTGATCTCAATCCCTTTCTTCGTTTCCTTAAAAATTTCAACGCTTTTATCGAGAAGTTCATTGATATCTATTACAGTTTTTTCGTTTTTACCTTCGTGCGCAAGATTGAGAAGCTGTTTTGTGAGGGATGTGCCCCTTTTTATCTGCTCTTCGATCTTTATCAGTTTGTTATGCAGCGGTTCATCGGGGGAGCTTTTAATAAGCATCAGCGAGACAAGCCCCTGTATACCGGCGAGTATATTGTTGAAATCATGGGCAACTCCCCCTGCGAGTTTACCTATGGCATCCATCTTCTGGGAGTAGTAGAGCTGCTGTTCAAGTTTACGCTGTTCTCCTGCCAGATGTTTACGTTCAGTAATATCATGCATTGCGAATACAAGGCATTCTTCCTCAGCAATGGTAATTGTTCTGGCTGAATATATACCATGTCGCAGTGAACCATCTTTACGCCTGAAAGCGATCTCCCTGTAAAGCACACTCCCCCCTGATTTAAGATCGTCAAACATCTCCTGCCTGCGGGAGATATCATCCCAGAAATTAATATCAAGTGATGTTAACCCTTTAATTTCCTCTTTCTTCCAGCCGGTTATTTTTTCAAATCCGGGATTGACGTCTATAAATTTGCCGTCATGCAGACGCGTTATGACGATTAATTCAGGTGAAGTTAAAAATATTTTAGAAAACTTTTCTTCTGAATGTTCTGCCCTTGCCTGAGCTTCAATCAGGGTCGTAATATCTTCGATAGAGCCTTCGTAGTAAAGAACGTTGCCGTTGTCATCTTTTACTACCCTTGAATTATTAGTTCCCCAGAAAAAAGAACCGTCAATTCTTTTGAATCTTGTCAGAAATTTTTCAACATAACCCTTCTCTTCCATAGTTTTAAGAAAATTTTCCCTGTAACAGGGATCAGCGTAATACTGGTCAGCCACATTATATGTGTTTTTAATCATCTCTTCAGCGGAATTATAGCCGTACATTTTCGCCAGGGTTTTATTGGCATTCCTGAAACGCCCGTCAGGATCTGTCTGGTAAATCCCCTGGGGGACGTTTTCAAAAATTGAGCGGTATTTCTCTTCACTCTTTTTAAGCTCATCTTCAACTGCTTCGCGTGAACTGATTTCGTTTAAAAGCAGCCGGTTTCTGTTAAGGATAAATAGAATCGCAAGTGACAGTGGTATTAGAATAGCTATAAAAAACCAGATGGAGCTGTATTTAATTCTTTTCAGAATATCTTTCTGTTCCTGAACAGCCATCTGCATATACATTCCGGTTCCGATATAACATTGAAGTTCCGGAATCCCGATGACGTAAGCAAGCTTTTCCTGCAGGGAGTGAACTTTAGGCAGATAGTAATGATATTTTATGAAAGAACCATCGGGGCATGTTTTTGCAGCTTTAACCAGCTCCCGGATTATGTATACCCTGTTGTTATCACGCAGGTCCCACTGGTTTGTCATCTCCTTCTGCGGTTCAAAAGGCTGAACAAGCATTGTACCGTCATAGGCGCTCATGAATACGTAGTTATCTCCATATTCATCTTTGTATGTCATCTGCCGTACAGTTTTACGTATTTCCCCTAAGGCTTTACTGCGGCTGATTTTTTTTTCGCGGTACTGTACAAGTACCGGTTCTATTGTATTGCGTGCTATTCCGGTAATCTGTGAGATGTTCTGACGATGCTGGAGCTCAACTTTTTTTGAGAGAGATTCTATCCATTGCTGATGGAAATAGAGAAATGTGCCGATTGTTATACCCGCAAGAAGAAGTACAGACACAAGAGGTTTCAGCAGGAGATCCCTTTTCCGTGTTTTTTTGAATAAGTCTTTCATTTCAGAAGTTCGTTCCGGTAATCTTTGTTTAAAAATAGTTTAAGATATTGTGAAAATCAACTTTATCAGAAATTTATCTGAAATATATTTACCCTGATAGATGCCTGAGAGATGAGAAAAAGCTTGAAGTCTTATAAGCGGGTATGATAATATCTGTTCTGCCGGTAAACAGTTATGATTATTACAATTGCGGAAAAATTCATATTCTTCTCAGGGCTGTCATGTTTTCTGACTGCAACAGGACAGCTTATGGTGAAAAAAAGGAAAAGGGAGAATATTAATCTTTTTGTCCTTTTCAGCCTGCTGGGAGTAATACTGCTCCAGTTTTATTCGGTCGTTACTCAGGCTATAATTTTCACCCCGGAGTTAATCTCGTATCACTCGACAGTAATGTTCATTTTTTCACCTGTACTTTATTATGCATATTTTGTCGTTGCTTTTCCCGGAGTTGAGCCTCCCCGCAGGTTTTACCTGTTTTTTATTCCTGCTTTACTCGCATTCGCCTGCGATACATACCTTGTGATGCTTGAACAGAATCTGAAGATCATTATGGTAAATGATTTTTTCAATAACAGAAATTCCCCGGGTGTCCTGATATTTAAGCTGACAACAGCAGGTGCTGTTCTTCAGCTTCTTCTGTATCACCTCGCACTAATAAGGATACTGGTTCCCTCGATGAAAGGGAAGGGGGATGATAAAAGTATAATTTACATAACTTTTATCTATTCAATCGGTTCCACAGTGGCAACGCTGCTTGCTATTCCCGGGTATCTCTCCGGTGACGTCGCTTTCATCAGGCGCAGTGCGCTGTTTATCTCTATCTGTTTTATATTCACTTATCTTGTAAGTATAAGATATCCGCACTTTCTGCAGCTCCTCTCAATGAATGTTAAGAAGGGGGGCTATTCAAGATCTCTGCTGAAAGGGATTGATGTTGACGCTCTCATGGAGGGGCTTGATTCTGTAATGAAAAGCGAAAGGCTGTATCTGAATGAAGAGATAACATTGAAAGATGTTGCCGCAATTCTTGATATAACCCATCATCAATTATCTCAGCTTCTTAATGAAAGGCTTAATATGAATTTTAATACTTTCGTGAATACCTACCGCGTTGAATTTGCCAAGGAACTGCTTGTTGAAAAAACCGAGTGGACTGTGCTGAACATAGCTTACGAAGCGGGATTCAACTCCAAATCTACTTTCTATGATGCCTTCACGAAAATAGCAGGTGTAACACCACTGGAATTCCGTAAAAGCAGAAACCGTAAGTAGCATTTAATCCATTGCTAAAGATGGAATGAATTTTCCGGGATTTTCCGCGGCTCTGACCCCGTTCCTCCCTGTTTCTGTAAAAAATAAGTCCGGATATATAGATTCGGACGAAACTCTTCAAATCTCTGCTAATAATAGCATAGCCTGTCCCGAATTGGATTATTGATTTTAAACTTTATGAATGATATAATTATTACACTAAAACTTTATTCCGGTCTGGAAAAGGAGTCGGGAATTCTTAATTATAATCCTGATACCGGTATAATAATCAATGTCAGAAAAGGTACGAGGCTGAAAAAAATACTTTCTGATGCAGGGATGGAGAAGTTTTTCCCTTTTGCTTTTTTTTCAGGGGGGGAGAGAATCACCCTGAGGAGAAAATTCAATGAATCCTCGGAAGTTTCCTGCCTTAAAATATCCGGAGGGGGATGATCCCCTCATTATGCCTGTTAAACAAAAATAAAAAAAATGAAGGAGAAATCTTATGCAGGAGATAACCGGCACAAGCAACAGGGTCCTTGAGGTTGATCTTACTAAGAAGATCTTCACAGTGTATGAAGTTACAAAAGAGGATCTTAAACTTTATCTCGGGGGGAAGGGGCTGGCTCTGAAACTGTTATATGACAGAATGGAGCCCGGAGTTGATCCCCTTGGTGAGGATAACATGATTGCAATTCACACCGGTGTGCTTCTCGGGACAGGGGCGCCCTGTACAGGGAGATTTGCCGCTGTCACAAAATCACCTCTTACGGGGATCATGACATCCTGTTCATGCGGCGGCGCCTTCGGTATGGCGCTTAAGACTTCAGGATGGGACGGGCTGATTGTTAAAGGGAGGTCGAATTCTCCTGTATACCTTTATATAGATTCTAAGGGAGTTGAGTTCCGGGACGCGAAAAAACTCTGGGGGATGGATACACAGAAAACCCAGGAGGCGATATCGAAAGATTCAGGGGGCGCCCTTGCCATAGGTCCTGCGGGGGAGAACCTCGTGCTTTATGCCAATGTTGCTTCGGGGCACAGGTTCCTGGGGCGCGGAGGAATGGGAGCGGTTATGGGCTCCAAGAATCTCAAAGCGATCTCTGCAAAAGGGAAAGAATTTAAATTTCTTCCGGTGAATCAGAAGAAATTTGATAAGGCAAAGAAGAAGGCCACGGATTACATAAATCGAAATGATATATCCTCCGGGAGCTACAGGAATTTCGGGACCAATGCCAATGTTAATCTTAACAACGCAGGGGGGCTTCTGCCTGTAAGAAATTTTACAGGCGGGACTCACGGTGAAGCTCATAAAATTTCCGGGGAGGAGATGGCTGAAAAGTTTAAAACTTCGTACAGCACATGCAAGCCATGCACAATCCTCTGCGGGCATAAGGGGAACATCAACGGCCAGGTGAGGCAGATTCCTGAATATGAAACTGTGGGTCTCATGGGCTCGAACCTTGAGATATTTGATCCTGTGAAGATTTCTGATTTCAACGAGATATGTACACTTATGGGGATGGATACTATTACCGCAGGCGGAACAATCGCATGGGCAATGGAGGCAACAGAAAGGGGCCTTTTTAAGTCAGACCTGAAGTTCGGGTCAGCGGATGGTGTCTGTGAAGTGTTAAAAGATATAGCTTATATGAAGGGGATAGGTAAAGACCTTGCAATGGGTTCAAGGTGGTGTTCAAAAAAATACGGCGGAGAGGGGTTTGCAATCCAGGTCAAAGGTCTTGAGATGGCAGCGTACGATCCGCGGGGTGCATTCGGCCAGGGGCTATCTTACGCTGTGGCCAACAGGGGGGCGTGCCACCTTTCATCAACGGCATTCGGGCTTGAGGTATACCTTGGTCTCATGGACGCCTACTCTTACAGGAGCAAGGCTTCAATGGTTAAGTACCAGGAGGATATCTATTCAGCCATAAACTCCCTTCAGACCTGCGTGTTCACGGTTTTCCCGTATGAGCTGGAAACGATGCTGATGAAATACTCACCGAGGCCTGTGCTGAAGTTCATGATGAACCTTATGGCGGGCGTTGCCATGAGATTTGTTGATGTGAGCCTCTGGCCGGAGCTATGGGCTGCAGTTACAGGGAAGAGGCTCGGTATAACGGCCTTCCTCCGTGTCGGGGCAAGGGTCCAGGTCCTTGAACGGATGATGAACTGCGCGGAGGGTATCTCCCGTAAAGATGACACTCTCCCTGACAGGCTGCTTAGCGAATTCCGCAAGTGCGATTCAAAGGAGAGGGCAATTCCCCTTGAAAAGATGCTTAACAGGTATTACTTCGTTCGGGGCTTTGATAAAAACGGAATACCGAAAGAGAGCACAATAAGAAGAATGAAAATAAAAAAAGGGAAGGTGGCGTGAGGAGATTATGCAGATACCGGATTACTTTAAATTTTTTAATAAAACAAGAATAATATCAGGGAAGAAAGCTCTGGAGAATATTCCTTATGAACTGCAGAGCATGGACGCGGTTAAACCGCTGGTCATCACTGACAGAAGATCTGCTGATGACGGACTTGCCCGGGTTCTAATTAATGCATATGGCGATTCAGGGCTTGTGATAGGAGCAGTGTTTGACGGCGTTACAGGATATCCTTCAACAAAAACGGTGCTTGATGCGGCACAGCTTTTCAGAGCCCGTGGCTGCGATTCCATTATTGCCATAGGGGGGGAGAACTGCGCATCAGTAGCGAAGGCCCTGAACCTGCTGGCGTCATATAAAACTGATGACCTTATTCAGTTCGAGTCGCTCCCTGACAATATGCATCTCTACCCCTTTGCGGTTATCCCGACATCAGGTTCTTCCGGGAGAGAGACTTCAACCCGGAGTGTGATAGACGGGCGCATCTTTGAATCAGATGAACTAATGCCTGATATAGCTGTGATAGATCCGAGGATGCTGAAAAAAAGAGGGAAGACTGAAACCGTACTCCCTGCGTTAAGGGCATTGGCAGAGGCTGTGGAGGCATCTGCGGAAGATGTGGCCAACCCTATGAATGATTCATTCGCATTCGCCTCTATACAGCTGATATGCGAAAACCTTGCAGCAGCAGTTAACTCCGGCGGTTCCGGCAAAGCAGGACTGGGACTCGCGAATGGTATAGCGATCTCCGGGATTGTTTGGTCAAACGCGCCGGAGGGTATCGGTTCTGCTCTCGCTGAGGATCTGGCTGCCAGGACAGGGAACAGCAGGGATCTCTGCGCTGCGATACTCCTGCCGTATGCCCTTGACTACAAACTGAAAAATACAAAAAAAGGGGTGAGAGGGGAACTCCTTCTTCCGGTTGCGGGGATTGATCGTTACTGCGCAGCTGCTGAATCTGACAGGGGGAGTCTCGGGGTGGAAGCAATTATTAAGATAGTAAAAGATATGGGTAAGTATATGCCTCTTACTTTAAAAGAGCTGAATATTCCACACTATATTCTCGAAAGTACAGCCGGTGCTGTTGAGGATAGCTTCGCGAAACAGTACGGCAAAGGGAGTGCAATGATGATCCTCGAATCTGCATATAACGGGGAAAGAGTTTCCGGAGGTAAAAAATAATGAATATTAATAAATACCCTGAGATAAAGAGCGGAAGTAAGCTTATAAAAAAGATATACGTTGCTGTTATGCTCTGGATTGTGGGGCGCGCTATTCAGGCTGCGTCACGTGTTGACCGTGAAGTGAAGGAGGAGTTCAACAGGCTTTCTGATGATTTCATGATGCATCTGCATGTGCTACCTTCGGGCCCCGGCATGATTGTTGGTAAGGATAAAAACGGAAAGGTTAAGTATATGGGGTGGAATCCTAAAGGAAAGAAAATTACTCTCGACATGAAAGTGAAGAATATTGAGGGAGCAATGCTGATGTTCACTTTCCAGGAATCCACATGTGTTGCATCGGCAAACAACAGGCTTGCTGTTTCAGGTAATGTGCCTGATACAATGGCATTCATAAGGATACTGAATATTGTGGAAACTTATCTTCTCCCGAAGTTTATAACTTCCCTTGCCGTAAAGAGATATCCGAAATGGTCACAGATGAGTCCCCTGCGTAAGTATACCGGCCGCGTGCTGGTCTATGTGAGGACGTTTACGTTCTGATTGAATTTTCCAACTAACAAGGCGTTAAAACAAGGAGTGAATAATGCAGATACCAGGATATTATGAATTTTGCAATAAAGTAAGAACAGTTTCAGGGCACAATGCTCTTGATAAGCTTCCGGAGATGCTCGCATCTGTTAAGTCGGTAAAGCCGATGATTATTACAGATAAGGGCGTTAACGGTGCAGGACTTATTGAGCCTGTGAAGAAGGCCCTCGGGGCAAAGGTGAAGGCAGGCGGATTATACGATGATGTGCCTGCTGATTCGGATGTAAAGACAGTTAAGGATATTGCTGCAAAGTACAGGGCAGCGGGGTGTGATTCTATCATAGCTGTGGGCGGCGGTTCTGTGCTTGATACTGCCAAGGGGGTGAATATTCTGGTTTCAGAAAATTCAGATAACCTTATGAATTTTGTGGGGTTCGGTGCTCTCAAGAGGAGGCTTAAGCCCCTTATAGCTGTTCCGACAACTTCAGGCACAGGTTCAGAAATGACGCTGGTCGCTGTAATCGCGGATCATGAACGTGACGTGAAGATGCTCTTTCCCTCTCTCTTTCTTTTGCCTGATTTCGCTGTGCTTGATTCAAGGATGACCAAAACCCTTCCCGCGTCAATCACAGCTGCCACGGGGATGGATGCAATGACCCATGCATGTGAGGCCTATACCTGTCTTTCTAAAAATCCGCTCAGTGATACAACAGCTGTAATGGCTATAAAACTGATCAGCGAAAATATTCTGCAGGCAGTTAAGAAGCCGGGTGATATGCAGGCCCGCCTTGCACTTGCTAATGCCTCAGCTCTTGCGGGGATGAGTTTTTCAAATTCCATGGTGGGAATGGTGCACGGCCTTGGACATTCCGTGGGCGCAATCTGCCACGTCCCTCATGGTGTCTGTATGAGCATATTTCTTCCATACGGCCTTGAATATAATCTTCATAAAACAGGGCATTTGACAGCGGAACTCCTTTTCCCTGTTAAAGGTGTAGAGGCATATAACAATGCAAAACCGGAGGATCGGCCTTTATTGACCATTGCGGCAATACGGGAATTGAATGCTGAACTGAGAAAAGCAACAGGGGGTAAACACCCGACATGCCTTAAAGAGATAGTTGACAGAAACGGT
>ERZ795057.3076-NODE-3076-length-11792-cov-8.734174_pt1 | contig 11792 bp, 9 predicted proteins | sample MGYA00375141_ERZ795057 | MGnify/ENA primary metagenome ERZ795057 (study PRJEB30186, sample SAMN05720163) | activated sludge metagenome | isolation source: Anaerobic digester | place: Hong Kong | collected 2015-01-26 ... | reverse complement strand
ACCATCACAGGCCAATCTTTGAGTGTAGCTAGATTTGTTAAATCGTAGGTTGCATAGGTTACAAAACCAAAAAAAGCACCAGCACCAAGGGCATATAGCCAGTTGTTTTTTTGGATTGCAGGAAAAACTACGAAAAAGAGGATACCAACTACAAAAATAGCATAGAAAATAAAAGCTGGTCCCCATAAAACTTTCGAACCCATTAAGTGGCCAATAGAAGATGAATACAAATTCTTGGCTATCCAACCAAGCCAAATCATGTCAATACCAAGAAAAATGATAAAACTCGCAATGTAAGATTTGATCAATAATGCCATCATTGTCCTCCTTTGATTTTTCTGGGAAACCAGGGAATAAATATGCTGGTTTTCTTTTTGTACTCTTGAAAATCAGGTCGATCTTTGTATTTCTTTTCAAGTATTGGCACACCCGATACAAAAAGCAAGAGAGATGTAATTGTGATAGGACTTATGATTGTGATGTAATAATACGGGGAAACAATGGAAAGCAGGAATATCCCCCACCACATGGTGGCTTCACCAAAGTAATTGGGGTGACGAGTAATGCTCCATAAACCCTGTGTCATTAGTTTACCTTTATTTTGAGATTTGGAGATGAAAGTAGCCAATTGTTTGTCTCCAACTACTTCGAAGAAATATCCAATAAGCCAGACAAACATTCCAACAAGATCAATGGGCTGTAGGTTGGGGTAAGTAGAAGAGTTAATACTGATGATGGGTAATGCTATGATATACATGAGAATCATTTGTGTCATGTAAACTTTAAAGAAAGCTTTAAGCGAAACATATTTTGTGCCCCATCGCTCTCGCATGGCTGCATATCGGTAATCTTCGGGTTTTTTCCAGTTTCTTTTTGCAACGTGCATGGCAAGTCGCAAGCCCCATAGTGAAACAAAAATTGTCAGAATAATATTTTTGAAGGAGGGCTGGGGAAGTGTGAAGAGTGTGTAAAAAGCAATAAGGACGAAACCCAAACCCCATCCAACATCGACAATTGAATTGTTACGAAGCCATTGACCAATAGCAAAAGCAAGACAAAAAAACAAAAACAATAGAAATCCGACTTGATAGAAAATCATCGTGTTGACTCCTTGGTATCATCATTCCATGTATAGGATATAGCAACTGCTCCATTGCCTGCTGAAATAGCTGTTATAGGAGATATATCTTCAATAAAAAGAGGAGGTTTTCCAATTAGTTTTTCAAGTTCCATAGCCATATTTTGCGCTTCTACAAGGTTGTTGGAATGCACTACGGCATAATCTTCAATCGTTGAATTCTTCATCGTTTTTTTAACATGACGGAGTATCTTTTTTTGACTTTGTTTGTCCTTAATGGCTATACCATCCAGGGTGCCTTTTCCATCCGCATCTAGGGTCACAATAGGCCGTAGGTGTAATGCTTTGGCGATGCTTCCCATGCGGTGGCTTAATCGTCCCGATTTAATCATATTGTCTATGCTTTTTACATGCACCAAAATTTTAGTCCTTTGAATTTGGTGCTGAATGTTGTCTTTGATTTGGTCTGCGGTCATGCCTTTTTTTAGATACTCAACGCATTTCATAACCATAAGTCCTTGAGCAGCTGAGTTTAGTTTTGAATCAATAACATGAATGCGTAGCTTATCATGGGATAGTTCTTTTGCAACACTAGAAATGATGGAATGGGTACCGCTTAACTTTGCTGAAACAGTAAGGACCATAATGGAGGAGTAGTGGGTAGATAAAAAACGAAATGTATTTTCAATATCTTTGTAGTCTGGTTGTGCAGATGTTGGTAAGATAGCATTGCGATCCATGTATTCTAGAATCTGACTCGTACTAATACTATAACGATCAATATAGTTTTCATCTCCTAAAAACACATGAAGTGGAATAACTTGTATTTGATGTTCATCAATAAATGCTTGTGGAATATCTGCAATGGTGTCCGTGACCAATGCAATAGGGTATTTCTGATTGGTTGCTATGTTCATCTGCATTTTCATATCATCAATCTTTTGGTAGGAAATTTTTCCATAGTGTGCCATTTGTCGGAAGAAATCCTGAGGTTGATTGGTGTGGATATGGGCATGAATTTTATGGGCTCCACCTGCTACAATGAGTGAGTCACCAAGGTCTGCGCAGCCCTCTCTTATTGCCTGTAAAGATAGATTTGCACCCTCAATGATTACTTCGCTGCAGTAGCGATATGTGATTTCTTGAAACTGATGCAGGGGTATTTCTATTGCTGGATCTTCTTCAAAAGAATAATCATCAGCAAAAGGAACATCTTCTTTGCCAGATTGAAGGTGATCAATGAACCCCTTGATGAACAAGGCAAATCCTTTAGCCCCTGAATCTACTACATGGTTTTGTTTGAGAACTTTTAGTTGCTTGGTGGTTTGAGATACTGCATTTTCTAGGTCTCGATGAGCCTTTAAAAGCACTTCAACAAAATCTGAAGAAGTTTTGTGCCATGATTGGAGGGATTCTGCCCACTTTTGGATGACAGTGAGAATAGTACCATGGACAGGTTGAGCAACTGCATCAAAAGCGTATTTCACTGCTTTTTGATTGGCAATAACAAAATTTTGAAGAGTTAAGTATGCTTCGTTGGCTGTCTCCATACTTAACCCATAGAGATACTGAGCAAAAATGATCCCCGAGTTCCCACGAGCTCCTTTTAGTGCAGATTCAGCAATTGAATGCAGAGTGATTTGTGTAGATTCATGATAGGAAGCATCCTGCAAAACGGATTTCATAGTAGAAAATAGATTAGTGCCAGTATCGCTATCTGGAACAGGAAATACATTAATGCTGTTAAGAATATTTTTGTGAGACATAAGTTCTTTGGCACCAGAAAGATAACCTGAAAACATTCTGCGCGTACTAATTCTATCCATGTTTAATTCCTTTCTGAAATCGTCAAAGAAGTGATTAAACTAAAAAACTAAAACTATGTACTAAAAGTATACACCATTGCTTTGTGATTCGTTCCGTTGAAATCCAAAAAAAAATGCCAAATGTTGAAATCAGAATGGTTTATGCTATAAACACTGATAGAAGCTAAATTTATACGCTTTTGCATTTGTCGTTTTCAACGTTCATCGTGATTGACATAGCATCGAAAAGGAGAAATCATGCAATATCGACAGCTTAGTAAAAAAATGCCTCCCGTTTCTATTCTTGGCTTTGGGTGTATGCGTTTTTATCGCGTTGATGGTTCACTGGATTTGATGAGTTCAACCACTCCTGTCGATGAGAAATTGGTGAATCGCTTGATTCATTATGCTATGGAACAAGGTGTCAATTATTATGATACTGCTTACCCATACCTTGGTGGGATGAGCGAAGGCATTCTTGGGAAGCAGTTTAGTCCATCACAACGGCAAAACATATTCATTGCAACGAAGCTTCCTGCTTGGAAAGTAGAGAAAACAGAGGATATGGATGGATTTTTGAATGAACAGTTGCACCGTCTTCAAACCGACTATATTGACTATTACCTTGTGCACAGTTTAACGCAGAAAACATGGAATCAAGTTCTGCAGTTGGGTATCTTTGATTTCCTTGATCGGATTCAAAAAGAAGGGAAAGTTCGATCTGTGGGCTTTTCTTTCCATGATCAGTATCCTGTTTTTAAAAATATCCTTCATTCGTATTCATGGGATTTTTGTCAAATCCAGTTCAATTATCACGATACAGAGTATCAAGCAGGGTTGCAAGGATACAAAGATGCTGTTGAAAAAGACATTGGAGTTATTTCCATGGAACCACTTTTGGGAGGGAAGTTGGCAACTCAACTACCACCAGAGGCTGATCAATACCTACGTAGTATGCATCCTGATTGGACACCAGCACAATGGGCTTTGCGATGGGTGTGGAATCACGAAGGGATTTCTACGCTTCTCAGTGGTATGAACCAAATGGAACAAGTAGAAGAAAACTGTAGAACTGCTTCGCAAATGTCTCTCCCCACTCTTACTAAAAAAGAGATAGAGGCAATTGCGGATGTGAAAGAGATATTTGAATCCAGGACAAAAGTTCGTTGTACATCGTGCTCTTATTGCATGCCTTGTCCCCAAGGCGTAAAAATACCAACTGTTTTTTCATTATGGAATGAAGCCTTCCGATTTTCTGATTCTACATCCGCAAAAACTCAATACCAACGACTCCCACAAGAAGGTAAAGCTTCTTCCTGCATACAATGCCATGAATGCGAAACCAAATGCCCACAGCAACTTCCCATAGCCAAGCTCATGAAAGATGTAGAGGAGTATTTCGAAAACGATCAAAACAAATGAAACCATCCATTCTTTTTTTTCATGGATTTCATCCAATCCTTTTTTTGATATGATAGAGTTGTGAAATCATGAAGATTGCTATTTTTGTTATCAAAGGAGAGCCTCTATGCCAGAAGATTATGGCAATTTAAATGAAGAACCGTTAGAAAAAAATGAGTGTTATTGCTCGAGTTGTGGAAATATTATCAACAAAAAAGACGTTTTTTGCCCTTTCTGCGGTGAAAAACAAACCACCGAACAAAAAACATACACTCGTTCCTCGACTCCCCAGCCAAAAACATATATCTATCCTCCCAAAGAAAGAGTTCTGTACGTTCTGTTAGCATTGTTTTTGGGATGCTTTGGAGTTCATAATTTTTATGCTGGGCATACAAATACAGCGATTAAACAACTGCTGATTTCCCTTTTGGCAGGATGGTTTTTTGGTATTGGTTTTGTTATCACGTTTGTATGGGCCATAGTAGATATTATTCAAGTCACGCATGACGGAAATGGAGTTCCTTTTTCGTAAGAAAAAGATCGCTATGCACAACGAACACTACAAAAACATCGTTCAAACAGCTCCTTTTGGATATGCCCATTGTAATATTGAAAGAGATGATCAAAATCAATTTTCTCATTGTCTGATTCTGGATGTGAATGCTACCTTTGAAAAACTAACAAATTTACCCAAAGAGCAAATCATAGGTCATACTGTGAAGGAAGTGCTTCCAGGTATTGAAAACAATGGAATTGATTGCTTTGTTGTATTTAATACTCCCACAGACAAACAGGTGAGTTTAGATAAGGACTTTCAGGTAGGAAATCGCCACTTTCGGATCCATATTCAATTTCTTCCTTCCAATCGATGCAATTTATTATTTACCGATTTAACCGATCATAAAAAGGCACAAGCGGAACTGGCAGAGACAAAAGAACAATTTGAACTTGCCATCAACGGTACAAATGATGGCATATGGGATTGGAATATCCGCACCGATTCTCTCTTTTTATCCAAGCGTTGGAAAGAAATGCTTGGTTACCAAGAGCACGAACTTCCCAATAAAATGAGTTCTTTCAATGATCTTGTCTACGAAGAAGATCGAGAAAGAGTAAAAAGGTATATTCAAAGGTATCTTCAAGGAGAAATTCAAAAGTATTCCATTGAATTTCGTATGAAACACAAAGATGGTACGCTTCGCTGGATACTATCCAAAGGAGAAGCTATCCGATTGCCTAGTGGAAAACCTTATCGGATGGCAGGGTCTCACAGTGATATTACAGACCGAAAAGAAATCCAAAGGGCTATAGCAGAAAAAAAAGCATATATCGAATCTCTACTTCATGCAATACCCGATTTGATGTTTGTTTTGGACCATAATGGTGTGTTTATTGATGTGAAATCAGGACACATGGAAAGTTTGTATCTACCCCGAAAACAATTTATTGGGAAACCTATAGCAGAAGTATTGCCCAAAGAGTTAGCAGAATCCATTATCCAGGGTATTCATAATGTTTTGGAAAGGAAACCCCAAGACCCTATTCAATACCAATTGCCCATTCATGATGAAATGCGCGATTATGAAGCACGTCTAACCCTTGCAGGTCAAAGGGTGATTGGAATGGTGCGAGACATCACTGTACTGAAAAAAACTGAAGCCGACCTGATCCAATCAAAAGAAAAAGCCATTAAAGCAAGCAAAGCGAAATCAGAATTTTTAGCCAATATGAGTCATGAAATACGAACGCCTCTAAACGGAGTGATTGGTTTTACAGATTTATTACTGAAAACCCCTTTAAATACTTCTCAAAAACAATATGCTGAAAATGCAAATACATCAGGAAAAGCCCTTCTTGCCATTATTAATGATATTTTGGATTTATCCAAAATTGAAGCCGGGAAATTAGAACTGGAGAACGTAGAAACTGACCTGATTCAGTTGATGGAAGATGCAATTGATATTGTGAAATACCATGCATCTCAAAAAAATATCGAGCTTCTCATGAACATCTCTCCCTCTATCCCGCGGTTTGTTATTGCAGATCCGATACGATTGAAACAAGTGTTGATGAATCTTCTAAGCAATGCTGTGAAATTCACTGCCCAGGGAGAGATTGAGCTTGAAGTGAAATATGATACAATCTCAAAAGACCATGGAAAGTATACTTTTAGCGTGCGAGACACAGGCATTGGTATCACAGATGAACAAAAAACAAGGCTTTTCCATTCTTTTTCCCAAGGAGATAGCTCCACAACAAGAAAATTTGGTGGAACCGGTCTTGGTCTTACTATATCCAATCTGCTTGTTGCAAAAATGGGAGCAACAATTGAATTAGACAGCATGCCCGGAGAGGGTAGTACGTTCTATTTCACAATTTCTTTGCCTATTGTGGAAAAATGGTACGAAGAAGAACCAAAGAAATTGGATGTGCATCGAGTGTTGGTTGTAGATGACAACGATCAAAACCGCCAGATCTTGAAAGACAATCTTGAGTACTGGGGAATAGAATTCGTTGGTTGTGACAACGGATTAGAGTGTTTGCGAATATTGGAAAACAGCAAACCATTTGATGTAATCATTATGGACTACCATATGCCGTATATGGATGGAATTGAAACGATCAAGAAAATCAAAGAGAATCCTCGCATAACTTCAAGTCAATCACCCATCATTATGCTACACAGCTCTTCGGAGAACCATCAACTGCGACAAGAAAGCAAAGCGTTGGGTGTGGATTTCTTTCTTGTAAAACCAGTGAAATCAGATGAATTACTTCACCATTTGCAACACCTGAAGAAGTCAGATCCTTTGCCACAACAATCAGACTTCACAGCTACTCAAAAAGCCAAAGATGAGAAAGTCCTGTCCAAACAATACCAAGTATTAATAGCAGAAGATGTTGAAATGAATATGATGTTAGCAAAAGCTCTTTTAAACGATATTTTACCTGAATCAATCATCTGGGAAGCAAATGATGGAGAGCAAGCTGTACGCATGGTACAAAATCACCAAATTGATCTAGTTTTTATGGATGTTCAAATGCCTGTTTTGGATGGCTTGGATGCTACTCGCAAGATACGACAATGGGAACAATCAAAGCACAAACACATCCCTATAGTTGCACTAACAGCAGGGGCTTTGTCAGAAGAAAAAGAACGATGTTTACAAGCGGGGATGGATGATTTTTTGCCAAAACCAATCCACATTGAGACGCTCCGATCACTTGTAACTAAGCACTTGTTTCATGAATCGAACCACCCCGAGATACAACCATCAATTGATGAATGGATTTCACACTCTCACAAGCATTTTGACAAAGAGGAGCTACTGGGTCGCATTGGAAACAACAAACAAATGTATCACTACTCACTTGAAATATCCAAAAATATTCCACCAAGACTGAAGCATTTAGAAGAAGCAATAGATTTAAAGGATCAAACGAAAATAAAGCAAACTGCTCATTCGCTGAAGGGAGCAGCATCCATGATCAGTTTTAACGAAATGAGTCGCTTGGCTTCTTTTGTTGAAGCAAATTTTGATAAAGATGTGCAAATCCTTCAGACAGTTGTTCAAAAGATGCACGAGGAATGGAATTTTCTTGAGAATGTCATCAAGCAAGAGCTAGAAGAAAAAGACTAGTAATGTAGAAAACTACCCAGGAGACTTGGAATATTTGTTTAGATCAGGCATTCCAGTGTATTCTTCCACATATTCGATTCGACCTCCGAAATAGAACCCAATATTGCGATGATCCCTTTCGTCTAGGCATATTCGTCGAAAAACATCTCCCCAGCTTTCATACGGTCCAGATTCATTGACCACAGCACTATGTACGGTTTGATAATCCCAGGATGGATGCTCTTCGATTAATTTGGCATAGCAATGTTCTGCATGATCTTCAAACTGTGCATTAAAAAAAAGTGCCCACGGCAGGTTGATACGAGAGGTATATTTCGAAAAAGCAACATAACAGCATACCATCCAGACACGTACCCAGTAGGAAAGATACCACGCATCTTTTTCTTTGTCTTCTTTCATTTTTTCTTCAAGGACTTGAAGGTGCCAGAATTCATTATCTTGTGATTGCCGACACCACTGGATCATACGATTGCATTTTCGCACAAAAAAGTGATCGGAATAGTTTTTTGTCATGTTGGCATATAGTCGCTTTTCCCATTCTCGATAAGGGATGCTAGCTAATAACTCAAGAAGTTTCAATTTTGATAATGATGTTCTTTTTCCTGCAATAGAATCCATCAGCCAGATAAAAAAACGTGCCATCATGGAATACGGATACTTTTTGCGTCGCAATGTTGCACATTGCTCTTTTCTGATATCCACCATGGACTGGTAACTCATTATGCCCTCCATAGTAAGGAAAATTGCCCTACTATTATTGTAATAACTTTTTGCCATTTCTTGCAAGGGTTTTATTTTTTTTCGGAAATTAAGAAAACATTGGTTCTATAGCATTAAAAAGATAGCCAATGAGGATAATCCCTATTGTTACGATGAGTAGGAAATATACCAGAAGTTTTGGTTTAACAACTTTCCGGAGCATGATAAGCGAAGGTAATGACAATGCCGTTACAGACATCATAAACGCTAAAATTGTGCCCAAGCCAACCCCTTTTGCATACAATGCTTCTGCGATTGGAATAGTACCAAAAATATCTGCATACATAGGGATACCCACAAGGCTGGCAATTACTACGGAGAAAGCATTTTCTGAACCCAAAACGCTCTGGATAAAGCTTTCGGGAATTACATTGTGTATAAAAGCACCAATTCCAACACCAATAAAAATGTAAAGATATACTTTTTTCACAGTACTGACCATCTGTTCTTTCGCATAATGCAATCGTTCAGTTTGGGTTGGGATAGCAACTTCTCGATCTGCAAATGGCATCTCCAAGACAAATTTCTCAATATAGTTTTCAAGATGCATTTTTTCTATCAAACTTCCACCAAGAATTGCTAAAATCAATCCTACCACGACATATGCAACAGCAACGGGACCTCCAAAAATGCTTGTTAGTAAAAGTAAAGAACCTAAATCTACCAAAGGCGAAGAGATTAAAAACGAAAAAGTAACACCCAATGGTAGGCCTGCACCAGTAAAACCGATAAAAAGAGGAATAGAAGAACAGGAACAAAAGGGAGTAACCGTTCCAAGAAGTGCTGCTAAGGAATTTGCAACCAGTCCTCGAAAACGACCCAATATTCTTCTCGTTCGCTCAGGTGGAAAAAAGCTTTGTATGTATGAGATTGAAAAAATGAGAACCGACAGTAAAACAAAGATTTTAATCACATCGTAAACAAAGAAGTGGATGCTTCCCCCAAGCATTGAATTTGGATCTAATCCTATTTTTTCTAGACCCATACCGACAAGCTCATGAAGCCACTTCATTCCCAATACTTGATCTTGTAGAAAACTCCCTAGCCATCGTAACGCAGACATCATATTGCTGTTCCTTTGTGTGTAGGATGATTACATTGGCATGACGTGTTCTGAATGGGTATCTCCATTTGGTCCTGAGAAGAATCATTCACTTTTGTAAGATTCTGTAACAAATGCAGAAGGTTATTTGCTTCTTCAGGGTCGATGGAATAGTGCATCCATTTACCTACTTTTTTCCAGGCTATTAAGCCAGATTGACACAGTATTTTCATGTGATGAGAAAGTGTGGATTGTTCTATCTGTAAATGCTCTAATAGCTTACAGGCACATTTTTCTCCACTTTGTAGCATTTCAACGATTTGTAAACGGTTTTCATCCTGCAATGCTTTTGCGAAAAGGACGATTTTTTCATGTTCTTTCATTTTGCCACCTATGCATTACAATATATCTTTAAAACAACTATTGTTTTACAAACATATCGATGAATGTCAATATATAAAAGTGAAAAAATTTCTGATTTACGTATCCATGAAATCGAGAATAATGTATGGAAAATTGTGAGTAAAAAGCTAAAGGATTGATGATGTAAAGTCTTTAGAAGGCCCAGAGAGTTCATCTCCTAAGATGAAGTTCACAATTTTCTCACAGTGACAAGTCAATGAGTCGATGGTGGGGATAGAGGGATTTGTATTGCGAAGTAGAAGGGGTATTTCCGTGCAACCCAAAATGACTGCTTCTGCTCCTTGATCTGAAAATGAATCAATCATTTGCAAGTACCGCGCTTTTGTTTCTTCTGTAAATACACCCACCGACATTTCTTCGATGATTGCTTCTTGCATCCAAGTCTGATCTTCAATGCAAGGTACAACGCATTCTATCTGGTAATCCCGTAGTAGCTTCCCTTTAATGAAGTCTTCCTGCATTGTAAAAATGGTGCCTAGTAAAGCAACTTTTGACCAGCCATGTTTTTTTATATCATCTCCTACTGCATCTGCAATGTGTACAAAGGGTACTTGTACAGCATCTTGTACCATAGGAAGGACTTTATGAGGGGTGTTGGCGCATAGTGCTATTCCTTTGACTCCAGCATTCTGTAACTCCAGTGCATGTTTCTTGATGATGTCAGCTATAGTATTCCAATTTCCCTCACTCTGTAAATGATGTATCGTATGTTGGTCCATGCTGATGATGTGTAAGGTAGGATTAGTATTGTTTCCATAAAAACGATTGATGGACCCATTCATATTCTGATAGTATTCCAGGGTAGAGTGCCAAGACGTTCCCCCAATCAAACCAAATGGTTTCATGTAGAAGTCCTTTCTGAAATCGTTCTTTTCATTTGTCTACAATGATATCGTAGAAAGTATACTACGTTGTTAAAAAAATAAGAAATGGGAATTTATTCCCAAAGGAAGGCTTTTCTAGTACAATAGATTTAAATTCCCCAGTTTAGGAGGAGCCATGAAGAAAATAGCCTTGTTCTTTATTGCGGTTACTATTCTTGCTTCTTTCTGGAGCATGTCTGTTGTTCATGCAAAAACTGTTCGCATTCCTTCTGTCGATATGGTTTTTACAATTTCACCGGATGGTTCTGCGTATGTGCAGGAAAACCGTACTATTGAATTTGATGGAGATTTTACTTTTGGCTTTTACGAAATTCCCAAAATGGGATATGGGTCTATTGAAAATATTTCAGTTGCAGAAGGAGATCAATACTATCAATATGAATCGAGTGCAAGTTACAACCCTGGCACCTTTACTTTGTCAGATACAGGGAACTCCATTCGTATTGATTTTTATTTTTCTGCATTAAATGAGACTCGAACCTTTACTGTTCGATATAGCATCAAAGACGTTGTCACGGTATATCAAGATTACGGTGAGTTGTACTGGAAACTTCAAGGTGATGGATGGGATTTCAATATTGGTGAATATAGTGCAGTAGTAAATTGGAAATCTCCTATGCCCATGGATAACTATTTTATTTGGGCTCATGGACCGCTTTGGGGTGAATTTGTTAAATCTGATCAAGAGAGTGCATTTCTACATGTAGAAAATGTTCCTGCCAACACTTTTGTGGAAATTCGAGTACTCCTTCCCTCTAC
>ERZ795057.3075-NODE-3075-length-11797-cov-4.022739_pt1 | contig 11797 bp, 10 predicted proteins | sample MGYA00375141_ERZ795057 | MGnify/ENA primary metagenome ERZ795057 (study PRJEB30186, sample SAMN05720163) | activated sludge metagenome | isolation source: Anaerobic digester | place: Hong Kong | collected 2015-01-26 ... | reverse complement strand
AGGTTGCATAATCCCTATCACCCATGATGAGTCCGGTCAGATTATCTTTTATGCTCAAGATACGATTTATAATATATTGAGTTATGACAAACAATGGCCGACCAATCACATCCTCAATAGCTTGTTAATTAAATCGTTTACTTCGATTTTTGGAATCAATCAGTTTTGGGGAAGATTACCTAATTTTTTAGGTTTTTTATTATACTTTATTTACGTTGTAAAATGGTCAAAACTCCTCTTTGGTATTAGAATTTTGCCTTTAATAGTAAGCATTTCGGTTTTAGTAATTAATCCTTATCTCTTTGATTTTTTTAGTCTTGCACGAGGATATGGAATGGCAGTCAGTTTTGAGCTCGTGAGTCTATTTCACCTCTATCGATATATAATTCAAAAAAAGAGAAAAGATGCCATTATAGGATATTTTGCCTCGTTTCTCATGGTCATGGCTAATTTTTCCTGGCTAGTACTGTGGGCAAGCATACAATTAATTATGCTCATTTATTCGGGCTATCACAAGGACCGAAAAACAATTTTATGGCAAGTATTTGTGGCTCTGATAACAATGGGATTTTCTATGATACCAGTATTGGTCATGAATAAAACCAATCAATTCATCTACTGGGAATCTAATGGTATTATTCATGACACACTGGTTCCTTTATGGTGGAATTTCTTGTATCGCGGATCAGGAGATTTAGTGTCATTATACCTTTTGGGGCTCTTATTTATCATAGCCTCATCATACTTTCTTTATGCGGTATGGAAAGACCACAGATACAGATCACTCTTGTTTTTTCCGGTTTTATTAATTACTTGCCTCGCAGCCAGTAAAATCCAAAATCTGTTACTTCACACCCCTTACCTAACAGGCAGGACAGCTTTACTATTCTATCCATTATTTTCACTTATGATACTGGCGAGCTACAAAACAACTTTGCGTAATGCCAAGATTCTCGTACCTATTTCTCTTCTGTTAATATTACCAATTACTTTTAATTTTGTGAGCAATTATACACTTAAAAGTGTAAAAGAATGGAGTTATGACCAACTGACTTTTGAACTACTTGATGATTTAGAAAAAATCCATCTCGAAACACATGAAGACATCGATTTAGATACAAATTGGTTATTTTACCCTTCGATTAATTTTTATGTAAAGACCGACCCCTCATTGTCTTGGTTACATCTACGAGAGTACAATCAAAAGACGCATTTGGATACTCATTCAAGATATTTTTTTACCAATTATGATGAATTCAATGCTGCAAAAAATGAAGGTTATGTGGAAATATGGACTAAGGGTTGGCACGGATTATTCCGCTATCCGCATCAATAAAAATAAGTATTCTCTATTTATTCATGATGTCTTCTTTTTCACGAATATCAGAGATTTTGGCATTTCCAGTCATCAGGAATTTTCCAATCTCCTTTTTACTCTGAACTACTTCTATTCCTTCCCATTGAAATCCACAATCATTATACAGCTCGGCATCTAGCAATGTCAAAGTTGCTCCCGGCATGATGGTAATTTTTGTTCCCTGAGCCATTGAAACCTTGCAATATATGGATAGAGTGCCTGACTCCACAATGATGTCTCGATCAATATCCCGATAGCCTTTCCAACTCGTATCTTCATGGATAGTAATGGGAACATCACTACTTTTAACACACCAATCCTTCACAAGCAACTTTCTTCTAGTATTCCTAGAATCTGACATCACCATATTAATTTTACCCAATTGACATGGAGTAATTGCCATTTGACTATTGTTGTAGTCCATCATGTTATTGGAAGTTGGACCGGCACATCTGCCAGATTCCATAGTTGACCAGCAATTTTCATTGGGTGGAGTATCATCACAACCATCATTTTTGTACCATGAGTGGCTCAACCCAAAGCTGTGGCCTGCTTCATGATTGACGCTAGTGGACATTTCCCAATCTTTCATTCCCTGACTTAGTGGTCCGGTAAGTTTAATACTATTGCCAAGAGAAATTCCACTTCTACTTGCCACATATCGACCCGTTGCAATGCTATCTGGATGAGGTGGAAGTATGAATATATTCAATATACTATCCTCACCTATTCGGTATTTGTTTATTACCTTCCGATCATAATTATTGGCTCCACTGCCCTTTGTCAACATATAATAGAGCTCATCATCATAATGATAATGCACCGACAGACCTGTACTGTCATCTTTCCATAGTCGATACTGATAATTTGCCGGAATACAGGGTGTTTCATTGCCTTCCGGCAAATTCATTTGTTCATTTGTCCTCAGCCTGAAATTGGCATTTTCAATCATGTGGTAAGCCCACGTTTCTGCTTTAGGTTCCGGAATGTTATATTTTGCAGAGGTAGAATCAATAAAATGCACATTGACTCTAATCGTTCTACTTTTGATTAATGAGTCTTCAGGATATGGCACATAATTATCAGAACTGCGACACGGATATTTATAATCTTGTGGTCGATCAATTTTGGTGATATAATTCGAATCCTCATGACTTATGTTATGTAACAAAAGTGGATTTCTAGAACAAGCACTAAAAATTATTAGAAGTAAAAATCCAATGTAATACCTCTTAAACAAATCAAATATTTAATCCACCACAGACACTAAGAACCTGCCCAGAAACATAAGTTGACATGTCAGAAGCAAGGTAAAGACAGGCATTCGCCACGTCATTTCCTAAACCCAACCTTTTCAAAGGGATGTTATCCGTATATGCTTTGCGTTGATCATCTGTCAATGCATGAGTCATATCAGTTTCGATAAAGCCAGGTGCCACCACATTACTTCTAATGCCTCTCGAACCCAATTCCTTGGCAATAGACTTTGAAAATCCAATAATTCCAGCTTTTGAGGCAGCATAATTAGATTGTCCTGCATTACCAAATTCACCGACCACGGAACTCATGTGAATAATCGAGCCACCACGGTTTTTCATCATGGGCTTCACGATTTGTTTGGTCAAGTTGAATACTGATTTCAAATTGACATGAATGACCTGATCCCATTGTTCTTCCGACATTCTTAGGATAAGATTATCTTTTGTAATTCCGGCATTATTGATAAGAATATCTATGGTTCCAAAATGCTCCATAACATCCTGAACAAGGCTCTCCGCTTGCACCAAATCAGAAGCATCTGACAAATATGCTTTTACTTTAGTTCCATGCACTGAGGCTTCCTTTTCCACTTGACTGGCCTTTTCTGCCGAACTCACATAAGTAAATGCCACATCGGCACCTGCTTTTGCAAAAGTCTTCACAATGGATTCTCCTATTCCTCGCGAACCTCCAGTAATCAACGCCACTTTTCCTTCAAGTAATTTCATAGTTTTGTCTTTGTTCTTTGTATTTTAAAATTTAGATGAACTGAACAGGATTAACCCGATTCTTCGATATTGTATCAATTTCTATCACGTTAATCCACTTATGAAGCCACAGTATTTGCATTACTGTACTGATTCGTACATCCGTCGAGCTTCATCCAAAGTAAACTTACCTACAAGGCTTGTCTGAAACACAAATTCTTTTAATCCTTGTAGTTTGATGACTCTAAAATCATAGTTAATCCTCGTGGTATCAATTTTCTTCTCAAAAATAAAGCCATTCTCCCCTTCTTCAATAATTTTTGAAAAAAATGGATTTGCCATTACTTCAGATTTCTTTTCCTCTATGAGTTTAGGCAGGTCTGATTGCGTCACTTCCGTACTGAATACTTGTAAATCATAGTTGTCAGGCCCCTTAATTGTCAAATCTTGCATAAATCCAAGATCCCCTTTTTTTACCGAGATGGAATCTGGCACCTTAATCTTTATCGGGAAATCGTATGAAGTAAAATCCTTCACGACATAACTGTCAGAAACGTCCGACTTACATGAAAAAACGATCATTAGAACCGTAAACAATGTAAAAAAATGATAAAGCTTCATTTGTATAAAAGTATTTGTTACTCAAAATTAACCTGCTAATCAACCCCCTTGTGTGTAGTAATTATTTTAGACATGGTTTGTTTCATATATAAGTTATAACTAAATCAATAAGTGCGAGAGTCAAAATTATCTAAAATTGGTTTGCCAAGTCATCATTCCTCCTGTCAAGTTTCTCACTTTGTTGTATCCCATTCCCATCATTTGTAATTTTGCCACCCCAGATCTTGCTCCAGATCTACAGTAAACCACGATTTCATCGTCTTTGGCATTCGGAAATTTATTTTTAACATCCGAAATCTGTCCCAATGGAATGAGAGTTCCGCCTATGTTAAATTCTTCTCTTTCGTAGGGTTCTCTCACATCTATCATCATGATGTTTTCTCCCGCATCTAATCTTTTTTTCAATTCTGAAACTGAAATGTCATTCATTCTAAATAAGTTTTTTAAAAATTTAATCACAATTTTTTGGTTTTTCTTGAGAAATTGTCAGGTTGATACTACTGCCCTCGCCTATCTTACTTTCGCCATCAAAAGGTGGATCTTGCGATACAATGTAGGCCGTATTTCTATCTGTTACGGTGCCTATCTCTCTCACATCACCTATGGTTAATCGTGATGATTCTACCAAAAACTCAGCAGCTCCTAGAGTATTACAAGTCAGACTTGGAATTAAAAACGTTCCGCCTCCGCTTTCGCTTATTACAAATTCGAGGACATCACCTTTATTTATTTGAACATCAGACTTCAATACATCTCTACTGATGATGAGATCACCATCATACCATACTTCGAGAATATAATTAGGCTCTCCCGGGTCGTACTTTCTTCCCTTAATTTTACAACCAATGTTTCTATAACTCAACTCGGTTTTCTTTTGTTCATAATCAACCCCATACAGAACCGGGAGTTCAGATATTTTGATCTTGTCAGCATTGTACTTGGTCACAGTTACATAGACTGTTCTACCCTCTTTGACCATGGAGCCGGGCTCAGGATTTTGAGAAAGAACAATCCCGCCTTTCATACCCACATTATGTATAGAATCATTGACTACCAAGGAAAAACTCGACTTATTGGCTATTTTTTTTGCATCTTTTAACTCCAATTCTGAAAAGTCGGGCATTTCAATTTTCTGGCCATGATTAGTATATATTCTAAGCCAAAGCAATACCGTAAAGAGGACAATTACAACAAACAAAAACATCATCAATAGATGTTTTAATAGGTAATTCTTTTTAAAAAAATTGATTATTTTTTCTAGCATCAGTTACGTCGTTATTGATTTTTCTAATCTTTTCTTGCCGAATGTCAATATCTCATCGATAAACGAGTATGGACTTAATCCCGCAATAGCACTTTGATGAAAAATACACGTGGCTGGTGTCATACCGGGCAATGAATTCACTTCGATGATTATGGTTTCTGCTCTCAAGTCTTCGTAGATTCTTACAAACGCATCAATCCTAGCATACCCTTCCACTCCCAATATTTTCGCCGCCTTTTCCAATTCACTTTTCACTTGCAAAGCTACAATATCATATTCACTTTTTTGGTTACCGAATCGAGCTGGCGTAATATTTTGCCCCTCTCCGGCAAGAAATTTTTCTTCGAGACTTAGCACTTCTCCTCCCACCAAGGCCTCCGAAGGTTCGAAAACCTCGTAAATTACTTGTTCGCCTTGATAACGGGTCATGAGACCTACCGTCACCTCCATAAAATCAACGGCACTCCCACGATCTATCATCGACTCTATAAGAATCCGATTTTTTGACGGAAATTCTTCATTTTCACCAATATGCACAGAATCCCGTTGCATTATAGTCAAGGTTTCATCATCTCGAAAAATGACATCCAAGTAAGATTGTAGGGAATCTCTATTTTTTATTCGCTTTACAGCCGAACTGCATCCATCGTCTACTGGCTTAGCAATGAAAGGAAATGAAAATCGGGATACGATGGTGTTAATGGCTTCATTTTGATTCGAATTATAAAGTTCTTTAGACAAAATATATTGGTCAGCAACCAAGAATCCATGAGCTTTTAAGAGCTGCAAAGTGTCGTATTTGTCTATGGTAATCTTAGACGAATGAGAGGGTGATCCATTGTAGGAAATATCTAATTGCGCCAATTGCTCTTGTAAGGTTCCGTCTTCTCCCGGGCGGCCATGTAGCGCAATAAACACTTCAGAAAACTCATCTTTTAATTGTTGGTTACTGAGGTGTTCCGGTTTAAGTAACTCTCCTGAATACCGATATCTATTCATTACTGATTGACATTCTTTCCTGATTTCATCGATAATAGGATGTGTATGAAAATTGTCAATTTTATCAGAAATATCGTCTGCATTGTCCTTCAACAAGAGGCTTATCGGAATTTTATAAAATTCATACCCATCCTCCGTTTTTTTAAGGAATACCGGTGAAGGTTCGTATTTATCTGAAGAAGCCAATTTTTCATAAATATTCCTGCCGCTTTCTACTGAAATATGTCTTTCAAAAGAATAACCGCCAAGGATAACCGCAACTTTGATTTTATTTCCTTCTGCGGCTTTTGCATTTTCCATCAATGTATCAAGTCGCACTAGTAAGGAATCATAAGATGTAATTTCTAAGCTTTCGTGAATCCTTTCTATCAAGGAGGTTCTAATTATAAAAGTTAAAAATTTAGAAGGATCAAGTCCTATTTCTGCAGCTTGATGAAAAAAGAAGGAAGAAGGCATCATTCCGCTCGTAGTATTGGGGTCGTTGAGGATGATTTTCCCATCATCTGTTATAAATCCGTCTATTCTAGCATAGCAAGTAAAAGCAAAATGATTAAATAGCTTTTGACATTCGTTCCTTATTGCTTGAATTTCAGCATCGGGCAGATTTATTGGTGTGATTTTTCTTGAAAGCCCTGGCAAATATTTTGACTTATAGTCATAAAATTTACTATTTTTCACTATTTCTGTAGGTGGCAGAGCTACGGGGTTGCCACCTTCATTGCGTATGACGATACACGAGAATTCTTTCCCATGAATAAAAGACTCAATCAATACTTTTCTTTCATTATAGACCGCTTCTAGTAGCAATGAATCCTCCCTAGACGAATTGAATAACTCGAGCAAGTCATCGGGGTGATAGTAGATTTTATCATTGACACGTATAGGAAAACCCAAGCCCTCACGTATATCAATCAGATGCCGTACCAACTGAATTTTATCGTCTTGATCCTTATCCCGCCATTGTTGCAAATCCAAAACTTGGCGAAAAAATGCTTTATCAACGGCTTCTGTGAAACGGTTTTCATCATCGTCAATGAGTATGCTTACCCCTATCGAAGAACCCTGATTTGAGGGTCTGACGACCAAAGGAAAACCAATATTTTTTTGGGCTAATTCATAAAAATTTCTTTTACCATTTTTCCAATCACTTCGTTCAATTTCGAGTAGTGTTGGCATCACGAAATCTGCATCTTGCATCAGTTTTTTTTGTACTGATTTATCCATTCCGATGGCACAGGGAAGAACCCCGCTACCGGTATATGGAACATTTATCGATTCGAGAATGGACTGTATCTGGCCGTCCTCACCGAATATTCCATGCAACGCCAAAAATGCAATATCAATCAAATGCGGTATATCATGCCACTCAATGGGATTCCCAACTTTTTGACACAACGCTAGGTAAGTCTCATCATCCAACTTACCCAAACTTTCAATGTAAATCTGAAAGGGATTATCACTGGGAGGTAAAAACTCAACGGGTGGATAAAAATCGCGAATCGTACCTTTATAAACGTACTGCCAATCAAGCTGAATCAACCGCCTGTTGCTATCGATAAAAATCGGAATGGCCTCAAAAAGGGATTTATCCAAATTGTCATAAACCGTTCTTCCACCTGCAAAAGAAATCTCTCTTTCTCTCGACGGCCCACCAAAAAATATACCAACACGAATTTTTTCAGACATTTAATGTAGCGTATGAATTGCAAACATATATAATCTTTCAATATTATATAAAGTTCAAGAAAACAAAAAACTAAATTGCTTTCTTTGAAGGCGATTTTTAAAGATTATTTCACAATAATTTATAAAAACAAAAAGTAATAATATTTTAGTGCAGGAATACAGAAATAATAAAAGATTAAACTTAAATTTTTAAAGAAAAAATCCAATGAGCAAACAGCGACAGTTAATTTTTGCAGTATTTATCCTAATATTTAGCTATAACGAGGGTATCACTCAATCTTATTTCTATAAACTTTCACTTTCAAAGACCATGTCTAATGACAAAAATAGCCATTCAATTTCGGCGAGCATGGAGGATGAATTTGATGGCCAGGGCTTGGATTATTTGAATTTGTCACTTCAATACGATTTTCAGCACAAAATAATTAGCAATTTTTTAGTCTTAAAAAGTGGAATGCGATTCGGGTTTGTCAAGGACAAGTTGAGTACTGATTTCACGGAGATGAGACCCTATGTCGGTGCTGCCAATTCAGTTGTAATAAATGATCATTTCACTTGGAAAAACGTCGTGAGATTTGAGTACAGAATGCTGAACCAAGACATGGTTTACGATTTTGAAAATAATTTTACGAGATTCCGATTTTCTACGGGGATGCTCTATAAATTCATGGATTCTCAAACTCACAATATACCTTGGACTTTAAAATTAAACTTTGAGAGTTTCTTTGTAGAAAATAAACAAACCTTCGAAAGATACTCAAATCTCCATGAGTGGAGCTTAACATGGAATAAAAATGCATCAGAAGCGTTTAGTTATTATATCTGTTTTATATATGATAGAAACTTCAGCTTTAATCAGGAATCAAAAGGGACATCTTATGAAATTGAAATTGGATTAGATTTTTAAGACCATTGACATGATAAAATTTAGAAATTCAATATTACTTATAGCATTCATTACTGCCACATCATGTGGTAATGACAATTCAAATTTGGAAGGACTTGCTGATGCCCGTTTGAATTCAATTCTATTACAATCGAAAGAAAAGGTTATGTCACCAAGTAATTTAAAGGAGATAAATAAATTATTTGAAATTAGTAAAGATACTGCTTGGACAGTGCTTGCTCAACAATCGGCCATCCAAATGTATGAAGCCAGAGGTGCAGAAGTATTGACTGAAGATTGTATAAATTACTTGAGACAAAATCTTTATGATTCCTCTCAATCGAATAAATTTCGATCTGATTCAATCTATTATGTAAAAATTGGTCACAAAATCCATCAGCTTCTAGCTACTACCAATATAAGTGATAAGACCTTTGTTGAAATACTTATTTATAATGAAACCTTATCACAGTTATCAGCGGAAATTAAAAAACTATGTAACCAGTAAGGTGAGGAATCGGTTTTTAATATTAGTCTTGATTATTAAGTTTAACTTAATGGAAGCTCAACAAGGAAAATATTGTGCAGAAGATTTTATGTGGAGCAAATGCTATACATTTTTATCAGAAAATAGGTTCGAATCGGAAGAATTAATGTGTGTCGCAATGATTGTTGGAAAAGGACATTTTGAAGTCAGGAATGACTCATTAATCCTTGATTATGAACCCATTGAATATTTTGATCATAATTTCAGTATGATTAAAGATGAAACCAAAAAGTGCGATAATATCCAATTAGAATTCGAAATCATTGATTTTCAAAGCCAAGCTCCAATCGATACAGCAAAACTTTCAATTTTTGAAGAAAGCTACACTTTGATAGGAAAAAATAAAGAGTTCACAATCGATAATTTTCAATCCCCCATCTTTATTAGTGTATACGTTGAGAACCATTCTTCTCAAAATATTATTCTGACAGAAAATGGTAATTATAAAATCCACCTAGAACTAATGGATAATGTTCATCGAGACAGCTACGACCATGCACGGGGAACAGAAAGCTATAAAATGCAACACCTAGGGAAAGATACTCTATTGCTTTTAAATGAAAACAATTGGGAATATCTTAAATGGATAAAAACGAATAAGAACCCTTAGCTCTGAGGTCTAAAAGTCATTTTCTCACAATTTACCCTGGGTAATAATCCATTAGCGAACATTATTAAAATTTAAAAATTCTAATTTAATCATTTGTTTAATTTAATTTTAATGATTTATATTTGCCCTGCAATACGAAACAATGTTAAAAGCGAAGGAAAAGGATCAAAACACAGAGCAAAGAATCAAGGCAGCGGCACAAAGGCTTTTTCAGCGAAAAGGATTTGCTGCAACTAAGACTCGCGACATTGCAGACGAGGCACAAATAAACTTGGCATTACTCAATTATTACTTCGGAAGTAAAGAGAAATTGTTCAAAATAATCATGATGGAGTCCATCTTTAAGTTTCTTCAGGGAATTATTTTTGTTTTTAACGATGAGCAGTCTTCATTGGAAGAAAAGGTTCAACAAATAGCTAATAGATATATCGATTTCCTTTCAAAAGAGCCGGAAGTTCCACTATTTGTGCTGAGCGAATTGCGAAATGAATCCAGTGATTTTATCCATCAATTACCAATTGACAATTTATTTTTAGACTCAGTTTTTGCAAAACAATACAAAGAAAAAATGGCGGAGACGGGAAGTAACAAATCAAGTCTAATGCACTTTCTTATCAATTTGCTCAGCATGCTTGTGTTTCCATTTATGTCAAAGCCTATCATCAGTAAAATCGGCAATTTGAACAATAAAGAATTTGACAATTTGATGGAAGAACGGAAAAATTTAGTTCCGATTTGGATAGAATCCATTTTAAAAACACACGACATTAGTTAATCAATTGTTTAATATCTTATGAAACATTTTACTCTTTTATTTTTTGTAATCTATGGTATAAGTTTCAGTATCCTGCAAGGGCAATCCGTAAGTATTGACAGTTGTTATATCTGGTCAAAACAAAATTATCCTGCCATAAAGCAGTATGATTTAATAAATCAATTACATGAACTGGATATCGAAAAAGTAAATCAACAAAAACAACTGCAAATTAATTTTGGACTCTCAGCAAGCTATCAGTCGGATGTCACAAAGCTACCAATTGAATTACCGCAATTCAACATTCCTACCCCGGGCAAAGACCAGTATAAATTGTACACAGAAATCTCACAACCCCTTACGGCTCTTTTAATTTCAGATGATATTAAAAGTCTAAAAAATGCCAATGCCGTTGCAGAAGCAAAAAATCTGGATGTTGAAATTTATAAAATTTATGAGAAAATAGAGGATTTATTTTTTGGCACCTTATTGATTGATAAGCAGTTAGAACAATTAGAATTATCGAAATCCAATATTTCGACGGCGATAAAAAGCACAGAAGCAGCCATCGAGAATGGTGTTGCCTTAAAAAGTAATCTGGCCATCTTACAGGTGCAATTAAAGAAACTAGAACAGAAAATAGGCGAAGCACAAATCCAAAAACAGCAATTACTACGCATGCTAAGTATAATGACCGGAAAAGAAATTGAGAAATTTAGCAAATTAGAAATACCTACACCTCTCTATGAAAACAATTCAATTAATAGACCAGAATTGAGTGCCATAGATGCAAGTACCAACGCTATGAATGCCCAAAAGAAAATTATTGACAATCAAAAATTACCTGTGGCAGGATTATTCTTACAAGCAGGAATTGGACGTCCAGCACTCAATTTTTTAAGCGATAGTTTTGACCCATATTACATTTTTGGTCTCAAAGCTCAATGGAGTTTTAACAGCTTAAATTCTACAAAGACAGAGAAAGAAATGATCGATGTATCCAAAAACAAACTAGATATTCAACGTCAATCTTTCTTGAGAAATATTGAACTCAGAAAAATACAAGTAGAATCGGAAATAAAACAATATCAGGAACAACTCATAAG